>Ga0268246_10000678_pt1 | contig 13709 bp, 14 predicted proteins | sample AgamicOrSfe_FD_200242 | JGI IMG/M metagenome (GOLD analysis project Ga0268246, IMG submission 200242) | Agave microbial communities from Guanajuato, Mexico - Or.Sf.e (v2) (version 2) | ecosystem: Host-associated > Plants > Phyllosphere > Phylloplane/Leaf | place: Guanajuato, Mexico | collected...
GGGGAGGGGGTGAGGGTGTGAGGTGGTTATGGAATGCTTTGGTGTTGCTACTTCAGCAGTTATTCTGCTGGGCGGTGCTGCAATCGAGCCTGTCAAGTCGGAGGTCATAGCAATGTACCGAACCAGGATACTAAGCTCGTGAACTCAACTGCGAAATCTCACTCGCGGCGGAGAAATATCAGAGGGACCTTGCGGCTACATGAGCACTCAATGCAACGATATTGTGGAGCTTGTTGAATCAAGCGTGAAGAGTCAAATGCCGCGCCTTCGTTGTCATTTGGCTCTTGCTACTTCTCAACCATGCAACCCCTCCTCAAGCACCACTCCTAATCTTCCGATCCCTCTCCTCCATCTTCCGCCTCGCCTCCAGCACCATATCCTCTCTCCTCTTTCTCAACAACGCCTGTCTCTGATCTTTGTTCTGACTCCACCCGCCCTTCTCCTTGTGCGCTTCCGTACTCGTGCTTGCCGTGCTCGTTTCCTCTGTGCGCCCTTTGAGGCCATATCGCGTGATCAAGTCTGCATATGCTGGCGCTTGAGCTGCACCAGGTCGGTTGGCAGAAGAGGATGAGGCGGTTGATGGTTGGGTTGAGGGCGGTGGTACTTGTGCTTGGAAGGATGGTGGTGCCTGAACATGGACCGTGTTAGCTTGTGTCTGCTTGCTCAGGTAGGCAATTCTGCACGCATTGCTCGACTCACCATCGGCAATCTCCCTTCTCTTAGCACACGCTCCGTTGTCGATGCCACATTGGCGCCATTGCGTGATAGATCGTATTCTATCTCGCGCCGATTGACTTGTGGGAACATTGACGCAACCTGCTCGATGCGATCGGCGGGAACGCGGCGTCCATTGCTGCTACTGCTCGAAGCTGCGGAGCTGGAGGAGGGGCTCGTGAAGAAGAAGTATCGAATGGCGAAGACAGAAATGACCGCAAAGACGAGTAGGGATGGTATGTTCAAAGTTGTGGGGTCTGACGGAGAGGATGAGGTCGACATGACAGAAGGTCGGTGATAAGGAAATGTTCCAAGATATTCAAGCTGCTCGATTGGAGTAATGTTTGGTGGTGCTGCTCGTGTGAGCTCGAACAAGCTGTCCCTCCGTATGATGCTGCCTCACTTCAATCGACAACCGCCACTGTCGTACGCGGAATACCTCGAGGAGGGTAAATATCGAGCTGAGGTCGTGAGATTTTGTACAACAGTAGTAGTGAGGTGAATTGGTACTTCTGGTTGTTTCGAACGAAGATGTGAGTGATGTGACCTGCATAAGGTAAGTTAAGGTTCCGAGGGATCAGCAGAAGCATGTGACAATTACCCATGACGCTTCTTGCTCCTTGGACCATACGATAACAACATACTTGCGCCGCGACACTCTCAACCTTCTTCTATTGACGATAGTTTCTGCATACGGCTGTGCTAACTGATAGTCTTCCTCGTCGTGTCCTCGAACCCACGCGACTACTCTCCAATCCCACTCATCATGGCGTCGCCAATCCCCGCCACCCGCACCATAGACATCGACAACTGGACAGAGAGCACAATCGAGTCGTTAAGCACACTTGCCATTTCCGCGGCGATCACGAGCCCTCGAGGACCTCGCGGTACAAGCGTCACCCTGGACATACCTCTCGATGTGGAACAGCCTACAAAGCAAGAACAGAAAGATGCGGATCCCGCCTTGACAGCAGGTGCCACCGCGCGTGCCGGATACGTACGTAGACGCGAACCGTCACGTCGCGATAGTTTGAAAAGCCGGGAAGCCCTTCTCAAAGGCAAAGAGGGCAGCCGAAGACGGCAGAAGTGGGAGAATGGTGCGTGTCAACTAGCGCGATACGTCGTATAGCTCGTTCATTGCTGATCGAGCGACGTGCGCAGACCGCCTACTAGGTAATCCTTGGGCTGTACAGCCCTCGGCTATAGACTGGGACCCTGTACCCATCCACCGCTCGAGGCGGGTACCATACTCTTTAGCATCGCACTGGGACGAACATCGTGCCAGAGCTGATTTGGAACGAACGCGTCTGCAGCGTGCGCGGGCCGCTGAAGAGCTGGATCCGTTTGCGAAGATCCCGAAAGACTTGAGGGCAAAGCTGAAGCGTGCCAAGGGTGCGAAGGGACTGCTTCAAGATTTGGAAGAGCAAGTTCGGGAGTTTGTGCACGACTGGGATGCGGCTCAGAAGCAGCTGGAGCAAGACGGACTCGCTGATGCTGACACTTCTGAGGATGAGGAGATCGTCTTTGTCGGGCGAAATGGCCAAACCAGAGAAGCTCAATCACCCGACAGCCCTACAATGAAGGCGCAGAAAGAGCGGATGGTATTCGATAGCTTCCTCGATGATCACGGGGCAGCATTTGGGTGAGTTACTGGAAGGTACATGCTGACAATTTGTATAAATGCTAACAGCTTACCAGCCGGTGGCTCGTGCACTCGATTGCTACCTACTACGATTTGCAGACGTGGTCTGTGACTAAGGGAGATCCTGCAAGACGGGAAGCCTATGTAGGCATCAAGGAGGCTGGTCCAAGATTGTGCCGCTCGCAGGACGCTCCCATCATGGCGTTGCCACGACCTCTGTACGGATTGGTGTAGATGTGTAGATGTATTTGTCATGGGTATATAATTCGCTGGATCTTCCTCTAAGATAAGACATGTAGAACGTGTACCTTGTTTTCCTTCTGCCGGTTCATGCACGCGAGACACTACTATATGCTGGACGAGGTGCAGGAGACAGACGCCGGCACTCTCTGAAGTTCGAATTAATCGGGATTCCAAATCATCTTCGTGCATCTGTGGTTCGCCCGTTGTGCTGTGCTGAACCAAGCAATTCATGAACTCTGCCATTACATGTATTTGAACTTCAGATCTTGAACTTTCACTATAGAGTTCAAGATCTCGGTAAGTAGTACTCAGCTGCTTTCGCCATTATGGGCAATAGTACACTGTGAACGTCATAGAGTGATAGCAGTACGATGTAGTCCATCGGCTATCAAACACACTCCTACACTGCCAAGACCACACCTCAAAATCAACGCCACCGACCATAGCTCGGACGAACGGAAGCAGCCACCCTCGACGTGCTGTCCATGCCCATGCTCCATTTCAACTCATGGTCCCCACGCACCATAGCCCTGCTGCACATCAACGTCACGCGGCTAGCACGCGGGTGCTCAGACCAAGCCCGGGACTTGATCAACCTCATCTCCAACGACCAATCTGAAGCCACCGCCGGCAGTCTACTCCCCAATTCATTTCTGTATTACGCACGATCCGCACGGCCGTGGGCTTGTTGAGAATGCGGATGCCTTTCCAGTCCTGTGGTATCAGTACCTACCAGCACCTCGATCCAGCACCTCGATATGATATGCTAGCAGATGCAGAACCACCCAACGTCGCCCACTTATACGACATGATCTATAAACTCCGCCCATGATCTGAGAGGCGTTGTGGTATCACAAAGCTAAAGTTCGCTACACCACACCTTATGGCATCGGTATAGCTCGCTCCGCTTCACCTGAAATGATTTGAGTTGATTCACCAACCCGAGTTTGCCTTGCATGTTTCTTGTGTTTCCAACACAATGCATGGCTTGGGACTACCCACCCACCTTCACGCCGCATCGTGGCTTCTGGTGGAATCTGTACCTTCGTGTCGGCGCTTGTTTCCTCTGTTTGAGGTTCGGCTAAGTTATCTGTCACTTTGATATGCCTGCTGTCGGACATTCCGACGTCAAACGTGCTCGTAAAGCGAGGCACCTTCACGCCGCGGACGTTTCCCGGAAAGGCATATATACTTGGGATGCCCTCCTAGTTCAATGACTCGTCGCCCTCACCTCGTCTCAGTATCAATTGGTACGTGCACCTCAAGCTTGCACTTCTTCGTGCCACTGGCATGAATGCATCCGTTCATGTGACCCTTGGCCTCCCTTGACTACCTTTCAACTATATATCAAGCTTTCTCATTCTATTCCTCCCAGCATGGGTATCAAAAAAGCCATGATCCGTCCTGGCAACCGCGTGAACCGTGTCAGCTACGGGGATATCGTCACCGTGAAGTACTCCGGTCATGTCTTCGACATTCAAAGACCTCAGCACGGTTTCCTAGGGAAGCAGTAAGCAGAATCTCCACGGCACTCTACCGAAGATTTTCCCAGATCTCTGTTTACTCACTATGGAGGCGGAAGCTGATATCATGTTCCGCAGGTTTCAATCTCGCAGCGATCCTGAATTCACCACGATCGTCAAGGAGAATCTCGTCGTTGAAGGTCAGGGGCATCGATTGCGCTGGTGACTCCATTGATCTGTACTCATTCATACATACACAGGCTGGATCGAGGGCGTCACCAAGCTCGACGGCGGCATGGCGTTGGGCGAGCGTGCAGTATTGACGATAAGTAGTGATTTGGCATATGGCGAATAGTAAGTATACCACACCGTCTAGCCTTGGCTTCGATGCTCATAGCTAACGGAAAGTGCAGTGGGTTTCCAGGTTTGATACCACCGTATGCGAAGCTGGTCTTGTAAGTAGTATTGCTACGGTGACTCTGACTCGTTGAGAAACCTGTAGTGTTTGAGCCATAGCTTACCGTTGCTTGCATTAGTGATATTGAGGTGTTGGCGATTAACGGAAAGAGGTGTGCTGTATAACAACGCTCTATTGGCAAGGTGGTGACAGGAATTGATGAACGAGCATAACGAAGTCATGATCTGAGGAGATACTAGTGCTCCCATACGGCATTCAGGGAAAGCTTTCGGCACGATCCGGGATGTAAGGTGAAGATGTAAATGTAGTTTAGTGAAGAACGAATTCCGGTCATGACTGCTGGTATCAGGCATGAGTGAAGACGAGATTTGTCCTCCGGTCGGTCATTAGGACTGGAGACGACAATCTTTAAAAGAGGAGCGAGCGACTGTCCGGCTGTTGATATGATATGAAAGCCCTATGATGCGCCACGGATGCGACAATACCAGTACAAGAACAGAAGTCCAGTAGAATTCCTGAGGCACTCATCCTCTATGCTTTGAAGTGCTGGTGCTACTCGGGCAGCAAAGGGATGAGAATCTAGGAAGATCACTGGAGATTGCCGTACAGATTCTGGCATAATTTACATTCGTGACAGTACCTTAGCTTTGGTGACATGATGAGACTATGTCAACTGTTCAGTACTGTATGAGCCATCGAGCACACACACTTCTCTAATCTTCGTCATCCTTTTCTCAACCTAGATATGATCATCAAGCGGCAGACCTGTAGGTGCGCCATTTGTTTCGCGCTCGAGCAGCATGTGCAATGTGAATATCGCTCATACTGGCGATTTTTTGGATTCTGTTCATCTGCTCATGGCACCCTTCAAATCGAGAATGTCTCCCGGCGAGAGCAAGCATTACACCTGCATAGGAAATTTACAAATCAAAGACTGAGAGCTATATAAACGAGTACTCACAGAGACAGATTGTGATGCAAGGTGTGTTTCAGATTCCCAAACGTTGGACGCGACTCGCCATGGACGACCCCTTTTTCTTCACCTACGCCATCAATCAACCCACCATCTCTCTACGCATGCCCAACCACTAACTCGTTCTTCCTTCAGCACTACAAGCCATCTCCTCCTCATCCTCATCTGCCTCCTCCTCATCCCAGAAAAGCACCAACGCCAACAAGAAAGCTAAAGTCGTATACACTCCCTCCGCACGAATATCACGCCACATCCAGGACAAAGAAACAGCGAGATTAGAGGAAGTTGCCACAGCACGGGAGAGGGGTGAGGACGGAGAGGTGAAGGGGCGAGGGGGGCTCCTTAGAAGGTTGAGGGATGGTGGTGTCAGAGGCGTGCTTGGGCGGCATTGAGATTATGTGGTGAGCTGTGAGGTGTTAATCATGTTGGGGCTGCATAGCTATAGTCGAAATCCATGCCTCGATTGGCAGATTGTCGTGCTGCAGTATCAGCGCTAGTTGTGGACTTTTCGGATGGAGTGTCGTAAAGATTTTGGCTCAGCCTCATATTTCAGGACGATCGGGCACCAAATCTATCTTTAACGTGTAGCCATCCCTCACAGCCTCCCGTCCCTCGTCATCTCGTCTCCTCTACCGATCGCCTCCGCCACCTTCGCCCTCATGACCCCTTGCAACCTCTCAACTTCAGCCTCCAGCGCCTCCAACCTGCCGCCCTCCCCTGGAAACTGCACCTCCCACCATTCATCCTGCATTCCCTTCTCCACTGCCAGATCCGCCTTCTTTTTCTGTTTTCGCCACACTAAGACTTCATGTGACAGGCGATCACGCTCTGTCCGAAGTCTGTGCCACGCTGTATACTCCTCTTGGTCCTGGAAACAGACGCCGTACCCGACACAGTGACACGTCAGTTCGTCGGGACACGCCACCGCTTGCCCGAGGAAGACGAATTGCCAGACATACTCGAAGATGCGCCCGCTGACGCTGTCCTTCAGGTGCGTGTGCAGAAGCCAGTCGCGTAGCTGTTCATAGCGCACGCGGGGCAGACTCAATGCACGTTCCCGACTTAGCGCAAATTGACTGCAGCATGGCGCGGCGAGGATCTCGGGGACGGGTAGATTAGGGAAGAGGACGGCCCAGGCGGGACCCATGGCGGCTTGTTCAGACTTTTCAGGGTTGGGGGAGGTGTCGAGAGGGTGCAGCCAGGATGGGCACCCGGGAAACTGCTGACAGCGGAGGTTGACGTAGCCGTTGGAGAAGACGTGGGAGGCTCGCAGGCGGCGGATCATTTGGACTGCATCGTTGCCGAGAGTGTCTAAGTTGTGCCTAGAGGGAGGATGAATTGTTAGTTTACTTGATTTTGATGTGAAAAGAGACGCGGAGGATGTACTGTGCAAGGACATAGGTCTGGATACAATGCCTACGGCACTCTCCTAAAGACCTTTCTAGACTTTTACTCGGTGGTGACAGATAAGACTTACCAAGCTCGTCTATGACTATGCATGAAGAGAAGTATATCCGGCGCAGTGCCATTGACGTTATCGGCGAGAAAGTCGTAGTGGTCGATGAGAAAAGTCAGGTATACCATGGCTTCGTGGCCCTTATTCCGCGGAGGATGAAGGGCCGCCTTACGGTCATTCACGATGTAGGTATAAAGCTGAACACCCGGGAGGTCGGTGTGCATCCATTCGAGGTCCAAAGCTTCTTTCTTGGTCGCCGCCGTGATCAATGCTACGCGAGGTGGGTTCGAGGGCGTGTAGTCGACAGCATAGTCTCCTGATGTGGTGGATAGGCTCAGGGAGAGATTGCCGAGCGACGAGATCTCGGAGGAGGCGAGCCTATCGTAGTCGCCATGATAGAGAGGCACGTATTGCTGATGCTCAGCTGGAGAAGGACTCGCGAATTGTTTCAGACAAGTCGTGACGAATACAATGCCAAGAATTACGGCCAGGAAGAGGCGACGGGGAGATGTGAGCATCCCGAAGGATCTGACGATGAGGTCGGCATCCAGATGAGTGTTATGTCTGGACTGGCATCTGAGGCACTGAGATGTAACGAACTCGTAATGTAGGAGAAAAGATTACGTCGGGAGTTTCAGAAGTTTATGGCCGACGACGCGAGAGCGAGGTTGTTTCATGTGTTCACGTATTGCCTGATCAGGACTGTTATCAACGACGTGACGGTATGCTGCTCTCACTTATCGATAGCAACTTGCCCATCGCTACAAACAGTACTCGGATAGTCGAACACAATCCTTACGTTAACCTTCCGAAAGACTTCCAGACTGTCCCGTGACCGGGATATCATCGCAGACTATCACACTGGCGTCTTCGCGCCTCATAAAGCTTGCGCTCATCTCTGCAGTCATCTTCATTTCCCTCTCAATCATTCTGGCTGCGGGACGCATTCCCAAGGGCGTGGCTTCCATTCTTGGTCCATTGCGTTCCTATAAACCTTCTTCGACCTCCTATCAATCCTCGCGTCCTCTAGTCACCTCCACTATGGCTCCCGCACGTTACAACAAGCCTCCACAAGCTCCTCCGATCTTCACAGGCACACCCGAGTCAGTCATCGCCGATACAAAGAGGCTTATTGAGCATTCAAGGAAGCTACAAGACAAGTTGGTAGCGGAGATCAAACCGGAGGAGGCCAACTTCAAGAACGCTATTCTACCACAAGCACGGCTGGGTGATGAGGATTCGTTAGAGGCAAACATTCTCTGCTTCTATTCGGCGGTCTCAACAGACAAAGCTCTACGTGATGCCTCCACAGATGCTGAGAAGCTCTTCGCAGACTTCGGCATCGAGTCCAATATGCGGGAAGATGTGTTCAAGCTCTCCGATGCTGCATGGAAGGCTGAAAAGGGCAAGCTAGATGCTGAGTCCTGGAAATTATTGGACAAAGACCGCAAGAGCTACATCAGGTATGGGTTAGGGATCTCCGCTGGACCGAAAAGAGATCGCTTTAAGGAGATCAAGACCCGACTCAGTGAGATCAGCATCGAGTTTCAGAAGCGCCTGAATGAGGAGAACGGAGCCTTGTGGTTCTCAACTGAAGAGCTTCATGGCGTACCAAAAGATCTTGTAGATAACTTCCCCAAGGGCGAGAGCGAACATGCAGGCAAAGTCAAAGTGTCATTCAAATATCCAGACTTGTTCCCTGTTCTGAAGTACGCCACAAATGCAGATGTCCGGAAGCAGATGTTCGTTGCCAACGAGAACAAATGCAACGACAATGTTCCGCTGTTCCAGGAGACGGTACTCCTCCGAGATGAGGCTGCTCGACTACTCGGTTACCCCAACCACGCTGCGTTCGTCATTGAGGAGAAGATGCTCAAGACACCGAAGGCTGTTGACGACTTTCTTGGTGACCTGCGCGAACGGCTTGCACCTGGTGGACTCAAAGAGATCGAAGTGCTGAAATCTCTGAAAAAATCCGACATGGAGGCTCGTGGTGATGCCACCTCTGACAACCACTACTACCTTTGGGATCACAGATATTATGACACCCTCATGCTCCAGAAGGAGTACCAGCTTGACCAGGAACAGATTGCCGAGTACTTTCCTCTATCGACCACCATAGCTGGTATGCTGAAAATCTTCGAGGAACTCTTTGGTATGGCATTCGTGGAGCTCGTGGGAAAGGACCGTGATGCTATTTCGCCGACTGGAAATGGCTCGGACGTTGTTTGGCATCCTGATGTGCAGATCTTCTCGGTCTGGGATAGCGAAGATGAAGGCTCGGGCTTCATTGGATACCTCTACCTTGACCTCTATCCCAGAGATGGGAAGTACGGGCACGCTGCCAACTTCGGCCTTCAGCCTGGGTACATTAGGTCGGACGGAACTCGTCGCTATCCTGCCACTAGCCTAGTGTGTAACTTCAGCAAGCCGACGCCCAAGAAGCCTAGTCTATTGAAGCACGACGAGGTCGTGACACTCTTCCATGAGCTAGGTGGGTTATCATGTTCTTTCGTAGTAAACAGATTGCTAACACAGAACCAGGCCATGGGATCCACGATCTCGTCTCCCGCACGACCTACTCGTCTTTCCACGGCACTGCGACTGTCCGGGACTTCGTGGAAGCTCCCAGCCAAATGCTTGAGAATTGGTGCTGGTCTCGTAACGAATTACGCTCGCTCAGCAAGCATTACAGCTTCATATCTCCAGAGTTCAAGGCTGCATACCAAGAGTCACTCGATGAAAAAGCAGAGGGAGGGCCTTCTGAGCACATTCCGGATGAATTGATCGACAACCTCCTGAAGACTAAGCATGTCAACGATGCGCTCTTCAACCTCAGACAACTTCACTTTGGCACCTTCGATATGGCTGTGCATGAGGGATCGAGCCATGAAGCGTTGGAGAAGATGGACTTCAGCAAACTGTACAATAGCATGCGCAAGGACATCTCCAAGATCGACGGACCTGAAGTCCTTGGTGCTGGTGATGACTGGGGTAACGGAGAAGCTACGTTCGTTTGTCACATCCCAGTATGGAGTACACAAAGCTAACCGCCTACAGATTTGGACACCTCATCGGCGGCTATGATGCTGGATACTATGGTGCGTTTGCCACGTCCCAGTATGGAGTAAGAAAAGCTAACTCTATACAGGCTATCTTTCATCGCAAGTCTACTCCACGGATATGTTCTACAGTGTATTTGCGAAGAACCCCATGGACCCGAAAGAAGGCCGGCGATATAGGCATATGGTACTGGAGAAGGGTGGCAGTCAGGACGAGATGAAAACACTAGAGGATTTCCTTGGGAGACCACCAAAGGCTGATGCATTCTACAAAGAGCTTGGAATACCAGTATGATCGGGTATGCTTCAAGTACCGTCCACCGGACTTTCAGCAAGGAGCGTACCGTGGTGTAAGCAGGACGTTATTCGACGCTGACATCGCGGTACAGAGACACGAAGTGGACAGCATCTTGCAGGATCTCGTCAAGACATGGAGAGTACGGTAAGTAGACTGGATTGACTTTCAGAAGTAGGAGTGACAAGCGGTTGAAAGCATCTGGTATGTGTTATGCGTTCAAAACTCCAAGGGCCTACGAGGTATTGTAATCCCGCGAAGCGTGCTGTACTGAAACAATTCTCTCAAATCCGGCGTAAAACAGCATTTCCATGACCTTCCTGCTTCTTGTTATTGATTCATGTCCTGTACGCGAGCACGATTGATCGAAGCAAACGCACTCTGCAGTGATGTGCAAAATGTCCGTGTTCTGCTTCCGGAGGCAGGTACGAATGATCATAATAGAAGGAAGGCACGCTAAGAATTGACCTTACGCTTGATTATGATTCTGTCTCTACTCCTCCTCTGTCTGCCAAATACATTTCATCACCACCACATCACACTTTTACCCACATCAGGCTTATACTAAGCTTTACATAAGCATATCTTTGCTCACTTGCACTTTACACACCATCACTTCTCTTACACGAGAACATTATTGGTATGACATCCGAAGCTCAAGCTGATCTCTGATACTGATCAAGCAAATAGCTAAGTAGAACAATTTCATCCGACGTCAGCATATCGATCAGCATGCCTTCCTCCCGTCGCTCCAATGCAGCCACTGGATGTGGCTCGTCGAACAGATCGAAGTCAAATGCTCAAAGCCAACGTGCCTCCTCTGCACGATTTGATGCTCCGAATCAACGAGCCTTGCCACCGAATGGACCGTCCGGTCGTCGCCAAGCTTCGACAGCAAACTTTCATCAAGATGCGCCCAGAACTAGCAAGCCAGAGTATATACAGTCCGCACATACTGCAAATCCCTCTTCTGCAAGTGGTCAATCTCTGCAGCGCAAACCTGATATTTCAGAGGCACTTCCAATGCTCATCACCGAGAACATGCCTTCCACGGGCATCACTAAATCGACTGCTCAACACGGTCTCCTCACGGAACCCAACATGCCTGGGCTGAAACATCAGCCCGAGAGTTTCGACCCAGATGAGCTTGCTACTCATCTTCAGGAACCAAAGATGTCCAAGAAGTCTAAGAGAGCCCTGAAGAAGAAGCAGAAGGCTGCTCTCAAGCAGCCCCCGGAGCGGAGAGGGGATTCTGCCACCAAAGCAGAGCCAGAGCAGTCCTCGAAGCAAGGGCAAGAGTCTGTCCCCGAAGAAGAAGTAGAGCAATGGGACCATTCTGGCAACTCTTACTATCCAGAACGAAGCCTTGGCAAGCGTGGTCAGCGTGAAACCCGACCGAGGCAGCCCGCGGCTCGTTACATCCTTGACTGGGTCAGTACCTTCAAGCATTGCGCTCCTGACATGGCAAGTATGGAGCGCGCCGAACAAGCAACAGACATTGTCGGCGTGATGGGTACAGCTCGTGGTCGACCTTTCCAGACACGACTTCTGGAATATCCAGAACCCCACTGCAATCCTAGAGATGATCAATCTAGCCTCGATGGTACTCTCAAGGACGACTCGGACCATAAGATCGGCTCCAATGATGCTCCCAAGGATGACTCTGGTGGAATCAGCTGTGTTGATGTTCTCAAGGACGATCCCACTTTTCAAACCAGCTTCGACAATGCTTTCAAGGACGACTCGTCTTCTCAAACCAGCTGTGATAGTTCTCTCAAGGACGACTCATCTTCTCAAACCAGCTTCGATGATTCTCCAACGGACAACTCAGGATCTAGAACCAGCTACGATGGTTCTGTTCAGGACCACCCAAGGTCTGAAGTCGGCTACGACGATGCTCTCAAATTAGTTTCAGGTCACGAAAGTCGTGAAAGCCAGGAAGACAAGGCAGAAGGACACCAATCTCAGCCTGACCTCGGAGCTGACAGTGTCCCATATTGTGAAAGTGGCCCAACAGAAAAAGCCCTCCAATATATGAAGAGCGTGCTGGAGAGATGGGCGCACTTCACAGGTAGTTGGCAGTCAGAACCTACTCTACAGAAGCCGGAAGCACAAGACGATCTGTTTGATACAGATCAGCCTTGCCAGTTGATAGAATGCCACTTCTACGATGACGCTCCTCGACCAGATTTGCGTGGGCTCGAAGGGGTTTGGCTGTCTGCAGCATTGAGAAAGTTTGAGAGGGAGCAGATGTACAAGTCACAAATCGAGGACATGGAATCTGATATCAAGGACCGAGCGCACTTGAGCCTCGCTGAGGATACGGCGAGCATCCATGAACCCGATCTCGACGCATTCACGACTCGCCTCGAGATCCTGCCACCGCAGAGTGCATTACCATGCAGCATTTGGGATGACTTTTATCCAAGCGCGACTCGCCTTGGAGCCCTCCTATCGCAGGTGACTGTGCTCACCGCAGAGTTTCCCAATCTCAGCGCAGGATTTGGCGATCTCACCGCAGGACTTTACGATCCATTCGCGCATGTCAGAAGTACTCGACCGCAAGAAGAAACGCAGTCAGCAGCGTCAGAGGATGAGAAGTTGCCAAACGAACACCAAAGCGGCTTACAAAGCAATGGCCGCATGACATCCAACACATTTGCAACAGATGTTAGCGAGAATACGAAGCCCTCCACAGGCGAGCCGGAAAGCAACCTTAAACGCAAACACACTCCAATGATAAGCCGAGAGAGCAATCGTCCGAAGAAGTTGAAGGGTAAAGAGGTACAAGTCTTCGTCTTGAGGCCAAAGCCCTGATTTGATACACGGTCTGAGACTGGGCAGCCAGAATTGATGGATGATACAAGGACTTTCATAGTTAGCCTTTCAGGATACGCACTCGTTTTCAATGTTACTGTCGTTGTGATCAAGCGCATTTTGCTCCAATGATGCCATGTTTCTGCTCCAATCATGCCGCATTTTCAAGACAAGCATAAGGTTCACAAATTCTCTCGTTGACTCCAGAAGTGTTCATCTGTACTTCATCTGTACTTTTGCTTCTAGTCTTTACAATGCTACTTTTTGGTTTTTCAATCACCCTTCGTGTATCCCCAATTGCCCGCCCCTGTACTCTGCGTCCTTTGCAACCCAAACGTCCTATCCCGCCCATGCGACTTGAGTCTTCTAGGCAGCTCCACCCCTCTGAAATACGCTATACATATCGTCGCCGCCGCGCCCGCGCTCAACAAACAATAAAACACCGTACTCAAATACAAATGCCCTCCCACGCCCGTCCACCCACTCGGCAAACTCGTCGTCGGATACCACCTCACGCTGAACTTCAGCGGCAGACTATCCCCAATCACGACTTTTGTGTTCTTGGTCAGATGGCTCACGCTGTAGGCTGTGGCGCTATCGATGACACCCGGAGCGGTAGCTTTGGG
>Ga0268246_10000679_pt1 | contig 13709 bp, 14 predicted proteins | sample AgamicOrSfe_FD_200242 | JGI IMG/M metagenome (GOLD analysis project Ga0268246, IMG submission 200242) | Agave microbial communities from Guanajuato, Mexico - Or.Sf.e (v2) (version 2) | ecosystem: Host-associated > Plants > Phyllosphere > Phylloplane/Leaf | place: Guanajuato, Mexico | collected...
CCACCACCTCCTTCAACACCTCCAACCCCGACACCCCCCTCATCCACTCCCTCCGCAACGTCCTCCAAGCCTTCGCCATCCACAACCCGCGCACCGGCTATTGCCAATCCCTCAACTTCCTCGCCGCCCACCTCCTCCTCTTCCTCTCCGGCGACGAAGAGCGCGCCTTCCACCTCCTCTGCATCTTGACGACCGTCCACCTTCCCGGCACCCACGGCATCGCCCTTGAAGGCGCAAACATCGACATCGGCGTCCTGATGCTCCTCCTCCGCGACCTGTTCCCCACCCTCTGGCCCCGCATCGACGACCGCGCAGACGCCACGCTCAGTCTCGCAGCAGGGGACATGCGCGTCTCCACGGGCCTCCCGACCGTCAGTCTCGCGACAACAGCATGGTTCATGTCCTGCTTCGCATCGACCTTCCCTCCCGAAACAACCTGCCGCGTCTGGGACGCCCTCTTCTATGAAGGTTCCAAAACCCTCTTTCGCGTCGGTCTTGCCATTTTCAAGATCGGAGAGCCGGAAATGAAAAGGGCAAGCGAGCCGATGGAGGCGTTTCAGGTCGTGCAGACGTTACCGAGGAGGTTGCTTGATGCCAATTTGGTCATGGATACGGCGACGGGGAAGAGGAGGTCGGGGTTGTTTGGGGGTGTCGGTGGTGGTTTGGGCATGGGTGGCGGGGCTGGGAAGGAGGGGTTTGGTGCCGTTAGTCAGAAGATGGTGGAGAGGAGGAGGGAGGAGAGGAGGGGGTTGTATAGGAAGGAGAGGGAGAGGGTGTTGAAGAGTGTGGAGGGCGAGGCGGAGGGGAAGGGGAAGGGTGATGGTGAGGCTGGTGCTGGTGCTGGCGTGGGTGTGGGTGCGGCGGGCGAGGGACAGAAGACGCTGAATAAGAAACCGAGTCGCATCAGACTGAATCGGTTGAAGTCGTTGAGGAGTCCGGGAAAGTAGAAAGAGAGAGCGAATGATGATGATGATGCATTGTAAAAGAGAGGCTGCATGATAAGTGGCGTTTGTGATGGGACAGTACATATTTGGAAACAAAACAAGCGGCGTTGGAAGGTGGATTGACAGAATAGTGGGTTTGATAGACTTCTTGTAACGAAATATTGAAAGGGAAGGCGATGTTCAGACGGATTGCATATCTGTATAGTGGTATAGAGTGTCCTGAATGGCACCTCAAACTTTATACACTCTTACACTGTGAATTGAACCTGTATGAGCGCTGCCCTGTCCTTCCAGGTAGCTTTTCCAAATGCTCGTCCTAATCTACTATCCCTATATGCTACACTGACTACGTGAGCGTCTTGGGTTGGCATGTTGAGCCATCCAGACACGCTGCGGCCGTCCTCGTTCGGGTTGTAAGTTGTAAGCTCACACTTCAAGCTCTCAAATTATGCGCCCTGTTCGCAGCGTGGCAGCGCGGCCACATGCCTCCCGAGCCCAGTCGCTCAAAGCCATATAGACCAAGGCTTTCACCCCTCCGTCACAGTCTGCAGCAATAACGGCAGCTGCGTGCTTTCCAAGCCCAAGCAGGGCGAATCCCACAATTTCGGGGGTTCCTCACCACAATGCAAAATTTGTAGCAGATGTTGCAGCTGCACTCTTCCCAGGCTAAGACGCCGTTGAAATATCACCTTTCCATCTCTTCACGCCACCGCGCCATCTGCAGCAGGCATAGCAGCCGAGTGCTTTCCAAGTCCATTCACAGCCGCCGCATCCCCATCAACATCGACCTCACCCTCCGCATCCACCTCCCCCGTCCCCTCAACCTCCAGCCCCTCCAGCGTCCTCTTCTGCTTCTCCCTCGTCTCAACCTCTCCCTCATCCGCCTCCCGAATCATCATCTCAATAATATCCACCGCGGGCCTCTCCTTCTCCCTCCTCAACACCTGCCCGGCCTGATCCATCTTCCGTCCCTGCTTCGGCCGGATCCACGTCTTCGTCGCAATCGGGTAGAAATACGCTCCTTTTGCCAACCGCGTTCCATCGCCGCCGTCGTGCAATGACAGTGCCACGGTGTCGTTGTACGCGTCGCTGGGATCCCCGGATTGGCGGTAGGTTTCGTAGGAGCGGATGTAGGAGTATCGGAATGTGTTTTTGTCGTCTTTGCTAGCGGAATCATTGATGTCGAATTGCGATTTGATGGAGTGGGCAGTTTCGCGGTCGTCGGGGAGGTAAAAGTCGAACTCGTATTCGGGCGGCGGCGGGGCGGGAAGCGTCGGGTCGGCATTGTAGGCTGCAATGGCAGCTTCGCGCTGTTCGAGGGTTTCGGGATCCGGTTCGATAGGGCGAAGGAGAGCAACATCGAGGCGGGTGTCATAGGTGTCTGTGGCGGTGGTGGGATTGGTTGCGAACTTGGAGAGCAGGAATTGGCCTGTATCTCCAAGAGCATCGAGGTCTGGGAGAAGCGGATATGCGTCTAGTAGCTTGAGGCTTGGATCGTTGGGATGTCGGGGATTGTCCCAGGCGCGTTGCTCTTCTGTCGTTATCTGACTGCCGAGGTCCGGCGCTTTGTCTTGTGGATACGCAATGTTGAAGCCCTTGACAATGTCGTCGATCATGCGCCGGGGATCCTCTTTCTCGAATTCGGTGCGTTTGCGCTTGCGTACATCTTGCTTCAGGCGCGACTTGCTGGGGTCTATTCGTTGCGAGGCATCTGCCGAGATATATTCTGTACGTCGCAGGAAACTGACACCGGACGTCTGTGCACCTTTGCCGAGCATGGAGAGAGGACGGAGTAGAGCCTTGTCTGCTGGATGTGGAGGAGGGGGGTGTTCCAGACCATATATTACTGGGCATCTTGTTCAGTTCATGCTCCTAGTGACGCTTATTGTCTATACGTACTGCTCTCATCGCCATCAAAGACACCAGGTAGACCAATGAGATTCAATGGCATTCCCAGCTCTGCATCAGCTTCAATGTTCAAAGGCTGGTCTCTCAGCAGTCGCGCCGCAAAGGTTGGTGATGTGTATAGACCGCTTGATAGCGAGACATCGGGTATATCTAGCAGCTTTGGCGGATTTGGAGGAGGAGGTAATGTGTTCGAGTATCTGATGCGTGCAATGTAGTCCTGATGGTAGACGCGATCGGATCGCGGTGCAGCCATTGTTTGTGACTGCGTGAGTCTGGTTGGCGTAGCAGTCGCGGGTTCTGCGTGGTTATGTAAGTCTTTGGGGTAGAAAGTGAGGGCCGGCAAGAGCAGCGCAGGGTTGTACTGAGAGTGGATGTAGTGGTTTCACAAAGTATACACAAAGTTGTCGCTGTTTCATCGTTGTCTGGATCTGAGAAACAGGGTCTCAAGCACGGAAAGGGGTTCATGCTCATGCTCTTCATTTCTACCACGTATATATCGTTCCATACCTTTAAGCTACCACGTCCACAAGCACTTGTATGCTAATATCCTGCTCCCAAGTCTATCCCACTCAAGTCCGCTGATCCATGTATCATTTGTGCCTTGCAACTTGCCAAATATACTAGCTCCTTTCCAGACCAAAACTTGAGGATCAATCTCTCTTGGAGGAGGTGCCACGATGACCTCTTTGCGAAAGTTGGGAAGTGAGTTTTGCAGTTCTTCCTCCAAGAATTGTCGAAATCCATTCGTCTGTGAGCCACCACCCACAGGAATGATACCACCAAAGAAATCCCGCATCTTGCGCTCATCATTTTGTGCAGCATACTCCACCGATAATGCTATAGCTTGATCCAAGGGAATGCATGGTAGTGTACGATCTCTCTGCTCGGCAGAGCGTAACATGTCCGTCAAAGGATGCGAGGCGGCTGGTGCTGCTTCCTTCTCGCCGTCCACCGGTGACATACGTACAGGCTGAGGCGTTTCACCTTCTCTTGATGGTGTCGCCACAGCCACGCTGTTATCGTCACCTACTTGGTTATCTGTAGCGTCGGCAGGGACTGGTGTACTCCCCGCAGGAGGGCCTTCATTATGTGTTACTGGTTTTGTGCTGCTCAACTCGACGTTATCTGCCGGTGTGGAGGATGCGACTATGGCTAGTAGTTGTGTTTGTGCAGAAGACAGCGGATCGTTCGGGGCGCCATCATAGATATCGACCGATCTGCCAACCACACTGCGCCTGCCCACAAGCTTGTCAGAAGTGTCAAAAAGTGCTGGCCGGTAGTATCCCTATGCCGACCAATTAGCTAGAACACAAGTTACATATCGTGGAGCTAATCCTACCATTGAACCCAACATTGCCTCGTCGTAGCACTTGAAACGATAGTGACGAGTGTCTTGATCGGGAACTCGCAGGTGGAACTCAAACTGTCGAGAGCCGTGTGCAAGATCGCTGTAAGCAAGTGTGCAGAACCTCTGCTTCAGCTCTTCTGCTAGTAGAAAGTCGTGTCTCCTTCGCAGATTCAAGTCTGCATACGGTAGATCACTGCTCAGTAGCATCTTCAGAAAGGTTTCTGTGACATCAGAACTGCCATATCTCATGACGATCCTCGAGTTCTCCACGACCATGCCGTCCTCGATACAGCATACGGACGTCTTGTGGGCTCCGACATCGACAATACAACATGGAGAATATCCAGCACCAAATGAGGCGGACACACTCTCCTGTATCAGACACACCCTGCTGAAACCGAACTCTCGAAACATCATGTCTAGCATGGTTATCACATAGTTCTTCTCGTAGAGATCGGGTACCACCAAAACGCAGCTGTACTGAACCCAGTCGCCTCTTTTGCTCAATCCAAGCTGGACCTTCATGGCTTCCTCGATGATGACAACGACATCTCTGTAAATTTCATTCTTGTCTGTGTAGTCCTTCTCGTTGAAACTGCCGTATCTCAAAGGCCATTGCAGCTTGTATCGACACTTTGACCGGTCTGGCACGCGAAGCGCGGCTTGTCCAACATAGTAATCAGGTGCTGCTTTCGGATCCGTGGGCACTTCTGTCCACTCAATCTTGTTGATATCGTTATGCTCTGTGATGACATCTGGCTGGCTCTTTCGGTTGTATGCCATTGCCTGTTCTCGTGTATTGGGTACGAAACGTATACCTTTGACACGAAGCCGTGCTTTGAGATCAGCAGTCATGGCCGAATATGCATCAACGAACTGTGCCATCTGTTAGTTCCATTCGACTTTTTCAAGCATGAAACTTGCCGACTCTTCGAAACCGCCCAGCCCTTCCTGGCCTTCAGTCTTCCGACGCTTCGGACGAGGCTCGCCTCCGTTCTCTTCTGATTCACTTTGCTGGGCTCGCCGCGCGACCACCATTGGCACGGTCTTTGGTAGTGGATCACTTGCAAGCCCGATGCGCATATTCTGGCTACCGGGATGTATGACCACGACCCGGGAGCCTGGCGGCCCACCAAGGTCTGGCCTCGTCTCGACTTCTGGAGTCACGTCCTCCTGGACTGGCCCACCATCAATCTCCATCGCCATGCTATTCGCACTTTGCTGGGCTAGTGCTCGATCCTTGTCACGAGCCGCTTTGGCCAGCCGATTTCGCGTCTCCTCGGCCTGCAGCCTGAAAGCCATGATCTGGTCATCACGCTTCAGATGGTCACTTTGCAAACAGTTAGATCTAAAGGTGTCGGATTATTTGCTTGCACTGGTGCATACGTGTAGTAATTCTTCTGATTGAGAAGAAGGGGCACCGGCCACGACGTGAAACCCAGGTTTTTGTTGTCCTGCCGCTGTAGGTCTACTTCGATGAGCTTCCATGCCTTTTCTGAACGCGTACAGCATCAATTCCTACCTGGATTCTCGCGTGACCTCTTCTTTGGCGGCATCTCGACAAGTTGTAGAAAATGCAGCTAGGGTTTGCGGCGCAGTTATTGCGATGACATCTCGTCTATCTGTTTCGAAGGAGATGTGTGAGATGTGGGCAATGACTATACCATCGTGCCATGTGTTTCTTCTGATGGACGGAAGGGTCGTGGCTCGTGGTGTTTGAGATGTGTGGGTCGACATTAGCGCCGAAGCGAAACGTCTTTGTGACCGTGATGTCGTGATCTCATGTCTATTGCAAGCCCCGTAAACATACACTCCTGCCGCAACATAAAGTACTCTATTGTACTCTTCGCTATACACTCTCGACTGTACCTCACATCTGCGCGAATACCGAATAACATCCGCTTAGCGATTTACACCGACTCGCGCCTCGTCTGAATACTATACTCGAGTTACATTGTCACTGCCTACTATCTGGTCGAACATCGAGCTATGGGACTGTCCTTCTCGCGCATCCTCTCACTTGTATGGTCAAAGAAAGAGATACGGATACTCATCCTGGGCTTGGTAGATACACCCTGATGTCTAGACAGCATTTGTCACATCCACCTAATGCTTATGCGTGCTCAAGGACAACGCTGGCAAGACCACATTATTATACAGACTCAAGGTACGAACTTCGTGCGTACGTCAAGATACAAGAGAGAAAGCTAAGACCATCGGCACATCAGATAGGCGAAGTAGTCACAACAATACCGACCATTGGCTTCAATGTCGAATGTAAGGCAACGCACTGGACACAAAACTTCGACCAAAGCTAACACAAGAAAGCCGTAACATATAAGAACCTCAATTTCAACGTCTGGGTATGTGCTGCCGCTGCTGTCGAGCGCCTTCATAGTGCTGATCGATCCTCAGGATTTGGGAGGTCAGACCTCGATACGACCATACTGGAGATGTTATTACGCGAACACTGCCGCTGTCATATTTGTTATCGACTCGACGGATATAGAACGGCTAGGTACTGCGGCGGAGGAGCTATCGGCCATGCTGAATGAAGAAGAACTACGAGACGCAGCATTGCTAGTATTTGCAAACAAGCAGGATCAACCAGGGGCGAAAGGAGCTGGCGAGATATCGGAAGCGCTGCGGCTTGGAGAGCTCAAGGACCGCAATTGGAGTATCGTGGCATGCTCGGCCATTGATGGCCGGGGTGTACCTGAGGGCATGGACTGGCTTGTGGTAAGCTTCGAGACCTCCTTTGGACATGTATCTGCGTCAATGCTGATGGGCACCAGGGAACTGTACAATCGGATAGCACTTGATGATAGTCTTATAGAGACTACGAAGTGGCCTCATGATCATAACGACTGGAACGAGAAGTGGAAAGAGGGCCACAAGACGACGTCAGCGGTCGCCGCGCATGGCAGTATTACTATCTTCCATAAACATCTTTTGGGATATGAGTAAGAGCTTGCTACTGCTGCCTTCAGTTCTGCCAAGACGCAGAGATGTCGCTCGCGAATCAGTGGGCATTGCGCTCATGCAATCGGCAGACTTGGACAGCATGAGTGGTAGATATCACCACAATCACCGGGTGGAAGCCTTGGGCGCAAAGCGCCATGAAAAATGACTCAGGCTCATGCTCTAGTATCATAGCGTAGAACGTAGCATGATCGATACTAGAGCCAGCCGAGAGACTTGGTTAGAACACTGTAGTACTCGAGGCTGTATCATCGTGATAATTGTACCTGCCTATTCTGATGGGTGAGTTGGCTTGTGCCGCAGGATCTCCATTGACTTTCAACAAAAATATAATTCGCCCTCACGCGCTTCGCTTCACTTGCTTCACTTGCTTCACTCACTTGCAAGTCGAGGATCGCGTGAGGTGCAAACACTTCGTGTCGGGCATAGGAAAGGACGTGAACGTCGAAGTCGCCACTATCTACCTTGCCCCTCGACGACCCACCCTTTTCCTTGTACCTGTGTACCTTGTGGTGTAGCAGATAATTTGCAACCAAAGTGAAGCACCTTACCACTCCGACTGCGGATGCCCACCTGAGTGCTGCTTTGGCCACTATCGCAGTCAGACGACATGCGGTGCTTGGTGCAGCCAGTCATGCGCTGTCATGCTGCGCGTGCAGCAATTCCAACATTGCGCCGCCACCCACTGCTCGCGAACGCAAGTCGCAATGTGATCTGTCAGAAGCGTCAACTCCATGCGGATAGCTCCTCCACGAGTCGGAAACCGTCAAGTCTTGCGCCTCTAGATACATTCGCAAGGCGCCACGTTGGACCGTCGGATAACGCGATCGAGCAGATGGTCAAAGCATTAGATCCTCCAGCAAAGTCTCTTGAGGAATTCGTCAAACAGGTCGTACCTGCAGACATCTTATCCGACAGACACCTCAAAGTCGCTGGACCGCCTGGCTCCGAAGGCCAAGCTGCATCACAGTTCGAAGGCTACACAGAGTCTGAAGTACTGACGCGACTGCGAGCCATTGCTTCGAAGAACAAGGTATTCCGTAGCTACATCGGCTGTGGTTATGCTGGCACTCGGGTACCCGAAGTCATCAAGCGCAATGTGCTCGAAGGTCCAGGCTGGTACACAGCTTACACCCCATACCAGCCCGAAATCAGTCAAGGGAGACTTGAGTCGCTGCTAAACTACCAGACAATCGTCACAGAACTGACAGGACTGGCTATCTCAAATGCGTCGCTACTCGATGAGGCTACAGCGGCGGCTGAGGCCATGACTCTGTCCTTGAACGTCTTGCCGTCCTCGCGTCAGAAGCGTGAAAACAAGACTTACTTCGTGTCTCACCTTTGTCATCCTCAGACGATTGCTGTGCTGGCTTCCCGTGCGGAAGGCTTTGGTATCAAACTGGTCGTCGGTGATGTTCTAAAAGATGACAACAAGGCGATTCGAGACATCGGTGAAGATCTCATAGGAGCGCTGGCTCAATATCCGGACACTGAAGGAAATATCGAGGACTTCCGCCAGCTTGCAGATGTGATTCATGGCGTCAAAGGAACTTTCAGCGTGGCCACAGACCTCTTGGCTCTCACAATGCTTACGCCACCAGGGGAGTTCGGTGCAGATGTCGCTCTTGGTAACGCGCAAAGACTAGGTGTCCCGCTCGGTTTTGGTGGTCCACACGCCGCCTTCATTGCTTGCAGCGATAAGCACAAGCGAAGGATTCCAGGACGGCTGATAGGCGTATCGAAAGACAGAAGAGGGGATCGTGCGTTCCGCTTAGCATTGCAAACACGAGAGCAACATATCAGGCGCGAAAAAGCGACCAGCAATATCTGCACAGCACAAGTCCTGCTCGCAAATATGAGTGCATTCTATGCTGTCTATCACGGCCCGGAGGGACTGAAGGAGATTGCTCGTAAAGTTATGGCTGGTACTCGGGTAGTTGATCGCGCTGTCAAGGCTCTTGGACTCGAAACGAGTACATCCAGCAAAGATAACGTGTCTCTCTTTGACACGGTGGTAGTTTTTGTTGGCAACAAGGATGCAGCAAAGCTCATTCATTGGGCAGCTGAGCACAAGAACATCAATCTGAGGCTACTGGACGATTCCAGAGTGTCTGTAACCATAGATGAGACCGTTGAGGAGGCTGACATCAACGACATTATTGACATCTTCAAGAACTTCGCACCAAATAAGCAGGAGCTCAAGCTGTCGTCTTTGACTGAAGGGCTCGAGCTTGAGAGCATTCTTCCAGAGCACTTTCATAGGACATCTGCGTTCATGACTGACAAGGTCTTCAATTCGCACCATTCCGAGACCGAGCTACTACGGTACATTCATCATCTGCAGTCCAAAGACATCTCCTTGACACATTCCATGATTCCACTCGGTTCATGTACAATGAAACTCAACGCAACGACTGAGATGGTTCCAGTCTCGTGGCCGGAGTTTTCCTCATTACATCCATTTGTGCCCCCAGATCAGGCTCAAGGCTACCACGAAATTATAAATGAGCTTGAGGAGGACCTTGCTGAGATTACCGGATTTGCCAAAGTGTCTCTGCAACCTAACAGTGGTGCTCAGGGAGAGTTCACCGCTTTGCGTGTGATACGAAAGTATCTGGAGGAGCAGCCCGGCAAGAAGAGGGATATATGCCTAATACCCACTTCAGCTCATGGTACAAACCCCGCCAGCGCCGCAATGTGTGGCATGCGAGTCGTCACCATTAAGTGTGATCAGAAAACGGGCGATCTCGACATGGAAGATCTCAAAGCGAAATGTGAAAAGCACAGCGAGGAGCTTGGTGCCATCATGATCACATATCCCAGTACATTCGGAGTATACGAACCAAGGGTCAAGGAGGTGTGTGACCTTGTTCACCACCACGGTGGTCAAGTGTACATGGATGGCGCGAACATGAATGCACAGATCGGTCTCTGCTCACCTGGAGACATCGGTGCCGATGCATGCCATCTCAACCTGCATAAGACTTTCTGTATTCCACACGGTGGAGGCGGTCCAGGTGTTGGACCTATTGGTGTCAAGTCTCATCTCGCGCCGTTCTTGCCAGGCCACCCACTGGTCGCGACTGGTGGCGAAAAGGCTATTGCTCCTGTCAGCGCCGCACCCTGGGGAAGTGCTAGCATCCTACCAATCAGCTGGTCGTACATCAAGATGATGGGCGCACGAGGACTCACTCACGGCACAAAAATTGCGCTGCTCAACGCGAACTACATTCTCGCCAGACTGAAGCCTCATTACAAGATTTTGTACACAAACAAGGACGGCAGATGTGCTCACGAGTTCATCCTTGACGTTCGGGAATTCAAAGATACAGCGGGGATTGAGGCTATCGACGTTGCGAAAAGGCTACAGGACTATGGCTTCCATGCTCCGACCATGTCGTGGCCTGTTGCCAACACACTGATGATTGAGCCGACCGAATCAGAGCCCAAAGAAGAGCTCGATCGCTTTGTCGATGCACTCATCGCAATCAGACAGGAGATCAAGGATGTCGAAGATGGCACGCAGCCAAAAGAGGGCAACGTCCTCAAGATGTCGCCACACACACAGAAAGATCTGTTGATTGGAGAATGGGATCGACCATACAGCCGCGAGAAGGCTGCTTATCCCGTAGAGTGGCTGAAGGAGAAGAAGTTCTGGCCGTCAGTGGCGAGGTTGGACGATGGTGAGTGAGATGATGCAGCTTTGGTGAGCAGGACTAACATCACTCGCAGCGTACGGTGACATGAATCTGTTCTGCTCATGTGGCCCAACAGAGCAAGGTATGACCGGTCATGAGGCGCCGATGCCTACATAGACAAAGGCAGGGACGATCACAAGTGCAGACCACTTCTAGCATTTCTGATCGGCGTTCAAGAGGCGCACAAAGACCGAGTTTCAACACCGCATAGCGTGGGTAACAAGAGAGGTGGGAAGGAACAGGACATCAACTCGTCCTCTGCAGCATAACATAGCATGGGTGGTTTTCGGCGATGACAGTATAGATAGATGAGCTAGACATATCAACCAGTGATGTAGATCGCGTAGTCATGCTCTTCTCCTACATCATATCACGCCTCATACATCTGCCTGTATGCGAGATCACTGACTGGTGTCGTCTTCACTCTTGTCAAATCTTCACCCACCTCCAGCGTCCGAGGGAGAAGGCCTCCGAGGCCAAGTCGTCGTGATGTCATTTTCATAACCACTTCACCTCGATAAATATTGTATATTTGTACTGTAGCCGCGAACTCACGACTTGTATTTTGTGATTAAGATTCGACTCGACGATGCTAGTCCCACTATCTCTAGGCTTGTTATGCTTACTAGCAGAGGCTCATACATCCATATATCCAACATCCTTTGCAAACACAACCTGGGACGACGAGAACTGGTCATTGACCACGCATTCGCCTGATACCGGGCACTACCAAGCTCGAGCTAGTCTCTCAAATGGATACATTGGCATCAACCTTGCCTCACTAGGTCCTTTCTTCGAGGTTGACGCCCCAGACAATGGTGACAATATCCTCGGCTGGCCATTATTCAACCGCCGGCAGACATTCTCGACCATCGCTGGCTTCTACGGCTCGCTGCCTGGTTTCCCTGCCAATCAGTCTAACTTTCCTTGGCTTAACGACTTGGGCTACGAGAGTGTCATCAGCGGAACTCCCCACTGGGCTGGTCTAACACTAGAGTACAATGGGAGTCTCCTCAACGCCACTACAGATGTGGATGAGATCAGCTTGTTTTCCTCGACCTGGAACTTCAGAAATGCCACTCTGCATTGGCAATACATATGGACGCCTGCTGGCGGTCCGGCCTTTAATGTCACGTATACGATGTTTACACACAAGCTGTACATCAACCAGGCCGCTGTGCAGATGACCATTAGCGTCACAGAAGCTGCCAATGTGACTGTCTACGACGTGCTTGATGGCGATGCCGCTGTGAGAAGTCTACCCTATGGATCCGGCTACGAAGAAGCCAATGGAACGATCTGGTCGGCTGTCCAGCCTGTCAATGTGCCGTATGTCACTGCATACACATTCTCCAAATCGACAGTCTCTGGCGGCGCCTCTGGCTATACACGCACTATGTCAGATTCGCCGTCTGTGGCAGGCACAAACAGATCGTCCATTGCACAGGCAATCCGTCTCAGTCTGAACAGCGAGGCTTCCACCGCCGTCGTGACGAAATATGTGGGCATTGCATCGAGTGATGCTTTCGACAACCCAGCTGAGGTCGCTCGAGGTGCGGCTACAGCTGGAGCCGAAAGCGGCTTCACTGCTATGCTACAGTCTCATACAGCAGAATGGCAGACGCATTTCACGACAAACTCTGTCGACTCTTACCATTTGCCCAATGGCTCCCTCCCAAATGACCAGAATATCATCGATCAACAGATCATGTCAGTCACAAACCCGTATGGTATCTTCCAGAACACCATTGGCACGAATGCTATGGCTGCTGCCAACAACAGCGTCAAGCTTGACAACAATAGCATCGCAGTCTGTGGTCTAGGTGCAGACTGCTACGCTGGGCTTATCTTCTGGGATGCGGAGAACTGGATGGCTAGTGGACTTGTGGTTGCTCATCCACAAGCTGCCAAACAGGTCGCTAACTACAGAGTCGCCAAGTTCAAGCAGGCCCAGCTCAATGTCAACGAGGCGTATACATCATCACAGGCCAACACAAGCTTCAGTGCTTCGAGTGCCATCTTTCCGTGGACTTCGGGTAGGTTCGGGAACTGTACCGGGACTGGCCCTTGCTTTGACTACGAGTACCATATCAATGGCGACATCGGTCTGGAGCTGGAGAACCTCTACTATGTGACTGGGGATAGTGCAGCTTTCCAGGCCTCGTACTTGCCAGTATACGACGCAATAGCACAAGTGTATTCGGACTTGTTGCAGTTCAATACTTCGAGTGGACTCTACACGCTGTCAAATGCAACTGATCCCGATGAATATGCGTAAGTTACACAGTTCCATTGAAGCGTGGATACTGACGCAGCATAGTAACCATGTCGACAACCCTGGCTACACAATGGCACTGATCAAGACTATTCTTGAGCATGGGAATGACTTTCGAATCCAGTTCGGCATGAACCCAAGCGCCACATGGGCGAGACAAGCAGCGAACGTGGAAATACCAGTAAATACAGATGCTGGCATCTTCCTTGAATATGCTGGCATGAATGGTAGCATTGCTGTCAAGCAGGCTGATGTAGTACTGATCGATGACTTCCTCGACAATCAAAACCCCTACACTCTGGCCGACCTAGACTACTATGCTGGCAGGCAGTCATTAGATGGGCCCGGCATGACTTATGGAGTGTTCAGTATCGTTGCATCAGAAGAGTCGCCATCTGGCTGCTCGTCGTACACCTATGACCTGCAGGGCTCAGTGCCATATGCACGAGGTCCTTGGTATCAGGTATGTCGTGATTCGCGGTACGGTGTGCTATGTTCCTGTCTAATTCATACAGTACTCGGAACAACTCAACGATGACTTCACCACCAACGGC
>Ga0268246_10000680_pt1 | contig 13701 bp, 16 predicted proteins | sample AgamicOrSfe_FD_200242 | JGI IMG/M metagenome (GOLD analysis project Ga0268246, IMG submission 200242) | Agave microbial communities from Guanajuato, Mexico - Or.Sf.e (v2) (version 2) | ecosystem: Host-associated > Plants > Phyllosphere > Phylloplane/Leaf | place: Guanajuato, Mexico | collected...
ACCTCATCCCGATGGTGCCTTTGCTGTCGTATGAGCATCACCAAATGTGAAAATAATGTCGCAGTATGCAACCCATCACAACATCAGCTGGCCTCCCTGAGCTCAGTTGAGAGTACGGGATCTTGGACGCTACTCCTGCGTACTGCTGTCTCCCTCGTGATGTCGGCATTTGATCGCATCCGATCACTCTCCTATATCCTGGCCTAAGCTCTGCTCCTGCACTATATGTTGTTCATCACACCTCCGAGTCACCTCCAGCACTCCTCATTTCCACCAATGGTCATCAGAACACGCGTCTATCGGTAAGTCGTGTGTCCAGTCTCTCACCGTGCTACCACTGTATACTTGATCCTGAGCACAACAGGAGTAGGAAAACTGATCAGGTCCTGCTTTTCGATCACTCAGTCACACGTCCGAATCACGTCTTCATTTTCAATAAGGCCCACGCGCTGCGAGAGCAGAAACTCAGCACGCAGACAGAACGATCTTTGTGAACCCTGCCGGCACATCAATCAACGGCAATATCAGCGTTGACAGCAATTTTCGTCTACTGCTCGATCAGGCACATATTCTGAACTATGGGTCGCTTAGTAATCCCTCGAATTGCATGTTCAACCTAGAATACAAAAAAGGGCAGAAGCCGAGCTACAAAGAAAGCCCAATACAGTCCCGTATCCGTGCTGCCATACCTCAGCCCAGCCAGATCATCAGCTACGACTGCGAGAAGCCAGTCGCTGAAGTAGGCAAAGATCACAATGGTCAGATACCACAAATGATATGCAAATCTTATGCCTCGTGATTCTCCTTCGCATATGCCAGTCCTGACCAATACCTCTGAGCTGAAGCCAGACCAGTGAAGAATGAGTAGCAGTAGCGCGAGGACGACGAACAGAGGTAGAAAGACCATCGACACTGCTTTGACAGCGGTTGCCGGCCAGCCTTGCACAGTTAGGATCAGGACTCCAGCTATGCCGCATGCTAATGTGATGCCCTGAGCCATCTGCCAACGCGGATATCGCCAGGGGGTTTTCTTGCTTGTGGTTGTGGTGTTCGTGAGTTCGGATGACACGGGGTTGTATGCTGGTGGCATGTCTTCCATTTCATGCCGCTGATCGAGACCTAGCTTCTGTTGCTGCTGAGCAACACGAGCCACTCGCACTGTGAGATAAGAGAGCATCGTTGCTAGACCAATATGCATAATTGCAATGAGTCGAAGTGGAATATTGCGGTGGCACCGGGCGATGGTGGTGATGACAACCACGACCTGGATGATACAGCTGCACGCTGCCAGCATGTATCCCGTGAGCCAGTAGCGTGGTCGGTACTTCATCCAAGGCAACGCAAGGGGCGCAGCACCAAAGGAGAGCCGGACAAGAGTGTAGAACAGCAGCATATGAGATATGAAGCCGACTGCGCCAAAGGGCAATGTGTAATGCACGAGATCCGCTCTTACGATGGCGAAGTTGGTCGTGCTGTTGTAAGGGGCACCGGTGTTCGAGGCTGACGACGTCGAGGTCGGTTGACCTGAGAGTGTCTGGGAGGTTTGAAGGTATGATGCCGACGTAAGACTTGCTGAAGACGTGATTATCGGTGCCTGATTCGTTCCCTCCTGTGAAGATGTCGTCTGAAGACTCGAACGACTTGACGTAGTATAGAGCGTTGTGGACATTGATTTTGTGGACGAGCTTGTAGATGAGCTTGGAGATGAGCTTGGAGATGAGCTTGGAGATGAGCTTGTCGATGAGCTTGTCGATGAACTTGGCAGTGTGGTCTTCGAGTTCGAGCTTGTCATCGAGCTCTGTGTGGTCGATATACTCGGGCTGACAGCGTAGCAAAGGCCATACTCCTGCATACATCCGTTACCGCAATATGTCGAGTTGGCTCCGCAGAATCTGACCTAGATTAGCTTTGCAACAAGCTTCTCGTTCAGGTTTCACTCGCCCCCATTCACTGCAGCAGTTGCCAAAGGTTGATTGTAAGCATGTTTCATCGATACTCGGACCGCAGACGCCATATCTGGAGATGTTCATGATCCCTAACCTTCTGGCGTTCACAGTCTCAGTCTCTCTCACAACTACGATTTACAAGGCTGCGTGAATCAGTAGTTACACGTACTATATAGCATGTCACTCATCTTGGAACCGTTATGCTCTGCTATGTCCGCTTGGCAGTGAGGCAGGGCTCGAATGCTGGTTCAGAAATAGCGAACGACTTTTCGGAAAGCAGACACAGCCAGTATCTCTTGGCATGACGGATGGGCGCCCGCAATCAACGCCGGTGTCGACCTCAGCCACTCTGCCGTGTTCCAGCACATGGCCTAGATCTGTCCATGTGCCAGTATCAGCCTGAACTCAAGCCGGGACAGATCAGCGTGAAGATAATGTATGAAAGCATCACGCTGAGTTACTCAAGGTAGGCAGCAGGTCTTACGCACCACAATGTGGAAGCTCCTGTACATAGCAGTGAATGGTGTGCAAGAGCACTTGCAGGGGAAGCTTTCATATTAAACCCAACTTTGCGCCCAACCCGAATATTGTGCAAACTACATACTGCTTGAACGTGGCAACTGAGGATCAGGCGGATACCGCGCCTTCACCGATCCAACGATTCTGTCACGATATTTCATCGCAAACTCCAATTCCACTCCGCAAGTCATCAGACTAGTTGTCCCAACTCTCCTATATGGTAAGCCATTCTGCACGCTAGTCACTTGTTTATCGAGCTCAAGAACCACACTGCGTGAGATCGAGTACTCCAGTTCACAGAGTACGTGTACAGAACCTGAATAGATTAGTATCGAACGCTCCCTACACAACTTGCAAAATACACATACTGTCAATCATCGTAGGCGGGGTGTCTGCTTTGCAATAATACATGACCTGTGACCATGAGATGTCTGTATCAAGGTCGGACTCTTTCGAGTGTCGATAGTGCTTGCTGTCGATCGGCACTCCATGCCGAATGGTGTCGCCCTGCGGTGGTTAAGCCGGGATATCTCCTCATAGCAAGCGTCAGGTATACCTTCTTTGTTAACCAACACATTTGGTTTCTTGCTCTTGGGCTGCCGTCAACTTCATCGATGTAACGATCTGAAAGTTTGTGGCGTCTGGCGTCAAAGACAGGGGCAATTTCGTAGCCATAGCTATCTCTGCTCATACGACTGTTCACTGTCATTTCGGCAATGTCGTCGCTTTGGTGAAGGGGATTTTCAAGGCCCCATAAGGTCGCGCCCCGCGTAATAGCAGACCATCTGGTGAATTCAGTATGCGTATCAAAAGATCATGACCAAGATGACTTACGCTCCTGTGGATTTCAAGACCTGAATTTGCTGGTTTCGATATTCCGCCTCCAGCCTAGTAAACAGATAATCACTCTCACCAAACCCGCCCACAAGCATAACCATCTAGCGTACAATGAGTAAGCTGGACATCAGTCTTGAGCACTATATAACAAACCTTGGGCTTTAGTTTTGTAGCAACAATCATCTCGATCTGCTTGTCAATCAAAGTGATGATACTGCCGAACACAGGTTCGAATATCGTCTTCAATGTCATCCTACCTCTATGATCAGAAGGCCTGCCGAATTGATACGACGACACTCCACTCACATTGGCAGTGTAATAGTATCGTCTTGAATTCCTCTCGCCTCATCATCTCCGGCACCTTTTAACTCAACACTGAGGTCCTCGTTCGTGCCATCGAATGTTCTTTTCACAGAATCCTCGAACTCTTGCATCATGATGCTACGACTCTTGTCGTTTGTTCGATCCCATGCCTCACTTCCCACAATATACTTGATTGCAGTCTTGAAACGATCATCCAGAACTGTTGAGCCACAAGCATCGCCTCATGCGGGAGTCAGCATAGTAGTGTTACTAAATGCGGCAAAACTGACCGTCGCCAATAGCGCATTCTGTCAGTCTCAGCGGATGGGTGTTTTCGACCAGGTAACTGATGAGATCCTTTCATGCTCAGACATAGGCAACAGTTGAGTCGCGTGAAACTTACTACAGTCCCACCACCCGCATCGCAGATGATGATCACGTCTCCAGTCTAATACACAAGATCAGTCAGCGTGACATCTTGTCCAATTCATCATTAAGCAACTCACAGTCAGCAGATCACGGTCATTATGCTCGTGCAGAACTGCAAGTGTCGCTGCTTCAGGTTCGCTAACCAGCTGAATTGTATCTGGCATTTTCGCAAGGCGTGCAGCATTTTTTGTAGTGTCTTTAGCTCTTGGTGACCAGATAGCAGGACATGTTAGGACAATACGAATTGTGTAGATATCTTCGAAGTCTTCGCCAATACTCTTGGCGATTTGGTCTCTGACGAAAGCCCAAAAAGCCTCAAGGTAGTCAGCAACAGCTCGTTCGGGGCTTTTCCTCATAGTCTTCAATAATTGAGCAGATTCGGCAGCTATTATTGTTTTGACACTGTACTGAGGGTCCAGAAGAAGCTTGATCCATTTCACTTGCACGGTCCCAGGATCATAGCGCTTGACCATACCGCCCCAGGCGTCTAGTCTCCCATTTCGATAGGCAATGCATGAGGATATTTTGTCCGCAGTAGGGCTGCCCTTGCGACTTGACCAATTCTTGATCACAGTGACGTTTCGATTGCCTTGCGAGAATGCCCATGATGCCCCGGAGTGCCTATTCAACATCAATGGAGACACCAGAAAGCAATTTCCTGGAAATGCCTACGTTGTTCCATAGTCAATTCCCACTACGATCTCGGGCGCATCCGCCATGATGGAAATGGTCTGCTTTCGAATAAATCAATAAAAGATGGTCGTGGAAGCAAAGAGTACGGTAATGATTGCCAAAAGGCGGCATACACCTATGTCAAGGGAGGAGGGAACAATCTGCTTATTGTTTTTCGATCAAGAGAGGCGCAGCCGTGGCTGTAACATAGCAGCTTTAACCTCCATATGCCCGTGGAGATATGAAAAGACACACATCGTGACCTGAGCCGCGAGTGCGGTGACAGAGGCGGTGTTATCGCTAGCTAAGCCCTCTGATCGAGCGAGAACGATGTTCTGCTGACCTTGTAAATAGCATATCGAGAGTTGAGGCGATGTTCAGCTCGCTCATCCATGGTTCAGGACTTCAGCAGTACACGAGTCATTCTGCTTACTGCATTTCAAGCAAGCAACAGGGCTCCGTCTGGACACAGCGAATCTGGAATGCGAAAACGTATGCAAGATAGCTATATTATCCGGCGGGGTTCTCATAATGCTGGGCTCTAGATACTGTATACATGACGTTGCGGGCGGGGTAAGACTATGTAGCTTCACACTGTCATTCCTCACAGTGGCCTTCTGTTGACACTTTCAGAGGCAGCACAATATCTGAGTGATTCAGTCATATCGTGACTATGGCTGTTAAGCCAGACATGATCGTCTTCATGGGCGTGACAGGTTCTGGCAAGAGTTACTTGATCAACAAGCTTGCGAAAGCTGTCGTTGTCGCTGAAGGTGCTGATTTGGACTCCTGTATGTGATAGAGCTCTCCAGGCAAGTAGTTCTAGCTAACCAGCACAGGTACAGAGAGATGTGCATTAGTTCCAGCAAAGATACACGATCGGAATGTCATACTCGTTGACACACCAGGCTTTGATGACACTACACGATCCGACAGCGAGATCCTCACTTCCATCTCAAATACCCTCGTTGCACAATACAAACTTGGCTTTCAACTCAGAGGTGTCATATTCATCCACCGCATAACAGATAACAAATGGCAAGGTTCAGCTGTCAAGACCTTGAAGCTTTTCCAAGAAATCTGCGGCGAAATGGCATTCAAGAATGTAGTGTTATTGACATCAAGGTGGGAGGACATTGCAGAGAACCTGGGTATAGAGCGAGAACGCCAGCTTCGTGAAGACAAGTGGCGTCATATGATCAGGCGTGGCTCGACACCAATGAGATTCTATGGCACTGAACAGACAGCCCTTGTTATTGCCAGTCATCTCCTTGAGCAATCTAACGTTGTTCTCGAATTACAAAGAGAGATTGGTGTCGAGCGTAAACACCTCAATCAAACCCGTGCAGGCTCATTCATAGATAGTGCTTTGGAGGAGAAGCGGTCAAAGTATAAGGATGACTTAGCACGTCTACGAGAAGAACTTACTAGACCTGGTCGACATGAGCTCGTAGATACTGCGGTCGACGAAAGATACAAGAACTGTCTTCATAATTTAGAAGTTGTTGTCAAAGAGCAAGAGGCATTGAAAGTTGATATCAATCCAGAAGTCACTGAAAAGCTTGAAAAACTCAGACCCAAGGAGAAACATCGATCGAAATGGAAGAAAGGTGGCAAAGTAGCTCTTCAGATACTGCCTACCGCAATAGCTGTTCTCGGTATGCTGGCGGGTATTCCTACTGGTTTCGGGGGCATTGAGGACTTGCTTGACGGAAATGGCAACGACAGTACAAACGACAATGTATCAGCCTTGTTCGATGATTAGTAGATCTCTTAAGTCTAGCCAAGTTTAGACCAATCGTTTTATCCGAGCCGCGTAGATAAGCTCACATGCTGCCTAGCCCAAGAGGTACTTACAGTCAGCTGGCGCAGGCTTGGTTTGGTATACTTAGCTTTATCCTTATATGCTTAGCTTAAGCTTCAGCTTCCCTTCATACTCGTTCGAAAAGAATAGTCTAATCGTGAGTACTCAATCGTATCAACGATTTAGACACTAGTATAAAGCGTTATTAGGTTCACGCTACCAGGAGAACATCGATTATACTACTATCATGAGTGCCAAGACGGAGGAAAGGTATGTAAGAGATCCCAAGCTAAACATCGCTTCACTTAGTATATGATAGAAGCGCAAACACGAACACCCATGGCGATATAACAGCGGAACGGCTTGCGCGATTGACCATAGTTCCTGCAGAGCCCAATGAGAGTCTAGTCGTACACGCAGTAAATGAGTCGAGCTGTCTACAGTCAACAGAGCTGCCAAACCCTGTGATCCCAGAGCTTACAGCGTTTATAAAGGACAAGGGTCAGCTAGAGCAACGTTGTATACAGCTAGAACAGGATCTCGCGGGCGTTCGTGCTGAGCTCTTATCATGTAAAGTAGAATTGCGAACCTCAAGGCAAGATGTCGCGAATTTCCGGGCAGAATTGGACACAAAGACTGTTGAGCTTGGCCAGCTTCAGAATCTTGCTGAGACCTACCGGAGCAACCTCGCAAAGCAAGATTTAGCCGCAGCGAACATGCTTGCTAAATGCAAGCGCAGCGTTGATGAAAAAGTCGCGAGGCTCGATGCGAATAAGAGGACTATACAGGATCTGGAAACCCGCATAGCTGAAAAGGAACGCCAGCACACTGACGCTGTGAACTTTTGTAACAATCTTGTTCTGTCTACGGAGCAAGTGAGTATCGATGCAAAGGCCACCAACAAGAACCTGAAGGATCATTTCGACCTCGCAAAGCGCGACATGGTAGAGGACCATAGCAGTCAGCTCCAACACGTCCTTGCAGATGCTCAGATGTGGCAGCGAAAATACGGCGAAATTGGGGCGAAGTTGACAACTACCCAAGTCAGAATGCAGGCAGCAATCGATCAGCGTGAGAGTTACCTTGGGGAACAGATTTCGGATAAAGACTTGATTCGGGACATGCGGACTCTTCGAATAAATGTGAAGATGCTAGCCTCAAGGTTCCTAGAGGTTACACCAGGTCTTGAAGCTAGCGAAGAGGCACTGAAACCAATCATCGCGGTCTTTGGACCCGAGAACGCCCATACCATGAGAGCTGTCATGTTAGACCCACAACACAAAAAAGTCAGGAAAGTGTTCATCAGAGCATGGATCGCTAATAGTGTCTTTATCGATATTCTCCGACCACGAGCACAGCCTAACTCCGCGCGAGACTTCTGGTTGCCTTCAGACTTAGCTAGTGCAGTATCGAGCCTTGAGGAGCAGCTTAGTCCACCTAATTCCTTCGACCGTTCTTCGCATGATACATCCCCAGGTAAGCCAGCCACGAATCGAGTAGAGCTTGACTTACTAATAGTTCGCTTCGAAGCTTCAGCTGCAGTAGATGGTAACGAGTGGAGGGCTCGAACGTGTTATCTCCTGCAGAAGATCATGCCCAAATTTGCCGACGAGGAAAGTATCTTGGGAATTGCAAGGCGAGCAGTGTCGACAATACTGCCCTGGATAGCAGCGGACAAGGTGGAGGCTATCTACAGAGATGTGGTCCTCTTTGTACGAAAAGTGGTAACTCTTCATCGACAACTTCGACGGCAACGTGCATATTGGAAGATTTTGGTTTCTGGAATGCTCACAGTGCCGGATTGGTCCTTGATGAGGGATGAAGATGGAGAATCGTCCGATGATGACGACGACGAAGGTGAAGGCGAGAAGCAAGCTCAAATAGGTATCGGAGCTGAATCTTATGTCTTCGGCCTTTTCCCTGCGCTTTTAAAACAAGACTTTGAGTCCGGCAAGATGCTCGAGCAAGAGAAAGTTGTCGAAAAGGCGCTAGTCGTCAACTTTGTTCCAATACCGCCCCCACCAACCAACGTCGCTTCGAACGACGTCGAAATGTCAGACCCTGCCGAACAAGAAACGTAAGTGGTATGTTACTAAAGCGTCATCATGTGAACCAGTGGTGTCATTGTTCTGACTAGTTCTCATTAGATCAAAAGCTGTTGGCATAGATCAGCCGTCGACATCTCTTCGACGCAGGAAATTCGAGAAAGTGCAGAAAAAGGCTCTTCCCACTTCTCCTAATGCTGTTTCGCAAACGCTGGTCTCGACTGAGCATGTACAGAGCGCGACAACACCCTATATCTTGATCAGAAAAGTCCAGTCGTCAGGCAGCGCACAAGACATGAGACGGGCTCCAATCGGCTCTCCAGGTCCATCTCATGCTCTCCAGGGAAGCGTGGAGGCTGAAACAGCAACAAAAAAGCCTTCTCCGCCCACAAGTCCTAACGACAAGCCAGACAAAGTGATCAGCCCCAAGCAAATGCCTACAAAAACAGCAGGCAAGAAGAAAGGCGAGCAAAAGCAAAAGCCAGGTCCTGCAGGATTCTCGTCAATGGTAGAGTATGTATAAAGTCCAAATTGACAATGAAAGTACTGCATACACTTGAAGTGAGATTGACCCACTTTCAATTGTCACGTGGCTGAATGCTTCTCTTTTCTCTCTGAGTGACGCGCAGGGTTAGGAGTAGCACAACGTCCTCCTTGCACATCATCGTCAACCGTACTATTGTAGTCCTTCACCTTGTCACACTCTTCACAATGCCCTCTCAGTCCGCCTTCACGCGCCACCTCTCCTACTTCTCCTCCCCCACTACCGGCATCATTACCCCCCTCTCATCCCTCCGCGGCGCACTCGCCCTCGGTCTCGACTTTCCTGTCGCTTGCGCCTGGTCCCTCGCAGTGCCCCTCATGTACGGCAACTCCGGCGGCTTTTCCATCTTCCCTCTCTCCATCTTCCAGCCCAACGTCACCATTGCTGCCTTACCCGCGCACAAACACCGCACCATGCTCACAGAATACCGCGCTACACAAGAGACGTACAGTCGGAGTGATATCGTGGCGATAGCGGGACGGGAGACAAAGGGCTGGGTGGATTGGTTGCATGTGGTGAATTTGTGGACGCTGGCCGCGGAGAAGGAGACGGGATTAGTGAGCAAGAGGGACTTTGAGCTGTTCCAGAGAGGGCAGTTGCTAGATGATTTGGCGCGAAGGCGGAGGAGCGGGAGAGGCCGGTGGGTGGTGCCGTTGGTGAGGGGAGGACCGATATGGGTGGGTGGGCATAGCTGGTTTGTGGGGAAGTTGTTTGGGGTGGATGTGTACAAGGTGGATGGAAAGGGAGAGGCGAAGGATGAGTGAGGAGTGACTGAGCATGGGTGAATTGACGAGGGCTACGGCATGAAACGCAATGACCTTATCGGAGAAGCACTGCTTCGACACCGGCGACGGAATCGCACATCGGACACAAAGCCCACCAGGACATAAGAGCAACTATGCGAAGCCATAGCTAAGTCGGAGTAGCTGTCTGCTCACTTGGAGGGCTGTCTTGCATTGAACAGGACGACTTGAGGGAAGTGCCTGCGGACATGCTGAGACAACATCCCGTGGGCATAATGCCATGTATACGCCACGAGACCAATCCGCGGTGAGTTGCATGCCTGAATTGTGCATGAAGAGTGCAGGAGGAGTGTGCGTACTATACTGGCCATAAAGACAATCAGTGCCAAGGTATTATACGGACACTCGGACACTCGCTTTCTTCTTTGGCTGACTCATCTTCTGTCTTACATCTTCCTTAGATGCCAAATGTACTTGACTGTGTGCTTGCTGCTCGTGTGATCTGAGCTATCAAAGTACGACTTTTGCTACCACTGGAGTCTCCTTCTGCTCAGTTTGACAACGTAGGCATGAGATATGGCTAAAATCAACGTTGCTCCCTCAGAACTCAACACATATATTCACTCCGTCCTCGTAGCCAATGGTGTGCCGCCACAACATGCAGCAGTCGTGGCACACGCCCTTGTTCTCGCAGATCTGCGAGGCGTCGACACACACGGCACCAATCGCATTCCATCCTACGTGGAGAGGATCCGCCAAGGTGTACTCAACCCGAAAGCATCACCAACCTTGAAGCAAGTCACGCCTGCTGTCGCGATCGTTGACGCCCATAATGGCTTCGGCTTTCCGGCTGCGCATATGGCCATGGCCACGGCAATTAATATGGCCAAGAAAGTCGGTGTAGGACTGGCTGTGGTAAAGCACTCAAACCACTTCGGGATGTCTGCCTGGGTCGTGCAACAAGCAATTGACGCCGGAATGATGAGCCTTGTCTTCACCAACTCCAGTCCAGCACTACCCGTATGGGGTGGCAAAGAGAAGATGATGGGCGTCAGCCCACTAGCTTGTGGAGCCCCGGCGGGCCAAGAGCCCTCGTTCATCCTTGACATGGCCCCGAGCGTAGCAGCCCGAGGGAAAGTCTACAAAGCACTACGTCGCGGCGAGAAGATACCGTCAGGATGGGCACTAGATGCCGATGGCAAAGAGACAGAAGACCCTGCTGAAGCACTCAAAGGCACGATGCTACCAATGGGAGGACCAAAAGGGTCTGCTCTATCTATCACGATGGACGTCTTCTCTGGTGTCCTCTCTGGCTCAGCCTTTGCGGGCCATGTCACCAATCCTTATGACCCTAGCAAGCCTGCAGATGTAGGTCACTTCATCGTCGCCATCAAGCCGGACCTTTTCATGAGTATCGAGGACTTTAAAGCACGTATGGACTATTTATACAAGCGCGTTGTTGGTTCACAGAAGATGCAGGGAGTAGATCGGATATTCTTTCCTGGCGAGCTCGAGCAGATCACGCATAAGCAGAGGCTGGAGACGGGAATACCTCTGACAATGGACGAGATCTCCAAGCTCAATGGCGAAGCCGAACGCGTTGGGGTGGCCAAGATCGTGGGAAGCGGCAGAGCAAAGCTGTGAAATGGTGAGAAGACTGCGGTGTCAGCAGTGTAGGGCAGGCTTGCTGGTCAAATAATCACGACACTTGACCTGGCTAAGCAGATTGTGAAATGCTCTCCGGACAGTATCCGAGCTGACATCTGCGACCAAAGAAATTGACACTCAAGTTGACGATAACTAGTTCTTGGTATTGGCCATTGTCTCACATGCCACTGTTGGTGGTCTACACACAACCTCACTCTATCTCGGGCAACAACCGAGACAAACCGTTTCTCTCCGACTTGGCCTTGGCAGAAAGCCGGCGTGCCGTCTTGTCATCGGGTGTTACCGGTCGAAGCCACTTCTCCTCAATAGATTGATCGAGGTCTTCAATACACATCTCGGAGTACACTGTACCTAGTCTTGGCTGCAACACAATTTTGTCCAGCCATTGTTGCCATGGACTTGGCGCTACTGTCCGCCCTATCGTCTCAGATCAGCCGATGAATTGCCCTTGGGAAGCTGCCGTACAACACTTGGCCATCACGATATGGATCCAGTAGAGGCATACTACCGCCTTCGACATTGCTGCTGCCAAGCTGGTGCACGAGCTGTTGCATCCCGCCGACGATCAACCATTCCCGGGACCTCCGGACATCTTCACCGTCGTGGAGAAACTTGCCTTACACCCCATACTGGAGCGCATCTCGTTCTCGCTACCCCATGGGCAGTACCCATTGCCAAGTTCAAATTATCGTGGAGGCTCCGCACTGTGTCGTGTGCCCGTGGAGAGTATCGAAGATATAAAGAAGCGTGGTGATCCTCTCCATTTTCTTCGTCGATCTACTATAAGCACTCTCCTCCTCCTAAGCTTGGCTCTTGTCATCTCGTCTCCAAGACACGCTTCTATCCACCAAACTTCCTTAGCAGTTCATCGGCCACCACATAATGCCTGTCAATATCTGGAAGGATAGCATGGCAGGGACGCCCAAGGAGAACCTCAATTGGCGTCTCTGGTATGCCATCTTCGTCTTCGTAAGCTCTCAACAATTCTAGGACACGATGACACAACTCATTGACACACTTCAGGGACTGATGGGCGCTGCCAGAGGTATTGATGAAGGATTGATCGGCACATCAAGCACTCTCAAGCCTTTCCGCCTCCGATTCGGACTTGACGAAGGCTCCGAAGTCGAGCAGGCACAGCTGTTATCTAACATTGCTTCCATGGTGCAAATGGGTAGCATTCTCGGAGCTCTTATTGCTTGCGTCATCACTGGTAAGCTACATGCGTTGATTAATACAGTCACAGGACATAAGTCTAGAAGAACTTCGGGGAGAGTGCCGTCGGGTTCCTGCTCAGACTTATGTCCTAGTACGGTAGTGTTTGACCAAAGTCTGATACCTCTCAAGATAGGATTGGTCGTGTATGGGCAACACGTGAACTGTGCTTGGTTTGGGCTTTCGGAATAGGCATCTTCATGGCCGCTTCCAAAACCGGAAACGTGGGCATGGTCCTCGGGGGAAGATTTCTGGCAGGCGTTGGAATAGGTTAGTATTCGATCGCTGCGGCAGTTTACATGTCACTAACATTCATGATTATGTCAAACTACTGTCGTCGCTCCAACGTACCTAGCAGAGATCTCGCCAAAAGCTATTCGTGGTCTATCTGTCTGTGCTTTTTCCGGATGTGTCTATATCGGAATCATGTTGGCCTACTTCGCCTCATGGGGCGCCTCCATCCACATCTCAAGCACGACCCAAGCACAATGGCTCGTGCCGACATCTATGCATCTCATGTTCTCCTTGCTCATTTTCATCCTGAGCTGGTTCACCTTCGAGTCCCCACGCTGGCTCGTAAAAGTCGGGCGACACGATGACGCTGCGAGGAATCTAGGCAAGATCCGAGGTCTTCCGTCCACGGATGAGCGCGTTGCGGCTGAGATCGAGGATGTTCAAGGACAACTTGACCGCGAACAAGAGGCCACACTCGGTGCTAGCTGGGTTGGGATCATCAAGGAGCTCTTCTTGCTGCCGGCGAACCGGTACAGGATCATGCTCTCGATCTTCTCGCAATTGTTGGCACAATGGTCTGGAGCTAATAGTATCACGATCGTAAGTCATCTCTCATCATCTGGCCATGAAGGGTACCGGAGCTAACAATCCTTAGTATGCTCCCCAGTACTTTGCTTTCATGGGTGTTACCGGACAAAACGAGAAGCTCCTCGCCACTTGCATTTTCGGTCTCGTCAAGTTC
>Ga0268246_10000682_pt1 | contig 13663 bp, 22 predicted proteins | sample AgamicOrSfe_FD_200242 | JGI IMG/M metagenome (GOLD analysis project Ga0268246, IMG submission 200242) | Agave microbial communities from Guanajuato, Mexico - Or.Sf.e (v2) (version 2) | ecosystem: Host-associated > Plants > Phyllosphere > Phylloplane/Leaf | place: Guanajuato, Mexico | collected...
TGCTCACTCAGGTGTTAGGTTGTTATGTTTGTTTTTGTTAATGTGGTTGTGCTGATGAGAAGGAGGATGTTTGGGAGAAGGTCGAGATTGAAGAGCGAGAATCTGAGTCAAGCGGGTGAAAGTGGTAGGCCCTCGCAACACTAGCCACCTCACTTCGTTTCACATCGTTCACATGATTTGTATCCTTGGTTACCGGTCCCTTTTTGGTCCTGCTCATCAAACAGAGTGAATTACTTCTATCCAAATTGTCCTTTCTGTACTCAACCCATACAACATTATCTACTATCATTCCATCTACAACAACACCACCACATCCATCATCATGCCCGGCTGGTCACTTGAACACAAATTTCAGCTCCTTCTCATCATCATCTCCCTCAACAATGCTCAACACACGGTTCGCGCCACAAATAGTCCAGAGCTCGTTACATCACTGACAATACCTTCACAGGACTGGGATCTCGTTGCCAGAGGAATGAGCACTCACGACAAGACTTACACCCGAGAGAGCGTACGGTACGCATACAAGTCGGTTAAGGGCCTCATACCTCGCTGACACCACCTTCCCAGCCAAGCCTTCGCGAAGATCAAGAAGGAGGCCGACCTCACCACAATCCTCCCCGAGATTGAGACTGTCGGCACCCCTCTCAACCACGCTACTCCGACCAAAGCCACACCCGCCCCTCGTGGCCGCAAGCGCAAGGCAGCAAAGGATGACACCAGAGACGACGTGGCGGAGGAGAGTGGCTATGGCACGGCGGCGACCACGGAGACACCAAAGGGAAAGGCGAAGGCCAAGGCTGAGGCGCTGGAGCTGAAGGTTGAGACTGAGTTTTGAGCGAGCATGAGGTATGTCATCACACAGCAGCAGAGACATTCCACAAGGACTAACAAATGATACAGCACTATAGCAACTCATGAGACATGGATGCAATTCAGGATAGAAATTCGGCAGGAACCAGAGCGCCTTAGGCATGGCAGGGAGGACGAGGCACTTAACGCTATCATGGAATTGCAGCAATCAAGTCAGATTTTACAAGCTCGAATTAGCTCTCAAATTGCAAAGTGAGATTTCAAATCTGTTTGTAGTTCCTGAAATGTTTGCCCGTACTCAAACCTTCGCACGACCTGAAAACCAAGCCAAGCAAAGTGAAGCAATCTGAGCTGACCCAAAACCCCGCTCATCACTTCCCTGCACCAGTCGTCAGCAGTGACAGCCGTTTGGTGACGTTCGTGGAAGGTATAAGATCTGCCACTACCTCCTTGTCTCTTCCTTCTTCCTTTACCTCTTTACAACAATCCATCCATCATCACAACACACTAAAACCTCGTCTTGCTCTTGCTCTTACTATCTTACATTCATCCTGCTCACTACACATTCCAATAAAACATCGTCAAGTTCTCTCGCACACTCTCACAAACATGTCCAAATACTCCAACGCCCTCAAAGTTCTCAACGACCAAGACATGAAGCGCCTCGCCTGTTGCTTCTTCCATGCCGATTTGAACAAGGTCAGTCGTCACCTCTCTCTCATAGCATCAGACAGCTTCACCTGCCCTCCCTTTTGCTCTCTCTTTCCCCTTTCCATCGCTCCCTCATCATCCTCAACACACTGACGCTCCCACCAGGTCGACTGGAGCGCCGCCGCCGCCGACTTCGGCTCCGCCAGCGCCAACAGCTTCCGCACCATGATCTACTCTTCCCAGAAGAAAGTCCGCGACTATGAAGCAAAGCTCGCTACCGACGACACTCCTGCCGCCTCCACCAAAGCCATCCCCAAGCCCACCTTCAAGACGACCCCGAAGCCGCACAAGCGCAAGGCCAAGGCTGCCGTCGACGAAGACAAGGTCGATGAGGGCTACGGCGAGCTCCAGGGCTCATACGAGACCGTGCCGGCCTCCAAGAAGTCGCATCCCGCCGGCAAGAAGATGAAGCAGGAGAGGTTGGGAGCGTTGATACCTGAGCAGCTTCAGGATGTCACGAAGAGCGTCTGGGAGGAAACGGGGGTGAAGGAGGAGGGAGAGGAAGGGGGAAAGGAGGGAGTGGAGGAGCAGGAGCTCGTGATGGAGCATGGACATTGGTAGCCCAGGTACACGGGTGAGTAGTGTCGTGGCTGATTTTGGCTGGTGAATATGCTGATAAGTGGTTGTATCCAGGTCCTAATATCGAGGGAGAGACGCAGTGGACCTACAACAGGTTTTAGCTGGAGGTGTGACGGGGGGCGACATGGGGTGAGAGGGGGACCTGGGATGGATAGTAGTAGTGGTGATCTTGGTGGAAGTCTGCTGGTGGTGATGACATAGAATGCCCCATAGTGGCCGCGTAAGACTCTGACGGTGATACACAGAGCAGCATGAATTGAATCTTGAAACCCAGTACTTCGCATTTTCCTTCGTGCTGATGCTCCTGATAGTGTGGCGTATATGTATAGACCATCAGTCAGGAGGGAAAGGGGGGGCGACACGGGGTGACAGGAGTTGGGAATGTGATTGGTGGTGATGGTAGCCTGGATGGGAATTTGCCACCGGGGTTTACATAGGACGTATGATAATGACAGTCATAGACCTTGACGGCGATCGCCAGGTGTCTGCATAGAGAACTCTTTAAACCTAATGCTTTAAGTGTCCCATCGTGCATAGATACCTAGGCGTGTGCCGTACAAGCATAGAACATGGGTCTAAATAGTCCCGAGAGAGTATCGTGGCGAATCTTCCTCTCTTTCATTAGCTCTGTCTAGGCGTATCCAGGCAGATCGATAATGTGATCTGATCATTGGGGGTCTAGGACTAACCGCACCAGACTCTGACGGCGCTATCCAGGGCTCCTCATGGTGAGCTCTTCCGAACTAATTCTACAAGGGTTCCCTTCATGCACGAAGCCCAGTCGTGAGGAGTATGATCATCAAGCATCAGTCTGTAAAGTGTCGGAGAGTGTCGTAGAGTGTTTACCTATTCTGAATTCGTCTTCCTAGGTAATTCGGTGCTACTTGACATAGCACGGAAGGCCTAAGAGCAACCGCTTTAGACTCGACGGCGGCAGCCAGGGCTGTCTCTGGGTAATCTTTCAAGCATATTGCTGCAAGTATTCACTCATTCAGAGTCCCCCAGCAGTTTGGCCTACAGTCAGAGAGATACGGCCAGAGAAGTTGGAGGAGTGTGCCCTAGTATATCTGTTCGCCTTCAACCCATAAGTCCAGGCACCCTGGTATCACAAGGAATGCCATGGAAAATCCAATAGTGTTAGTCTAGAGAAGTATGGAGGAGAGTACCGTAGTATATCTATGCTTCTTCAGCTCCAACCGTTCAGGCGGCCTGATGCTGAGTATGCTGCGGGATATGACGTGGAATGTCCGAGTAAGGCCGTGATAGACTCCCACGGCGACAGCCAGGGCTATTCAGGGGACTGTAAGACACCAGACAGCTCACTATGTCTGATACTGCATCTGCCTGCCTATGCAACAGTTCCTAGCATATTAGTCCAGCCTGCTAATCCCTGGGAAGAGTACCGTATGGAAGTCGAGACTTGTATCCAGGCCTCGCGCCCCGACTATCATACCTTGCCTATCTCTTCCTCCTCTTCCTGATCTTCCCCCTTGCCGTCGACTTGTGATGAACGGGGAAAGTGCCTTCAGTATGTTACTCAGCTTGATGTCTAGCCATCTAGTCGAGATCATCCATTCTATCCAACCTTTCCCTGCCATGGTTCGCCCTCCTCGCCATCTCTCTCCTCGCCGCCCTCCTCTCCGCCTTCGCCTCCTCGCTCAACTTCGAGCCACTTCCCGGACTCGCGTTTGCTTTTGGCGACGATCCCACGGCCCCCGCACCAGTACCGCTGACACGTCTGTTCTCACTTGGTCCTGCGCCGCTGACACGTCTGTTCTCGTTGTTTGTACTGCTGGCGACTCTGTCTTTCGCTCTTCGCTTATTCTTGTCCGGAGTTGAGGAGAAGCGCTGACTTGGGGCGAGCTCGCCGTGAGAGGCTTCGGTGTAGCGAGGAGGTGGGTAGATTGGGGAGAGGCCGGTGAGAAGTTTGAGGAAGTGGAGGCGGGTTTGGGGGATGGACTGGAAATGTGGGTCAGTGGATAGGACGGCGATTTGAGGTGATGAAGCTGTGGATGGGGTTGGGCAGTGAAGAAATTGGGATCAGCAGTGTGGATGGTGGACATGATAGGCATGATGCGTATACAGGGCGTACAAATGCCTCTTCGGTTGTTTCGAGGCTCGGTCCGGCTGCTCACGCGAGTCTTGACGTGAAGACGCGAGCCGCAATGCACACTCCTTGGAATTTTTCTGGTAGCCACACATCCCTATGCCTCACGATATCCTCATTTCCATTTCATGATTCAGATAAACGCATCTTTACAGTCCGACCGACGGTCCGCAACCTCCATCTCACAAGCACACAGCACATAATTCACGAATGACACTCGATAGAGCAATTTGTTACCACTACATACCTCATTCCGCGCATTCGCATGCCATATCAAATAATCAGTACGACTCAGCACAAACGCCGCTTGCTCGCGCTTCTGACATTCCTCGAAAGTTTCGGGGATCTCCTGCGGGCGGACCCTGGCGGTAGCATTGGTGGTGGAGATGTGCGATGAGACTCTGGACTTTGGGTAGGAGGACATCTCCGGGATAGGGAGGTGCAATTGGAAGACGAGATGGGATGAAAGACGCAGCGAACAGTGCGATTGGTCGTCGTGATCGTGGAGGCTAATGGGCAAGGGTCACAGAGATCGTAATAGGCCAAAAGGCAGGGGGTGTGTGGACAGAATGGCGTCGAGACGTGGTAATGCTTGGGGAGCTACAGTATCTCACTATAGCCATATGTAGTCGAAGAGAACTGGCTGATTTGGTCAGGATCAGACTCGTACCCGGCGCAAGCCTACACACATGCATCACTATTCATCAATGTCACCATATCAAGCGCAAGCACTAGCAAGGTGAGAGGATTCAGGTTTGGGAAGTGACAATCTGTATTCGTGGTCTGCTTCCAAAGTATCTATCTACATTCGTCTGTCCCTCCTCCCCGATTCCCAGATCCGCTCTGAGGCTGTTGTCGTATGTCCTGTAGGTTAGTATGTTACAATCCCAAACGCCATCGTTATGCTTGCTCTGCCCCACGTGTCCTTCACTTTCTTCCGCATGTCTCCCTCTCTTCCAAGTTACCCAACTTCTCTTTCTTGATTCTCCTTTCGTCCGTCATCGATAACTCAAGCCGAGACCAAAGCAGCACTGCCATCAGCACCTTGACACTGCATACCAGCAGCAACACTGCCCATATCGACCCAAGTGCCCCAATTGCACATCGCCCAATCCTGACTCGACAGACACTTGAGCGAGCCCATAGGCGCCCCATCACAGCTGCCCGGTGCTGCAGTCTCACTCTCGCTATTCGCATCTGAGCCCGAGCTAGCATTAGAGTAGCCGCCCGAGCTTGAGCCAGCGTCAGAGTCGCCGTAGCCTCCGTTGGCAGGCGCAGTCGAAGAAGTTGTAGTCGACCCAGAGCCATAGCCCGAGTCGGGAGAGTCAGCAGCCACGATCTGTCCTGAGCCATCAGGACCGGTACACTCGGTGCCAGCAGCGACACTTCCCATGTCGACCCACTGGCCCCAGTTGCACATGGAGAAACCCTGACCACCGTTTGTGCACTTGAGTGTGCCCATCGCACCGTCGGGGCAGGCGCCGGCGTTGGCGGCGGAGAAGGTGCCTGAGTTGCTGGTGCTGGATGTCGCAGTGGGCATGGCGGTAGATGCGGCAGTGACTGTGGGTGCTGTGGCGATGGTGACAGAGGTCGTGCTGTCGCTGATGTCGGTGGGTACACTGGTGGCGGAAAAGGTTGTGGTTGAGGAAGGCATCGCTGAGTAGGTGCTCGTGCCTGAGACAGTCACAGTCCAGGTGCTGTAGCTTGTGATGGTGCTGGTGCATGAAGAAGTCGTAGCGGAAGCGGCAGCGATGGTCAGAGTCATGTTACTGTCACCTTGGCTGCTTGATGGATCGCTAGAAGGATCGCTGCTGCCACTGTCCGATGAGCCACTGATGCCACTGGAAGAAGTTGGGCCATCGTTTCCACCTGTGGCGGGTGGACTTGAGGATGTCATGTCGTCACTGTATTTGACTGATGGACCAGGGTTGGGGTACACAGTGTTGGAGTTTGGTGGAGTCTGGTAGTCTGTCTGACTGGCCAGGTTGGCTCTATAGATGTCGGGCAAGTCGTCCATAGAAGAGGTCGAGGCCTGGCGACGGAACTTTGCGCTGTTGAGCTGGCGCTTCGAGGAAGCGAAGCCAGCGATCTCGACACGAGCACAGTTTTGATATAGCTCCCTATTGCCCTCGTAATTCAGCCAGCTCCAGGACAGAAGTGCTTGTCCAGCAGGTGCAAAAGTGGGTATTGTGAAGTCAAGTTGAGGAGTCAGAGGACAGCCACCGATAAAACTCTGGATGACCTTGAAGGTTTCGCCGTTGTCGTAGGACAGACTGATCTGGCATGATCCTCCACCGTGTGTAGCAGAACCCATGAGAGTCATGTTGTATTGACCTCCAGCACTGAAAGTGGCCGTGCTGCGGAAGGGAGCCGTCTTTTGGTAGCCTTTGCAGGGATAGTTGGAGCCATCTGCATTGAGAGGGGCGGTGTATGAGTAGTCCTTGAGGTTCTCTGGTGTCTGAGGGTCGTGCTGGCTGTTGATTGGGTAGGGATAGGCCATCTGCATGTGGGCGAAGGATGGAGCCGCGAAGGCGAGAAGAGTGCCAAAGGCAAGGATCGACCTAAATGCCATTGTGATAGTTTGTGTCTTTGTAGTAGAGGGGAATGTGTCTTGGGTTGGGAGTCAGAGGAGAGGTTCGGATTGTGAGTTGGAATGTGGCAGATGGGAGTGCTGCGATGTGATGGGGGGAGGGAGCACACAAGATATAGGGGCAGTGACGACGATGGAACGTACGCAGATGCAGCTAGCCAGCCAGCTGGGTTTCGAAAGTAGAGAGGCAGGTAAGAGGAATGTTTGAGACTGAGGTGAGACAGGAGAGAAAGAGGTTGGACAAGGAAAGCAGGAAATGCAAAGGGCGCGAAGCAGTTTATAAGCGCTCGGGCTGCGTTGCGTGAAACATGCACAGTGTGGCGGATGAATGTGGGTGTGAACGTGAAACTCGCATTGTCCAGATCGCATTGTGCATTGATGTGCGAGGAATGTGCCTGTTGCGGTCTTTGTTCTTGAATTCCTCGGCCTCGGCCTGAACGCCCTTGCTGCTGCGCGCAACGAAGTCTTCTTCCAGCAAGGCGCGTACGCTGGGCACGTACCTTTTGCCACTACTGGCGCGTAAAGTGGTTTCTGGTGAATGCTTGGTAACCGGTTCAACTGAAGAACACAGCGTACCCTGCGTTTCCACAGCTGGTCAGTGCTATGCACATGCTAAGACACTGATGAGCCGAGCCAGGCACTCCGCCATCATGGCAATACATTATGAAACGAGACATAGTTCACATATGAGCTGCTGTCAGTGAAGTGTTGTGAGACGGATCTGAGACACGCACGTGATACGATAACCCTAATGTATGATGACGCAGTTAGATCGGATCTACGAAGTTAATCTCGCGATCACCCGCCTTCCCGTCTGTACATACTCACAATTGTTTTTTGGTCTGTTTCGACCACAATTGGTATAGTATCTTCACCTCTTAATGCTAAGGCTCCTACCTTTGAGGATTGTCACGACATCACGTTCATTCACTCATCCCAGCTGTATCATCCCAAGGCGCAATTTAATCACACTTCATCCACTTCCCAGTATGCCTCCCAAGAGAAAGCGCGTGGAGAATGGTGACTCCTCTGCCGACATTCAGGCCAAGAGACCAGCGTCGCGTCGGATAGCGTCAGCAGCTCTTGATCCTCAAAGCAACAAAGAGATCTACGATGCGCCAGCCGATATCAGAGCATCTCCAGACGACAGCGACATGGACGATAGTGTACTACCCACTGTCCACCGTATTAAGGACGAGCAGGAAGACCACTCTTCCCCTTTGTCAGACGTTCCAGAACCGAAAGTAGAGAAGAAGAAGCGCCAGCCTGCGAAAGCGAAAGCACCTATAGACCCCAAAACGACGGAGAGCAAGAGGGACTTTGCTGTCGCGGCAATGGCCACACAGGCAGCTGCTGCAGGAAAGGGAAAGAAGAAGAACGACGAAGAGAATCGTAGTGATCCAGATGAGGATGATTTCGATGATGATGCAGATCCAGAGGAGATCACGCAAGCATTATCTCGTCCTCCACCGATAAATAGTGATTATCTTCCACTGCCTTGGAAGGGTCGATTAGGATATGCTTGTCTCAATACATACCTTCGCAATTCCAATCCTCCTATTTTCCAATCACGTACCACACGTATTGCGCAGATTCTGGAGCACCGCCATCCACTGAAGGATCCCTCCCAACCTCATCACCCAATCAAGAACCGACCAGACAAGGACAAGCCTGCGGATATTCGACTTGGGCAGCAGCATATCGAGGCACTAGCTTTGGCAAACTGTAAAGACATGATCAAGATGATTCGCTGGAACGACCGATACAACATCAAATTCTTCCGTCTCTCCTCCGAAGCTTTCCCCTTTGCATCTCACAAAGAATACGGTTACAAGCTTGCCCCATTCGCAACCGAAGCTCTTGCAGAAGTCGGGAAAGTCATCGCCGAGCTTGGTCACCGCGTCAGCACTCATCCAGGTCAATTCACACAGCTTGGCTCTCCTCGTAAGCCAGTCATCGACGCAGCCTTTGCCGACCTCGAAGTCCACGACGAATTCCTTTCTCTTCTCAAACTGCCGCCACAACAAGATCGCGATGCTGTCATGGTCTTGCACATGGGCGGTGCCTTCCCCGACCACGGCGGCAAGCCCGCGACCCTCGACCGGTTCCGCGAAAACTATGCAAAGCTCTCACAAAGCGTCAAAAACCGCCTCGTCCTCGAAAACGACGACATGTCCTGGAGTGTCCACGACATTTTGCCTATCTGCCAAGAACTCGGTATCCCCCTCGTCCTCGACTTCCACCACCACAACATCATTTTTGACAATACCCAAATCCGCGAGGGGTCCAAGGAGATCATGGCCCTCTACCCGGCCATCAAAGCGCTGTGGGATGCCAAGCAAATCACGCAGAAGATGCACTACAGCGAGCCTACGCCCAAAGCTATCACGGGCAGCCAACGCCGCAAGCACAACCCTCGAGTTTGGAGTCTGCCACCCTGTGCCCCGGACATGGATCTGATGATCGAGGCCAAAGACAAGGAACAAGCTGTCTTCGAGCTGATGCGCACATTCAAGCTGCCTGGTTTCAACACCTTCAACGACATCATCCCGCACGTCCGCGAAGACGACAACAAGCCCATCCGCCCCGTGCGCGCCAAGAAAGCGGCGCCGAAGAAGAAGAAGAAGGCCGTCAAAGACGAAGAGGAAGACGAGGAAATGGCAGATTCACAAACCCTACTCGAAGCCGAGCCAGCACAACGTGTCATCCCCGTCGAGGAACTCGGCATGGGCGGGCCGGATGGCAGGGTTTACTGGCCACCAGGCATGGAGGAGTGGCTACGGCCTGTGAAGCGCGTCGTCAAGAAGAAGGAACCTGGTGAGGCGAGCACGCCGGCGAAGAAGGGTAAGGCTGCTGCGGGTGCTGTTAAGAAGGAGGAAGACGATGCGGGCACGGATGGTGATGCTAGTGTCAAGGATGAGGAGGGTAGTATAGCTGGCACTGACTCGGCGCCGTCGTCTGCGAAGAAGCCCGTTGCAGCAAGCACATCTGCGGCTGCTCAGAAGGCAAAGCGAGCCGCGGCTGATATGCCAGTCGACGGCGCAGAGTCAGCACCAGCAGCAGCAGCACCGAAAGCAAAAGCCCCACGGGCAAAGGCACAGCCGGCGGCGAAGAAGGCAAAGGTTAAGAAGGAGGCTAGTGTGTCAGAGGAGGAGGCAGAGCTCTCTGTCAGTGAGATGTCTGATTCGGAGATTGAGGAGAGAATGGAGCAGGCTGGTAAGGAACTTGCGGGTGCGGGAGACAAGAAGGCGGGAGGAAGGAGTAGTGCGAGAGCGAAGAAGGCAGGGAAGGTGAGTTACAAGGAGGAGGTGCATGAGGAGGAGGATTAGGAGCGGTAGGATGGGAGGTATATAGCATATCTTGCATTATTCTGCTGAGATTGGAACAGACTTTGCATATACAACCGAATTCGAATTTCGACTTCAAGACACTCTGAGCGCATTTTGCCCTAGCTCCATTTATGAACGGCAGAGCCGAGCTGGTGTCGTTGCTCTGTAGCACTTTGTGCGACTCGCATGTATCCTACCAGGTCACATGACACCACCATGTCACATCACACAGACACGCATCACTTCAACACATCTATTACATGAGGCTAGTGTTGATCCATACCTTAGCGCCCGCCCTGCCATTTCTATCCAGCTTTGGCATCACATACTTTCACACATTCAATCCACTAAGCCTACTGTTTCAATATGCCTCATCTCCCTGTCCTTCCCGCCGAGCTTTGGCATCAGATACTCGGTCACGTCATGACGCCTACGTATCCAGTGAGAATCATAGCCTGGTCTCAAATAAGGGCATTTGACGGCTGGACAGCAGACGAGCAGCCAGTCCTAAGATTTTCGCCTGCGGATGGCAAAGTGATGAGATCCTTCATATTCTTCACACAGGGACTAGCTGATCGCTTCTTCTTTCCCGTCTCCGTTCCTGATATCTGGCGTCTTCTAGTCTCCCAAGCGACTTGGGCGTTAAGACTATGGAGCAGCGTGATCGGAAACAGGCTTCGGCACGAATGGCTACAACGTGGAAACGACAAAGTCCACTAGGCTCAAATACTAGAGAGACTGCAAACGACTTTCAATGCAACGGCACGGCATGTCGATATTGTGGTAGAAATGTGCGCCTACTTCGAAGATAGAGAACTGGAAAGGCTGGTAGACAGGTCACTACCTCCGAACCAATGGGGATCTGCTATGATGAACCATATACCTTCTGTTATCGAGACTTGCAGCTCCCTGAAGTCCTTGAGACTATATCTCGACTTCCCGACAAGCTTGCGGGGGTTTAAATCCTATTATCGGTAATTCGCACGAGTTTTTAAGGATATGGCAATACGCGGTTCCGGTCGTCAAACGTGATGGTGAAGACTGGGAGCCGGTTGCCGCATGGAAGACAGACTGCAAGCGCATGGGAGTGGGATTCAAGATCATCGCAAGAACGTCTATTCCGAATGTGATTACTTGTGTGAGCGATCCTAAGGAGGACGATTTAACAGAGTTCTGGGATCTGCCAACAAATATCAAGGAGGAGGAAGAGCTTTTTGACAATCAGCATCTCATGCAGGCAATCGACCTGCACATTGAGAGAAAGAGTAAGACACAAGTTCAAGAACTTTCAAGCGTGGTGGGTCCAGCCAGCATACTGTAGTGCGAGGGCAAAAAAGTATGTATTTACTAGGTGCACGAATGCATCAGAACCAGGGACCGCCAATCAGCTTTGAGCTACCGATTTTCTCAACTAACTCTGACTACCTTTGAGTCACCTGTAAGTACTGAACTCGACTGCGCCTATACATCGTCTTCGATTGGAGAAATATGGCTGCCTAAGCAATCAGGACAGAAGCTTTACTGCACTCTTCCCGGCATCCTATTGTCCTTCCCAAGGCACGATTACAAACAATCACCAACTCAGTCATCAGCACTACACCATGCCTACTCCCCCTACTCTCCCTGTCGAGCTCTGGTACCAGATCCTCAGCTACGTCGTCACGCCTACACGTCCAGTACAGGTCGAAAGCTGGAAAGACTCCAAGCCAATCCTACAATTTGCACACGAGGATGCAGAAGTGCAACGTTCCTTCACCCTTTTCACTGGCCCGCAAGCCACCGAATTTCCCTTCCCTATCTGCCAAATGGATCTATGGCGTCAACTGGTCTCCCAGTCGTGCTGGCTGCTGCAGCGCACCGCCGACGACATTGAGAAGTTAGTCTGGAAGCACTGGCCTTGTGCACGGCACGATAATGTACCTTATGCCCACGATCTCTCTCAGCTTCAAACTGTATTCACCACGGCGCAGGTGAAACACGTCGACGTTGTGATAGACACAGTCGACTACTTTGAGGACGGCCACTTTATCGAGAGGATGAGTTAGGCGCTAGGATCCCAACATCAATGGGCAGTGGCCCAAACGGGCCAGGTCACTGCAGTGCTTGAGACGTGCAGGGATCTTAGGTCACTGCGGCTGTATTTGGATGGGCATGGGAATGGAAACACAGAGAAGCTCGCGATTTCTACTACTCGTGCACGTTCCGTGAACTTTGGGTGTACACGTTCGCGACAAAGGGCTGGAGTGGGCGATTGAGGCGCATGTGGCCAGGCAGCGGAAAGTGAAAGACGACAACGTGAACGGCAGCATGAGCCGATTCGGTCCAGACAGCATGCCGATAGAAAAGCGCAGGAAGATCGCGTATAACCCCAGGGTGAAAGTGAAGGCGGGAGAGGAGGCGGAGGTGGAGAAGGGAGAGGATGTGAAGGTGGAGAAGGGAGAGGATGTTTAGGTCGCGCTGCACTTCCACCATCTGTGTGGGAGATTCACTGCTGTCTGCTGAGAGGACAAGGAATGAAAGAGGTGAAGCTATGGTGCATCGAACCTCTTCAACGAAAAGAAACATGGACAAGTTTTATGACAGCACTCTTCGCTAACGTTCCAACCCTTGCCTTGAGAGCGCGTTCCCAGTATGCGCAAGGCCGTACCATTCGACACTCTTTGCCCATAAGACTGACCCATCACGCCTCACCCCACCTTCTTGCAACTCCATCAACCCTCCATCATCAACCTATTCATACAGCCCCTCCCTCACCCGTCCTACTCATCCCTCCCCCACGCCTCCTTCCTCCTCTCCCTGTCCTCCCTCGCCTCCCGTCTCCTCTTCCCCCACTTCGCCCTCGCCTCAACATGCTCTTTCCTCGCCTCCCTCTTATACTCCACCGTCACGCTATCCCCCGTAACCCTGCTCACAAACAGACTCGTACACTGGAATCGCTCAGCCAGCCTGCTTCTCGTCCACTTGGTCGGGTCTTCCGCCCGAAGCTTGCGCATCTCCGTGAAATCAGTCGGCGTGAGGTGGTATTTCTTCTCCTGGAAGTTGTTGAATACAAGTGGTGGGAGTGTGGTATTCGTGGGCCACACGGTAGAGGAGGGGGAGGATGTTGGAGTTGGTCGGGAGGAAGACGTAGATGGGGACATTGAGGCCTGCGCCAGTCGTTGGCGAAGGTCGGATTTAGGCAGAAATTTGAGGGGGGTGTGGTAGACGTTGGGTGCTGAAGGTGGAGGGTTGTAGATCAGGTGGTCGGCGGCTGGGATGGGTGTGACGGCGGCACGAGAGCGTCCTGAGGAGCCTGTGATGTGGGATGGGCCGCCGAAAAGGTCGGCGGGTGGTTGATTGAGCATTTTACGTGTTCGGCGGCCGGTCATGACGGTGCGGGTTTGTTGTAGTGCCAGACATGGCGTGAAGGGTGAAGAACATGCTGGACGTAGGCTCCGAGTGAGGAGTGATGGCGTTGGTGTGGTCATTGTGGTGAGTTGTGCTGTGTTGTATGCAGTGAGCCAGGTGAGGTGTGCAACTTTGTGAATTTCTGTT
>Ga0268246_10000683_pt1 | contig 13663 bp, 17 predicted proteins | sample AgamicOrSfe_FD_200242 | JGI IMG/M metagenome (GOLD analysis project Ga0268246, IMG submission 200242) | Agave microbial communities from Guanajuato, Mexico - Or.Sf.e (v2) (version 2) | ecosystem: Host-associated > Plants > Phyllosphere > Phylloplane/Leaf | place: Guanajuato, Mexico | collected...
CCCCTTCCCCCTCCTCTCCCCTTTTCGCCCACCAACGGGAAGCAAACTTACCAGCGCCGTAAATCAAAAGCGTGCTATTCACGACCCTCAACCCCCAACCATCCGCATTCGGAATCTGCACACCCGGCACATCACTCGCGTTGAACGGTGCTGTGGGGAAGACCGGATCATAGATCTGCGGGTTTGCGGTGAAAGGCACGGTGGCGTTTGGGTTGGGCTGCCAGTAAGCTGTTTCGGTTTGGATTTGACCCATGAAGACGTTGGAGGCGCCGATGAATTGGTACTGGTAGAGGGCGTGGTCTGTGAGGAAGGAGAGGCGTTAGCTGGGAGGGTTTAGAGGGGCGAGGTAGGGGTGCTGGAGAGGGGATCCGAGGAGAGGTGAGGGTGTTAGGTATGGGAAAGGGGTGGAAGATGTGCTTACGTTCGACGGCAGTTCCCCACAGCCAGATTGGTCCAGCGCTGTTGTCGACAAGCATGCCGCGGCCTGTGTAGACGGTGATCTGGTTACCTCCATCGTTGTTGTCGAGATCACTAACCGCACCAAAGATCAGCAACAACTCTCCAACACCAACTTCACCTCCAATCCCCGCCATTCATCTCAACAATTGGAAGCAAGCACTCACTGATCAGCAGTCCAGAACCAATTATTCTCCAGATACACGCCCTGCGCACTTTCCGTGATCCATATGCTCATGTACGCGGCATAGCACTTGCCCTCGAGCTGCTGCTTGGTTGTCTTGGGACTGCCCGGTGTGGTGGGACAGGTTGCGCCTTCGAAGTTGGAGCCGATGAAGCCGCCGAGGCGGGTGTGTACGCTGTGGGCATGTTCGTCAGCATGGTCTGCAGGCTAGGACGAGATTGGGATAAGACGTACTCCCACATCCCACTAGGCGAGGTGGCCGGCGCAGCAAGGTTCCATTCAATCAAGATCGCGCCCATCTGTCCCGTGTTCCCGCCCTGCGTACTGACGATCATGTCGCTCCACTCGACTCTTCCCTGCTCGCCCGGCGCACCAATCTGGACCACAGGCTTGGGGTTTGTCACATCATTGAAGTAAGCACCAGAGGACATGATGACCGAATAACTCTCTCCCACAATGCGTGCGGCAGGCGGGACGTAGAGAGTCTTGGTGACGAGGTACGTGCCTGCGTCGACGAAGAGGATCTGGCCTGCAGCCGCGGTGGCGTTGAGGGCTTTCTGGAGTGGAGCGGTGTCGTCGTGGATGCCGTTTCCTTTCGCACCGGAGGTGCGTGCGGAGACGAACTGGGAGGCGGGGATGTTGGCGTATTGGGGCTTGGATTGAGTGTAGTAGGCGCCGGAGGAGGTGGTGAGGACGCCGGGGCGTGGATTGGCGGGGATGGTGCCGTGGATGACCTGGGGCCCGGTGGGGTTGTATCTGGGTGTGGTCAGCATCTAAGGAAAGAGAGAAGACTGTTGCATATACCTATGACCTTGTGCATATGCTGCGATCGTCTTGGTTCCTCCAGCTAGAAGAGTTGCACCACCTGCGCCGTTGACGGCAGTGGAGACGTTGTTGAGCTTGACGTTCTCCAAGATCAAGGTGCCACCGGTAGGTGGATTGTTGGCGGTTGTGTTGAAAGAGGTCTTGACACCCAGTGGCGTGTTGGTGATGCTTGAGTCGACGATCAAGAAGGCGTGATCGCTTTGATCAGCGGGCGAGGCGCTGATATCGACACCGACACTGCAGTTGTTGATGGTGAGGCCATGCATGGTCCACCTGGTTATCTCGTTAGCTAGTTTGAAGCATTCTTTGCTGGCAATAGCACTCACCCCCAATCGAAGAACAACGAGAAACCAGTGACGGCATTGCTGAATGAAATATTTCGCATAGTGTACTGCTGGTTGCCAACGTTCATACCATAAAGTCCACCAGTGAACACCAGATCCTAATACTGCTGTCAGCCATACTGAAAATCGTCAAGACATTGCTGCACACCTACCGTCATGAAACCAGCAGAACCAGACTCGAGGAAGATCCCCTGCGCAGCCACTCCCGGGGCGTCACTCATTCTGAACACACAGTTCTGGATGCCTGTATGAAGTCAGTCAAAGGGCGAGATCCTATCCCAAAGACCAAGACGAACTCGTGGCCTGTGCAGTCGGCCAATGAACCCCCGTAATAGCCCCACCCGTCGGCACCATCGTCATATCAAAGACGATATTCCTAATCTGTCTATAGAAGATATCCGTCGCGCCAAAGCCCAGATTGGCACCAGTATACGGATCCCCCTCGATCATGCCGATGTTGCCTGGGCCCGCCGCCCACGCAGGGCTGGCGAGCAAAGTGGGCATGCAGTTCGGGTTGCCGATGATCTGCGTGTAGTAGTAGTCGATGATTGCGGTGCTGACGAGGTAGGTGCCGGGAGGGATGTAGACGACGGCGGGCATGTTGGTGAAGGATTGGCCGGTGGTGATGGAGGGGCGGTTGGAGGCGGCGATGGCGGACTGGATGGCTGCTGTGTCGTCTGTGACACCGTCGCCTGTATTGTGTTAGCTAGCTCGCGTTCAAAGCGGAAGTTGGCTGCATACTTACCGATAGCGCCATAGTCCTTGACATTCCTGTAGACTGTATAGTTTGCGTTCGAATTGAACGCAGCGACGCCCTGATGCTTGATCTCATCTAACCAATAAGAGCAAGCAGTCGACGTAGGCGTAGCACTTGAGGTAGTGCTCGTCTTTGTTTTTCTCAATCCATCCACAGAAGGTCCTGCTGCACTCGCAGCTGCGGTAACAGAAGGAGCATAACCGATATACTGCTTGTATGCCTCGGCCATGGCAGCAGCGGCCTGCTGCACTGCTGGCGGATCATATGATCCTCCATTGTATTGGGCATTGACTGTGCTCGAAGCGACAGCCAGGGCTGAAAGCACGATTGTGGTAAACCTTGTCATTGTGAAGGTGGTGACTGTCAGGAGAAGGGGCGCGTCGCTACTGGCCACACAGACAGGAAGAGGGCATGCTTAAGTGTTTATTACAAGCACAACGCCTTTTTCAGCCAGCATGGGCTTTGTAAGTCCCCGACAGCGACAGAACCGTTCCATCTGCTGCACGGCGGTTGTATCAGCGGGTGACAGCTGTGATTGCACAGATATCCCCGCACGCTCAGCTGATCTTGCTTGCTTGAACTTGGTTCTTCTGCGGACAAAACCACTCATACCAAGGCTTCTGCAACACAGATCAATCCCTATAGCACAGAACCACAACACACAGCATAACACTGGTGCTGAGCTATTCCAGCGCCTCAGCAACGCCACTAAAGTGCCCACCCAACCCCACGTTCAGCTGTCCCGAGGTATCATGTTGGACCTGCCCTGCCTGAAACGGATCGGCCACTTCCGGGCTTTCAGCTTCAGCTTTTCATTTCCTCGCCCGACTGTCATTGGCTGAAAGCTGAGGGAAAGAGGAGAAATAAGCACGTCTCGCCCTGCCTGTGGGTGGGAACAGTATGGGCACAGTACGGTGGATGCAGTATCGTCCGTCGCTCGTCGTGCATGCATGATGGATGCATGACGTGACATTGCCCTGCAGGGAGTGAGGGAGCGGGGGAAAGTGCCACTATGTGATGTGCTGTGATGTGACGCTCTACAGTCAAACGCGATGAGGAAGATGGGAAAAGAGTTCAAACTGCATAAAGCTACCACGGCATACTAGGTCGCTATCAGACGTGACAGATACGAAAGCAATGATACCTTTCGAAGCATTGGGCAGCTGTGTTGTAAACATCAAAAAAGATATGGCGGCGATGTACAGATTGAGGAGAGGGAGGAGGCGAAAGACTAGACGGGGACCCCTTTCCCCGCACGCGACGACGACGCCCGCTTCCGCTCACCCGTGGCTCCGGCTCATGCCAAGTGCTTGAGGAGAAACGCGGGGCTAACTGTATTCGGTCCCTCGATATCACGCCTGGATGATGAAGAGATCCAGCACGTGCTGGGTCTTCCGCGGGCTCCTGTAGGACCGAATTGAAGGGAGGGATCCGACAGAGATGCGGAGGAGGGGCTTGTCAGTAAGTCTAAATGAAGCTGCCAGAGACCATGTACAACCATCTTCCACGTGAATCTATTGACATCCTCACTCCTCTCCGTCTCACTTCCTACTCCGTCTCGGCATCCCTCGTCAATATTTCATTCAACCCTTTCCTCCTCTCACAGTTCTCCAACTTAAAGCTCCCCGCCAGCTCATCCAATTCCTCCAAGCTCTTCCCCCGAAAGTGTTCCGCAAACTCCCACGTCAGGTAATCACTCATCAGCATCTCCCTCACCACCCTATGAATATGTCCCTCGATCCCCCAATGATGTGGGTAGCGCTTGCGCTGGTATTGCTCGGGGACTTCGGTCTTGAAGTGCTCGAGCAGGGGCGCGTAGAGGGCGCGGACGTGCGTGTCGTCGCGGCCCCATTTGTCGAGGCCGAGACGCTTCTTTTTGGCGAGGAAGGGGCCGAGGAGCCTGAGGTAGGGTGTGGAGGGGGAGACGTAGGTCATGCCTTGGAAGCCGATGTCCTGGGGCGGTTGTCATCAGTCAAGGAGCTTGATGTAGGTGAAGAGGGAGCCGGCATGACGGCGATGTTTACCTTGTATAGCCAGATACTCCAGCTGATATGGTCTTGCTTGTAGATCTTGAGCTGTTGGCCGAGCAGGTTGTAGCGCTGTTGGTTGATCTGCTGGTGGTTCTCGTCGTCGGGGCTGGCGTAGACTGGGCCGAACTCTCCGTTCCTGCAAATAGAATTTCAGCAGCCACAATGACACTCACATCAAAATGACCTACCAGATGGGCACCTTGTGCTCCTTCATAAACTCAACCTTCCTTGCATACTGCTTCTCCAGTATCTCAATCTGCTCGTCCGTCCCCGTATACGGCTTTCCCGATGGAAATCCCATGTTCGAGTAATCATGAATAGCATACACCGTATTCGGCAAGACCTTCTTGAACGCCGTAAAGTCCATTGCATATGTATTCCCATCAGGAAACAGGATATGATAAGGGTCAATGGCACGAATGGCTTTCTCCACGCGATCATACCACAGCTGCAGTCCCGTGTGCTCCGGGTCACCGGGCTCGTTCATGGGATTGTAGCCGGCTATCCAGGCATTGTCTTTGTAGTGATGAGCTATGGCTTCCCAGATCTGGATCGCGCGGTCTTGGTGGTCTTTGTATTCCCACATGTGTGCGCGGTTGCAGCCCATGTCGCAGTGCCAGCCTTGATCTTGAGGTTGTCAGTAGAATGAGAAGCTTTGGGGAGTGGACTGGCATACTTTGACCACCTGGGAAGGTGTGGAGGTCGATGATAGTATAAATACCCTCGGCAGCGCACGAGTTCACAACACTATCAATGAGCTTGAAGCCGCTATCCAGGATCTTGTCGGGTTCAAGGTCGTTCATCAGGTGGCGATGACTTGAAACAATTAGTCCGTCTCTGCAACAGTCTGACATGATGGCAAACTCACTTGACAGGTATCCTAACACAGTTCAAGCCCAATGACTTCAAGAACGTGGCATCCTCCGGGGTGAAGAAGTACTCGATAAACTTCTCGAAGAAGAAGTCGTACTTTTCCTTTCCCATGACCTCCAGCATGGCTCTCCGCACTTCATGCTCATGGCCGGGGAAGCCTGTGATGAAGTCTGGAGCAGGTCATGTTAGTATCTGGACTCCCATTGCTGATAGTGGCGGCATAGCCTCTTCCTGAGGGGTCAGATCGCCGGTAGGAGTGTACACTGACTCTCGAGATTGTGCTGACCACCTGTGGCACACTTTTACAAGTCAGTCCAGCTGTCCACATCAGTAATATTGGTAGCTATCACGCACTCCTTTCAAGATAACACGATTGCCATTCCCATCAACGATATCTGTGCCTTTCACACGCAGGAATGTAGGCTTCTTGATGGTTGAGGTCATCGTGTTAAAGCCAAAGCACAACAACTGTACTCGGTCCTTGCAATCATTGTGATAGCAGAACGAGAAAGCTCGAAGCCGTGGTCGAATGCGCTGGTGATCCAATCAGGCAGGACGGAGATTCTGGCTCCGAAGCAAGATGCGGGGTGTCGTGACGTTTGCCATTGATGTGGGGCTGCTATGGCGATGACAAATAGACCTTACGCTCAGACATCATGGAGCTGTTGTTGGGAGGATTAGAGCACGTTACTGATCTCGTGCGATTGAGGTCGAGACTGTTGCATGTAGGCATGAAGTCGTGCCAGTGTGATCATGGAAATGTATGAGCTCTTAAGACTACTTGGCGGAGAGAACCCTCCTAGTGCATAGAATCATGCTAGAGTAGATCCCCAAAGTGTGCCGCCAATGCGTAAAGCTTCTGACATTGAGCCAGGCATGGTATACTGAGCGCTATACACATCGTCATGGTGAGATCATTTATCGTATAGCAACCATGAAACAGAGATAAGCGTGGGAAACATCTTGCGTGAAGTCAGAATGCATTCCCTGGTTTTCAACATGTTTCAAATCTGAGCGTAACTCTGAGCGATGGCAAGTGTAGTATATAAGACTGGCTGGCCGCGGCCAATTCCTGAGCTTCAAATCACCACACTCTCGGCATAGGACTCGAGTTCGGGCTTCCAGTTGTTCTGACTTCCAGTTCGAGGTCAGACTTCCAGTTCGAGGTCAGACTTCCAGTTCAAGTTCTGACTTCCAGTTCGAGGTCAGACTTCCAGTTCAAGTTCTGACTTCCGGTTCAAGTTCAGAGTGTCACATTCCGATCCAGTATATCGAGTACAATCCAAGGTAAGCTTCACATGTATGATGCTAGCATGAACCCAGCCCAGTCTTCACTCCACCACTCCATAGTTGGTTCAGGCACATTAGCAATCGTACTTCCATGCCGTCCTCATACTGACCTAAAGTGCAGACCTACCAGTCGAGATGCATCTCAACAATATAGCCAGCGTGCTCTTCGTAGCCCTGGCTACCTTCCTGTTCGTGCTCAATGCCCAGGCCGGCACTGCCGTCGCTCGAGCCGTTGCTGCTCATGCCACCATCGCTCCGGAGCCTGAGGAGTCTGGTGTCTGCAGTAATCATATTCCGTCGAGAAAGGAGTTCCTTGCCGGTCCCATACCTGATCAGATACTTGGACTATACGACATCGTCCGCGGCGACCCGAACTATGAGCCTGAGAAGGACAATTTCCTCGAGATTCTGATGCGTCATTTCACGCATATTGGCGAAAACATCCCGAAGAAATGTAACACTGTCATGGAATGCGAGGTAAGGCACACTGTCCGTATCGAGGCAAAAAGCTTGTGTATTGACCATTTCGTCGTAGATTGTCCGGTCTTGCGATGACATGAAGCCAGCAAACTATCCCCATGGTACCAGGACAGTAGAGAGTCAGCATGGAGCCTATGTGATCTTGGACAGCTTTCAGAACCTTGTAAACTATTGGCACATGTTGGCAGACATCTACGAGTCTGCGGCAGTAGAGATGGAAGGTCGGACTGAAGCGATGGTCAATATGTTCACTCATAACTCAGAGGTCGCTGCTGTCAATGCACACAACCGGAAGAAAGCAGAAACGCTGCTGCACTGGGAGCATTTCGCGCAGAATGTAGGCTTTGGACTTGCTGGGGTCTTTGCAATGTCAGCTGGTCCTGTCGGCATGGCCGCAGTCATGGTTATTGGCGCTGTTACTGCAGAGGGCTTGGATGCACAATACAAGGAGGACCATATCGGCAAGCGAGATGTTTCCAAGTACTCAGGGAATGCCACTGCAGATTGGCTAGCAACAAGAGCACAGTTCCCGATCGGGGAGGCTGGCGACGATGCGGCGACCATCGTCCATCACTTCGGTGGTCTAAATGCTACAGAGCATGACGTCGGTCAGGTTTCCAAGCATCTGTACCAATGGTTGGCGCTCCAGGATTCAGGTTTCCAGTAAGTGGACACAAGACACTCAACTTCGCCATACTAACTCATGATGCTAGACCAATCAGAACAGGTAGTCGCGGTATCATGGCCTCGGACCTCAATGCAATGAACACCAAGGCCTTAATGCAAGCACGGAACACTGCTATTGATATAGCCAATAGGCTTACTCGCGGCCAGAGCATTCATGGTCCCAATGGCACATCAATCAGCGCAGCTTCAATGATAGCTTCTGGGTAAGGTCAAATGATTAGTAACACCTTGATCAGAACTTACTCGTACCGTTTAGCAACTTCCTCGAGCCTGTACCGTATGAGGCTCTTCGTGGTTTTATCATGAGACCTCTCAGGGCGTCAAACCTGAACACACTGCAGAGCGGAGAGAGGTTATGGGTCCAATTGGGCAAAGCCTACGACGGGAATTGTGAGAGTATGATGGATGCAGGCACACAAGGGCCAAGTGTCAAGTAAGTTCCTTTGGTACAGCTCTTTCTGAAACGCACTAATGTCCTCACAGCCGTGTCTGTCTTCCCGAGTACCCTCAATATGTTGCCCACGTCTACTGGTGAGTTGTGTTCGGATGACCTGGCATTGACGGCTTCCTAATGTTTTTCAGTATTCCGCGTTTCCAGGAGAGCGAAGCCGGTTCTATTGCATCTCTTGATCTGATGGCTGGTTGGCCTTTGCTAGCTGGTGAAGGCTGGGAAGGTATCACCCAGCAGGATATTGTCCGGTCCGCCATCGAGGGTTGGAGGCAAAACGGCAATAGACCTATGCACACGAATCCCTTCATCGACGCCGACATCCAGCTTGATCCCCAATCCGCGTTCACATGGAGTCCGAGTCGTCCCGGTATTTTCGACATTGCTGTGCGTTACGACGAGGACAACACTTTTATTAGTTCGCTCAACTCAAAGAAAGGCCGTCAATACCCTTGTGAAGCTGGGCAACAAAGTCCTTTCGAACCTCCCGAGAACCTGGGCGCATATCACAAAGAAGAAGCGGAGGCCAGGCGTTCAGCGGAATTCTTCGACAAGACCAAGCTCAGTTTATCGCGGGACCTCAAGGAAGGCTGCGAATGCGCTTACAAGGAAGACAGACAGCGTTGCTACATCGGTACATTCGAGCTGTCGCAATGGTATATCTCGACGACAAAGGAAGAGCTCGACTTCGCAAAGCACGTTCAGTACAATTTCAAAAATTGTGGATTGCAGCCGGGGTCTGCTATGAAAGTTGGCAAGACGCAGTGCGAGCGAGGCAACTGCAAATGATTGATCCTCTATCGCTCATTCGGCATCAAGAGGGTCTGATCTCAAGTGAAACCATGCGCAGGCAGTGGGCAGAGAAGACTGCAGAGATCAGTAGTGTGGAGGCTAGTTATGGATAAAAGTTATTTGTTGTTTAGACACTGGGGAATGGTGCTACCGTAGTGAGAATGAGAGTGAAAAATACAATGATTTGCATATTGAATGGCCTTGTGGATCAACGTGTTTCCCATATCAAGTATCGTGAGGGAAGTCGACATCTGTGATGCCTAGAGTATACCGTAAAGATCTAGTGAGTACCAATACAGTGATGTAGTTGTCATAGACTATGAGTAGAACAACAGGCTCGGTCTCGAGACGGCTGGAGAGAGTAGCGTGACATGATTTGAGATGATGTTGACGAGAACTTTCACATGCAGAAGAGCTCCAAGCTGAAGCTCTTGCTGGACTGCCAAGCTGTCACGTGACGCGGTGATTTCGATGTGGATGTGAATGAGGTATGAGGTGCAAATCCATCATCTCACGACTCACGGCTCAAGCGTTCGTAACAGCGCATGCACCAGGTAGGCACTCACATCTGCATGAACACAGTGTGGTGCAGTCCAGCAATCAGGCCATTGTACTTAGCTATAGTAGTACGGCAGAATTGTCTGTACAGCCACTCTGCAAGAAGACACTTCTCTGTAACGCAGAATATGGAGGAAGATCAGGTAAGGTCCAGGTACTACTGTCACGACGGTAAGACTGTGGTCAAAGTGGCTCTGTAAGAGCTGATACTGCTCAGGCGAAGACGACTCATCATGACACCCATGCCATGCCGCCGCAGTTCATCCAGGAAGCGTACTGGCGCTACAACAAGATCAAGATTGCTGATCTTGACAACGATGAGGAGCTCATTGACTTTGGGCGTGGTCTCTCCGAGGAGCAGAAACTACTCTTCAAGCCCGTGAACACAATTTCAGCGTCAACAATAGATTCAGCATGTCGAGCCTTTCGAGACGCTGCGTTGCAGACTCGAAGCGATGTGCCGCTTCGCACAACACTAAAGGACGTGACAATCTTAGAACACGTCCGATTTCCCGGACTACAGATCGCACCAAGTGTCCTGCCACCTGAAACGCAAGTGCTGTTCGTCTCACAAGTCATGCACAAATATCTAGCGGATCCGCGACACAAGAACAACCTCGGAGCCGACTACGAGATCGACTTTCCAGCTCGAAAGTCGCCTGCAAGACTTACTTCTGATGAGCCTTCTGAGTCGCACGACCCAAACACGGCACCACTGAACTCCTTCTTTGCGTCCGCGACGCACGATTTACTCCTCCATCCCAAGCCCACCACTACCTCCACTTCACCCGCCTCGCTCAACAGCGCACAATTCCTCTCCAAGAAACTCCGCTGGCTCACCCTCGGCGCGCAATATGACTGGCCGACACGGAGCTACGCACCACCAGCACAGCAAGCCGCGGCATTCCCATCTGACCTGGCCACGCTCGTGAAAGGACTCTTTCCGCGCACAGTTGCTGAAAGTGGGGTGTGCTTGTTGTACAGTGGCAAAGACTTCATGCCGGTACACAGGGATGTGAGTGAAGAGTGTGCGACTGGCCTTGCGAGCTTCAGCTTCGGCTGTGACGGTGTGTTTGTGGTGGGACGTGGTGGGGAAGATGGCGAGATTGAGCGCACAGTGGCGTTGCGTGTCAGAAGTGGAGATTGTGTGCACATGCAGGGGGAGGCGAGATGGGCATGGCATGCAATGGCTCGGACTGTGGCAGGGACGTGTCCGGAGTGGTTAGAGTGGTGGCCGTTGTTGGAGGATGGCGCAGAAGGGGCGGATAGATGGACGAAGGAGGAGAGGAAGGCATTTGCACAGTGGAAAGGATATATGGGGAGAAAGCGATTGAACGTGAGTTGTAGGCAGGTTTGGGACTGAGCTCACATCATGCCACAGTTTCGAGACATCGTCACAATTGGAAGTTTCTGCTTGGTATGCTGCTGCACTCAACAGTACTCTACGTGCTAATGGATGTGGCCATAGGCCGCTCGATATGCCGATGTCGCCTCATCATCACCGCTTGACGAATGTTTGTCAAACACTTCACATGGAACAGGGTGCCCTCATGGCCCACAGCATTGAATTCAAATACTTCCAGCTCCTCGTGCTGGAGGCTGTCCTTTCCCTCTTCCTTTCATTCCACAACTCCATATCTTCTCTTTCTGCTTGCACATCTCACATCTTGTCTTCTTGACTTCCAGTCTGGCAACAACTCAACTGATGCCATCTCCTGACAAGAAGAAGAAGATCAAGAGACAACCACCAACAATCACAACCATGACCGCGACATCCAACGGCACAAGCTCTGGTCTTGCTGACCCCCAACTCCTGCGCAAAATCGACCGTTTATTTGAATGCAACGTCGGCAATTACATTGATCTGCCTCAGCTCGTTGTCGTTGGCGACCAGTCGTCGGGCAAAAGTTCAGTTCTGGAAGGCATCACTGGACTTCCTTTCCCTCGTGATAGTGGTCTTTGCACTCGCTTTGCCACCCAGATCACCTTCCGTCGTGCTCCAATCGACGGCATCACCGTATCTATCATCGCAGCCAAGGACGCATCACCACAGCATGCTGCGACTGTCAGTGCCTGGCAGAAGGCGGATCTGCACAACTTGGATTCAAAAACTTTCGCTGCAATTATGCGGGAGGTTTGTTTACCTCCTATGCTTCTGAGGATTGACATACTGACTATGCATCACTCCAGGCTCAGCAGGTCATGGGCATCATCGATAGCGCTGGCAACACCACCACTTTCTCCGAAGACGTCTTGAAGCTCGAGCTCTCCGGCCCAACTCACGAGCACTTGTCCGTGGTCGATGTTCCAGGAATCTTCAAGCGCACCACAGATGGTAAGAGTTTCATTTTATGACAAAATGCATCACACTCACACGATGCTAGGTGTCACCACGAAGGAAGACATCAAGATGGTTCGCAACATGGTGCTCAGCTACATGAACAACCCACGCTCTCTACTGCTGGCAGTCATTCCAGCCAACGTGGACATTGCCACTCAGGAGATCCTGGAGATGGCTGACGAGGTCGATAAAGAGAAGTTTCGCACCATGGGCATTCTGACAAAGCCAGATTTGGTTGACCGTGGCGCCGAGAATGCAGTCATCGACCTGCTCGAGGGTAAACGTCAGTCCCTGAAGCTCGGCTGGCACGTCGTGCGCAACCCTGGCCAGGCAGCTCTTGATGACAAATCAACCGATCGCGATGCTGTGGAGGCCAGGTTCTTCAAGGAGACTCAGCCTTGGGCTAAGCTGGAGAAGGACAAAGTCGGCATTGCATCGCTCAAGCTGCGCTTGCAGGAGGTCTTGGCTGGACATGTTCGCCGTCAGTTCCCGAAGGTGAGTTTGCAGAGCCCTTCTCGTGGATGATCCAACCTAAAGCCTTCCAGGTTAGAAGTGAGCTACAGGCTCGTCTCAAAAACTGCCGCAACCAGCTCTCAGCACTCGGCAGTAGCCGCGAGACGACCGCCGACAAGACCAAATACCTGCTCACAATGGCTGGATCCTTCCAGGAATTGACTTATCAGGCACTCACCACCGAGTATGCCGGGGACGAAGTGTTCGAACGCTCCCCCAATCTGAAGATTGCCACTCTGGTCCGCAACCGCAGCGAGTTCTTTGCCCGAGCATTCGACAAGTACGCTCACACTTACGAGTTTGAAGGCAAAGGCGATGACAAGCCCGACGTCGAGCCTGGCAAGAACCTGACTGTTCGCCTCGAGAAAGACGTTTCTGACCTCGAAGACATTATTGGTGACATCGACGACGAGGTTGAATTGCCACTGAAGGGCAAGATCTTCGACTGGCTGAAGGAACTCCATCACAATTCTCGTGGCTTCGAGCTTGGCACATACCAGCCATCCATTCTCTCCAACTCCATGAAGAAGCAGTCGACCAAATGGGAGACTCTCGCCATTGGCTACCTCAGTGACATCATCGCAATGGTCCACAAGTTCGTCGTCGACATGCTAGAGCACGTCTGCCCGGAAAAGTCAGTTCGCCAGGAGCTCATGGTCATCCTTTCAGAGCAGTTGACTGCACAATACACTCGTGCCATTGATCATGTCAGGTTCCTCTTGCAGGTCGAGTGTGCCGAGAACCCTGGCACCATGAACCAGTACTTTGCCACAGGCTTACACGACAGGTATGAATCATGACTATGACAATATCACGAGCCACTGCTGACACAAATCTACAGCCGCCAGCAACGCCACGAGCGCAGCGCTGCCAACGACACCAACACGGACGGCAACAGCCTCATCGAGCAGCTCAAAGCTTTGCTCCTGAGCTCGGACTATAACATCCAGGAGATCCACGACATCCTGAAGTCGTACTACCACATTGCTCGCGAGCGTTTCGTCGACAATTGCTACACTCAAGCTGTCGGGCACTTCCTGGTCACTGGTCGCGACACTCCGCTCAAGCTATTCAGTTCGAACTTT
>Ga0268246_10000684_pt1 | contig 13655 bp, 14 predicted proteins | sample AgamicOrSfe_FD_200242 | JGI IMG/M metagenome (GOLD analysis project Ga0268246, IMG submission 200242) | Agave microbial communities from Guanajuato, Mexico - Or.Sf.e (v2) (version 2) | ecosystem: Host-associated > Plants > Phyllosphere > Phylloplane/Leaf | place: Guanajuato, Mexico | collected...
TTTTCCGGACTTTCATTGGTCCTGGTGATCGCGCAAGCCCTGTCAAAGCGGCCGGTGTCGAAGGACATTTTCAAGGCATCTGGGGCCTCGAAACAAGCTGGCCTGTTGTACACAATAATCCACTACTGTGGCGAGATGTTAGGGAAGGAGCCCTCCACCTTCTCAACATAGACGTCGATGGCCATTTTTGAGAAATGTCTTGCTATCGCGCTGAGCACCTCCGACTCATAACACAAGAAGGTGCTGGCGATGTGGTAGTACTCCTGGAGAGTGCCGTGGGTAAATGGGTTGGCCTGAGAGGTCTGAGTGGACTGAGTATCCATGCTACTCTGTGAAGCAAGAGAGCCTTGACTTGACATGTTGAGTAGGGTCTCGAATGGTTCAAGGTTAGTGCCCATACTAGTCATGGTGATAAGAAACTCACAATCTGCTATTCGTCTGAACTACGAAGGACCTGTGATGATGGGTGGATGCGAGTGTGTCGGAAAGTTGCATCTATGAGGGCAGGGCATCCTTATATATATGTACCTACATCAAGACTGAGCGTGAAGTATGACTAAGTTATCAAGGAAGTCTATTTGGCAAACTTGGAATCCAATCCCTGGGTGGTATTGTGTGAGCGCAGATGGTGCTGTCTGAGCGCAGGTAATTGTCATGGCTCTTTTAGTACCAGCACACAGCATTGTTGAAAGGAGAACAGCGCAGAACAACAGAGGAGCCAGGAAAAGACTATCAGCGGGCAAAAGCGTGGCCAGAATACAGGGCGAAGAGTGCCGTATAGTTTGGGAGCAAGGAGCGATATTTTTTGTTGATATCAAACAGTGACAGGTCAGTGACAGGTGTTGGAAGATGATACAGTAACCAGACGGGGAGAGTACCGTAGACCTTTCCTATAAGGTACCACCTTGCGAATGGTCTCGAGTCATAGGATTTGTGAGAAGGAGAGTCAAGATTATGGACAGATATAGTGGCGATATCTGAGCAGGGAGGAGAGTACCGTAGACGAATCTGACTACAGCCTGGCATTCGCAATCAATATTATACAGCAAGAAGTGCAGCAAAAAAGTCCTAAACGTACCGGGAGAGTACCGTAGCATGCCGATGAAGCAGCTGACGAGGTAAGCACGACAGAAGACAAAGGAGAGACATTAAATTCGAGCCGGCTGTGATGGGAAGAGAGGCAAGCGGGCCGAAGATCTCGAGCTTGAGCTTTTCGATGGTGTCGTCGAGCAGGCTCACAAGTACGGGTTGGGTAGTCGCCTGGGAGTAAGAAGTCAGCACAAGCAATGAGGTGAGACCAGATTAATAGTACTTACATCTTTGCCAAGGGCACGACGAACGCGCAAGCCAGCAAGCTTTGCCAGTGGCCAGTTCTGGCTCTTGGGCAAGCGCTTAAGTGTCTCGCAAGCATCGTCGTTGACAGACTAAAATGTGTTAGCTATTGTGTTGAGCCCTGCCAGCCGAAGAGCTCGACTTACCCAGCCCGGAAGGAAGTCATCATCACCAGGTGTATGCTCACACTAGAAAGATAACTCCCACCTTGACTACTTGCGGAGCTGTCCTACTCTTTATTCTCATCTTCGAAACGGAACTTCTCACCGATCCTAGAGATAGAGAGAGCAGGCTGTGACAGTCATGTTCAGCACATCTATATCGGTCAGTGCGGTCAAACAAAGGCAGCACTGTACCAGATCTGAATTCTCAAAAACCGCGTGTAGAGTGCCGTGAGCATCTGACTGACGTTCTTAAATTATAGCTACACTATTATCAGGAAGCTGAGCAGTATCAATATCAAACAGCTAAATTTGTTCGGCATTATACCTTGAAAGTCCAGAAGAGCACCGTGTTCACTCAAGAATCGCGCTACTGATATGGCAATGGCTAGATTTGTTGTATCACGAGAGCGAGAACGACAATCACACGGTAAGATAGATCACAATTGATAGTAGTGTGGAAAGTGCCGTGAGCCATACCAGATACAATCAAAGCTATACAGCGTTAGTATCAGAAAATATGCAGAGAACAAGATCAAGTCGAGACGGTCACTGCGCCCGACCCACATCTGATGAACTTAAGAGCGACCATCTTCCGAGTTAGAAACTTGTTAATCTTCTTTGCCGTCTCCAAGGTTGAATCCATAGAGTTATCAATAACCAGTTCATGAGCCGCGTCCGCGTCAACGTCAAGATTCTTTGCACGAAAGTCCCAATTAAGCTGCAGTGTGTCCAGATGACGAGATATACCTGCTTGTTTATGCCTTCAAGTCGACATCCTTCGGCACTGTCAAACAAGCTTAATCTTCAGGCTACAGCAACCACAAATACACACTGTCAGAGCTGATCAACAATGATGAACAGCTCGTTGGACCAAGGAATCTTCGACTACAATGCACAAACGATCTCACCACAGAGCTCATGAGTTCATGACGACAACCCCACGACAAATGGTAGATCGTAGCAGGTCTGAAGAGAATGAAATCGTTGCACAGGACGCAGAAAGTTGCGTTCGCAGTCATCTTACGGGATGACGAGCGATATGGTCAGAGATTGCATCAAAATTGCTGAAGTCAGATCGGGACGTGAGCGACACGGCATGTTTGAGAAAGAACTTCAACATGACATCTGTCTACGCTCCAACTGTCAATCAGCCAACATTGGTAGCTAGCTTTTCCTCGTCCTCAAGCACACCAGCTGAATCGCGTCGATGTCATATAAAGATATTCGCAGTCTGCACTGCCTCACAATTACACAAAAGCGAAGAAAAAGGCATCGTGACACTCCTCATGTCGAATGTGCGAAGTCCCGTCATGAGTCTCCCTCTCCTCGAGGTCAACATATCGATACATTTTGTTCGCGGGCCCGATCAATTCGTCATATTCGTCTTCAGCTTCTCGCACTTTGAGGTATCTGGCTTCTTCACTAAGTCCAGTCCCAAACAGCCCGATGATGGTTGAAGTGACCAAGGCTTGCCATGGTATACGATCCCCAAGCGCTTTTGCCATCATGTCGCAGTTGACGAGGAGGGTCCAGCAATATGTCAAGTACTTTTGCAATTCTTCGTGGTTGTCCAAATGCAGAGGATCATGCTCAATGGTCAGCCTCCGAGGTCCATCTTTATCATAGTCCGCTAGTTCCAGAATCCGCAGCTGTAGCTCGGCCGGAAGGCCGAGCGACCTTAAGATATGCTGAACGTCTTCGGTGTCGCTCCTGTTCGGAATATGATACGGTTCGTGTTCCAGCGCGAGGAAGTCCTCAAATGCCAAAACGCCCATCGCCCGGTGGGCCCTATAGCCCTGTTCATACTTAGGCCGAGGGGCTTCCCAAATCGCCTTGTTCTGCTTTGTCAACCCATTGAAGTGCAGTCTGGTGATGCCAAAGAACTGCCTGTGAGGCAAGAGCGGGATGTCAGGATGGAATGTGAGTGTGCAGTTGCGCAGCATTTGCTGGTACGCTTTCGTGCGACGGTACTCCCTCTCCTTTGTTCTGCCAGTCGTCGTGTTGCAGAGCGATGGATAGCAGGAGAAGACATTGAGGCAGATGTACAATTCGAGCGCACGCTTGCATATCTTGTCCCAGCCGAGATCATAACCAGTATCGTAGCACTCTCCCATATTCCACCACTTCAGATAGTCGGTACCAGGATGCGAGCAGATGCGGAGGACAGTGTTCATTTCACCCAGCATAAGTGCTAATTGCAGCACTTTGAAAGCTGCGTATGCTTTACCATTGACTTCGTAGAACTGGTAGCATTCGTTATAACGATGATTCTGAAGAAATGCGGACATCTTGCAACGGTCGGCCTCGAAAGTGAAAGTTGTAGGCTGTTTCGACTCGTATCGCTCTTCCTTCACTCGTACATACTTGAGGAAAGGGCTCATACGGGCAAGAAACGCGTCATCAATCACGATGTCGTCTGCGGCTGGCGGAACTTCGAATGTCGCATATTTAGGCCGCGATGTTGTAGAGTGTGTTTCCACATTTTGTGCAAATGCCTCAACGAAGTGCTTCAGATTGCCACTCTGTTTTGGCAGATTCCGAGGGTACAGGTTTGTGATGCCGCCGTGTTGGGCATTGCAGAAGACGTACTCGAAATTGTCGGCGAGACTGTGCCATGGGATGTTATGAGCTTGGTGAGCCATGCCTTTGTTTTGTGGTTGTGTATATGTTGATGTACTTGATTATGCCCAGCCATCGCGGATATGGCTTGGAGAATATATCATATCACATTGTATGACTCACAATACTTGTACTGATGACTGTGAAACAAGGCTGATGAGCAATGCGAGAATAGGAGGTGGCGACGCAAAGATTTGTAATCACACATGTCACGTGACCAATTTCCTGCTCTGGGGTGCCTGACCACCGGCCCCGCACCATACCCTACGAGTACCACATTCCGCTCTCCTTTCCATCCAGATAACATCATTCGTACTGTGATTCCATCATTTGTGGTACGTAGAGCTGGTATTTGCACATTTTCCGCTTCATGTTTGTTGTCCCCAGCAAGACTCTATCGCGTTGAGGTAAGTTGTCTACTTTCACATTCTGCCATCATGGCCGGGAATACTGAGATCTTGATCTTGACAGACTACCGGCTTAGTCCCTCATCTCACCATTCACCATGTCTGATGAAGACGAGCCCGGACACCATCCAGGCGGACCTCCGGTCGACGGCAAACTTGACAAGTATCCATTCTTGGCTCATTACGAAAAAGGCTACACCGAAGTAGCGGATCTCGAAGTGGAATACCAAGGCTTTCTTCATGTCAGATGTCCGTGGACAAGCCACAATTGCCCAAAGTGCAATATCAACTACTGCCACACTGACTCCTTGATCGTGGCTGTCGATGGCGCTTGCCGTTTCAATAGTACTCTCGCGGCACAAGGCTCTGCGTGTGGTGTATATCTGAGTCCAACGGACGAGACGCTCAACACATCGTGGAGCATAAGCGAACCAAACGGCACACCTCACACAAGCCAGCGCGCCGAGCTTGTTGCTGCTGCCCAAGGCATCAAGATAGGCATGGAGTATGTTCGCAACGGCGGGCAGGTTTCCTGTAAATGTCCAGATTGTCGTGTTAAGCATCTTGTCATCAAAAGCGACTCGGCTTACGTCGTCAATGGAATCACAGAGTACGTGAAGAAATGGAAAGTGAATGGGTGGCGGAATGCCAAGGGCGACACTGTCGCGAATTTGAACCCTTGGAAGTCTTTGGTCGAATGTGTCGACCAGGTGACGGAACTTGGTGCGATAGTGAGCTTCTGGCATGTTAAGCGACATGACAATGAACAAGCGGACAGACTTGCCAATCGCGGTCTGGATAATTAGCTGGATTCCCGCCAGAAACGTCTGCGGGATGATCAACCTGGTCCTCGCCAGAAACGCACACGGTATCAATGACCAGCTCGCCAACGCTATGATATCGTTCAGTCACCCATAGGCAGGAGCACCAGCCAATATTGTATTAGCCAGCAGCTCAGAAATGTCCCCAGACCCAGCCACGACCAGCCGTAAGTCGAAAAGCGCAGCAAGGCCTTTTTCCAACGCTGCAAACCCTGCCGCTGCGGGAGCTACAGTTGGAGTCATCGTCAGATTCAACACACCTGACCAGCTTGGCAGTAAAGCAAGAAGACGACGTAGGTACCATAGAAGGAAGCACAATCGCTGTCTTTGCGATAACTCAGCCTCGACACCAAGGATGACGAGTAAATGCTTCCCTGCCAGCCCGGGAGCCACGTCGAACCGCTTCAAGGTCGTTCTCGGAAGCAAAGCATACAACATTCATGTAAGAGAATCATTCACACACAGAGAGCCAGAGAGCCGGATTATTGATGAGCTCGCTCTCACGCTCTCATGTACGCAGGCTTGCAAATCGACTGCAGAATAAGCCCTGCCATTCAGGTTGAAAGCTGAGTTTGAGAGGTGAGAGAGAGCCAGAGAGCAGTATTGCTGACAATTATCTCTTATTCAAAAATACATGAGTGGCCAAATGCCATGCCATGACTGAACTACCTTTGCATAACCATCGACCTTCGTGGCTTAATGTGCTTACTGGGCTATGGGACTGCGAAACTGGTGTTGGCATTTGCAGAAAAGGGAAGACGCGTCTTTGTTTGGGGAGGTGAGAGCGAATTGGTGGAGGCAATCTTCGTGGACTGCGTGGCCGCAAGGGAAACCACAGTGGATGACACCGGTGGGAACGAGGACGGCGCATAGCCAGCAGGAGTAGAGCTTGTTGCGGTTGGTCTCTGTGCGAACTTGTACGTCGCCAGCAGGCAGGACAGTGAAAGGTTGATCCATAGGCAGCTCGTTGCCGGCAGGCAACACGATGGAGGGAGTGTCCATGGCGAGACGCGAGAGGAGTTGCGGTATGCGGCTGCAGAGATGTGCACTGGAGTTGGATTTGGGAGAGAAGAAGTGGGAAATGAAGATGTGAAGGCAGACATTGGGCACGTGAGATCTGAAACGTGAAGTACGAAAGTGAAAGCAGAGCGTTGCAGGGTCAAATGAGTGAAACACCCTTCAAGAGCGCCGATCATTGTTTCATCTCGCCTGGACACCATTCAGGCATCCCCAAACACACGAAACAGATCTTCTGCTAACGTGTTGAGTTGCGAACATCAATCTAACAAGCATATCCAAGACAGACAAGCTCATCGCGCCACTGCCTATGCAGTGAACGTGTACCCAATGAAATCAAGCTTGATCAACGGCACGCCTTGCATGCGACAAATCGCATAAGTCATGCTCGCGTGGAAGAAGAAATCAGGGATATCCCACTCGAGCAGATATGTCGGGCCATCCTTGAAGTCGAAGGCCTTCCCGCCGGGCTTGCCTATGGTCAAATGTCACTACTGAAGGTGAAGTCGATACTAATATACAAACTTACCTGACGGATTAACAGAAACCTTATCCTCAATATGAGCCTCCATGATCTTCTGATCAAACTCGTTAAGCGTTGCAATCGCACGCTGAATGCGAGTTTGCAAGCTGGCAAAGTCTTTCTCGTCTTCGGGCTTGGCCCCAGAACCTTCGTATGACCAAGAAGGTCCAAGCAGGGCGTTTGTGGCCATGCTGGTACAGACGCGCACTTGATAGGGGAGTGGCATCATGTTTGGTGAGAGCTTGGCTTCGAGAATGAAGGAATGCTCTTTGCCGTTCTTGTCGCACCATTCTTCGGCCTGTGTGGATGGAGTTAGCATTGTGCTTTAGTGAATATCACAATCAATGATGTGCTGTAGCACCTTCTTGAGCACGCCGGACAGATGGTGCAACTGTCGGAGGAGGAGCTGTATCGTGAAGCTGGTGGTAGTAGTCATGATGAAGTGCTTGAGTCTCGATTGCTGTAGGTTTCAATGGTGAAGTGCTCCGTGTGCAAGAGGGCGACTAAATCCAGGTTGATATGTACAGTATCCAAGGTCACCTGCTCTATTGAGTGTCCCGGTTCTCCCCGCCCATCTGCGGGCAGAGCAGGGAAGAGGAAGAACGTGCCAGGAAAGTGCAATGACTGCTCCAATCAGGTGAAAAGCCGTCTCGCTGTCTCATTCTAGGCCGAATGCGAGCCGTGGCAGATCATCATTGTTGTCAAGACGATAACAGCAGTACAGTCCGCGGCGAGAAGTCTTACATTGGACCTTTTCAGTCATTAACCGCTCTGAAACAACACTGAAACTTGGCGCGTCATATTCGGCAGATGTACGATCACGAAGACACACATCTCGACGCCTTCACGGCTTGGCTATATTGTGGTCGATTTGATGAGGCTTGCAGCACGCTGGGTGAGGATGCCGTCTTATCTCTGGCTTCATACCCGCCTTCCGGATTGGGTGCAGCCGAGGAAAAGCGCCTCATCGCCTGCGCGCCTTCAATTCTCTTCTCTTTTATTCACCTACCAATCTGGGTCCTGTCAACACTGAACACGTTTGTATATGATGCCGTAGCGTCGGGGGCGTGGTGAGCACCGTCAGTATGAGGTCAGATGCGATGCTCGCAGTATATCACCCATGAGCTTTACTCATTCCAGGCACCATGACCTTTGCACATATATCCACCAGGCCCATCACCCCAATCCATCTCACATCCCGCGCTTGCCTTCTCCTCCTCAACTGCCAATTCGGCTACCGCGACCTAGCTGCCTGGTCAAGCAGCACTCCACCTTCCGTCTCCAATCCCGCCTTCGACACGAATATCACCGCACTCCTCGCCTCCTTCCGCTCCGCTCAAGCCAAACACACAGACCCAGCCGACCGACCACTGATCATCCACGTGCAAACACGTCCAGTATGGACAGATCACCCCTTACACGTCTCCAAAGTCGGACCTTGGGCTGCTGAGGTCAACCCGGCCACAGGCGAGCGTGCTGAAGTTCGGAATATTGATTTCCTCGAATGTGCAATCCCATATACGAAGGACTGGCGTACGGGAGAGTTTGGGTTTTGCAAGTCTTTTGATGAGCCGGACATGGATACGTGGGTGCCGCCACCGCCAGATACGAACGCGCCACTGAGGACGGAAATCATCTCGACGAGCCACACGCATAGTGTGTGGATCAACACGCCATTGGAGAAGATGTTGAAGGATCGTAGAATCAGGACCTTGATTATTGCTGGGATGAGCCTTGAAGGCACGATCAGCACGGCAGTGAGGATGGCGCATGATCTGGCGCTGACGGGCAAGTTTTGCGATATTGGGAATGAGGAGGATGCGGATTCGAGGGAGTTACAGACGGATGGAGTGACGGTGTTTGTGAAGGACAAGGAAGGGAAGGAGCTCGTGAATATGACGCGGATTGTTCTCGTTGGAGATGCGACACAAGCGTATGGCACGGCAGATGCAGCGGCGGAGATTGTGCATAAGGTGCATTTGAACAGTCTCAGGGAGTTTGCTGAGATCAGAGAGACAAGCGAGGTACTGTCTGCTTTTCTGTCATGAAGTTTCAGCATGCATATCACAACGTCTTGTTTGGCTGAAGCTAAACGAAGCAATGGATTGATCACGTGACCTTTACTCATCAAACCTTGTTCGCTTCCCAACTCTACTCATCACGCTAGTCCGTTCAATCAAGCTCCATCCTGGGAGTGCGCAGTTCAATCATTCACGCTCCATCCTGGGAGCGTCCTGTCCGATCAATCGGTTTCCATTTGAAACCACACAAAATGCACTTGGTGCTCATTGACGCAGTGATAGCTTTCCCGTGACCATCTGCTGCTCAGACCAGATACAGATCAAGACTTGTTTCATCTCCTTTGCACGGCTTTCTCTGCTTACTACGCTGCCCGTTTGTGAGAGGCTCTAGCTGGTTCGTGCGGGCGCAACCCGCAAGCTAGACAAAGACATATAGCGAGGTAGGAGCAGTTTTGAGACGAGAGGACAGGTAAAACGCATGAAGGCTTCGGGTCTAAGAAGTTGTCGACCGTCCTAATCTTTACAGTCGGGGCACGCTCAGTGTGGCGTCAGCAGGTTGACGATCTTCATTGGTCTTTTCCTGGTCGAGACGGGCACGTTCAGTGGTATGCTTGAATCCGATCTTGACAAGCTGCGCATGAGCTTGCTTTTTCGACATTGTGCTGGTCAGATCTTGTGCATTGGAATTCCACCATCCGGCAGGCATTTTGAAGACTGCCACGGTACTCTTCCTCCCATAGCACCATCTTCCCCTTCTTCTTCGTCTTCCACGTTTCTTTGAGTCACCCGGCTGGGTTTGGTCTTCATCTCCCGATCTGGTTCGGGGCCTTCACCCTATCACTAACACCAAACAATCTGGCTGTGGCGTGGTCTGTATGGGCTGCGACGTCCTATTGGAATTTTGCAGAACGCGACCGTTCCTTGCCGAACTATTGAATTCTGCCAAGACGTTTTTGCAGACATCTGCACTAGCGCGACCATCGTAACGCATATACTCAACGGGGTCGTTCATCTGTGCGAAGGCGGTTTAGACGGTATCCAAAAAGTAGACACTCTCTGAGAAGATTATCCAGGTACCGTCTAGTCTAAGATCTCGGCCGCGGTTGAAGATACGAATGATTGCATTCACACACGAGGATTGCCAATTTTTATCCTGTACAATAGTCTCTCGCCAATTATACCATTTGTCGTGGTCTTCTTTGCTGTATAGAACATCAGCAGTCGGGGGATCAATATCTTTCCGCTCCACTTCGGCTTGCTAACGCGGGAAGCCCATCAGCTCGACCATTTGTGGATGAGGGGCATGTTGGAATGCTTTTTTCAGCACCGCCCACTTCAGACCGGCAGCCTTCTTCCGTGCAGCTTTCTGCTGAGTGCCGCTAGGTGCTGGAGCGTTCTTGAGACTGTTTGACTAGATGATATTCTTCGGCTGTAGGCCAATGATTGGGTTGAGAGCGTTGGCGGGAAGGTCAGGACCAGGTGCATTCGGGGTAGGGTTAGGGCTAATGAGCAGACCTTGGATCTTGTGAATATCACTGAAAAGGTTGGCCATCTCATCTCGAAGGAGTTGAGCAATAGCGAGAGAGCTCCTGAACTGGGCGAGGAAGAAGATCGTCGTGGGTATATGGCGGGTACCGTCTCTGTTGACAATAGCAGATGTGAATCGATACTTCGAAAGCCTCGTCGCGAAAGAGGTTGACAATCGTGAAGCAGCATCCGGCCTGAGCTCAGCGGTGATCTTAATACTCCCATTGTGCACCTCCGGAACGCGCAAAGGATTCGTCAATGAAAGCATGGCCGGTCGCACTAGTAGCAGTCATGAGTTCTGTGTCCCGGGATTACCATTGTACATGCTACAAGGTATTGAGAACGACTCTGCCTTCAACTATCGCTCGAACGGCGACGCAGGCACAACAGGGGCTAGATGCTGAAATCCTGACGATGTCTTTTCCACATCTTTCAGCGCGACAATACCCAGAGATTACACATTTCCCGCCTCCTTCTTATTGTTGCCTTCACGGCCATGCTCATGATCATCCTCCTCTTGTGCAGCCGTGACAGAAGCGGTGCGCATTTGAAAGGCGGGCTTCTTTGGGCAGTTCACTGCTCTGTGTTCCTCTTTACGCGACATGAGATCAAACTTTTCCCAACTCCAAGTCATGAAGGACGCGTATCGTCAAGAGGCAGGCTTTTACGTTTCCCAGTCTCCCGTGCTCGCCTGCGCCACTGTCGCCGGCATTCCCTCACTGAATCTGACATTCCTCCACCGGCTCCGACAGTGGCCTGCCACCTTCTTCGGGCTTGTTTCAAGCGATTCGGTGGAATTATCCGCATCTGGGTTTAGCCAGGAGGTGTGCTGCCCATCGTACAGTCCATCGCATACCAACCAGCACGTTTGCAGCCGGTCAGCAGCACGAGGAAGAACGGGCAGAAGGTCGTGATGGGTATAAATCTTGATTGGTGCGGTGCACTCTCGGAGGAGGTTTGTCGTGGGATGTGAGCTGTTAGTTCGTCGAGCGCGCTTTGAGACCAGCCGCCGGGTGAGCAGGCTGACAATTATATATATATAAATTGGACAATCCAGGTGATTAAGATGTCGATAGAATCATCCTAGCCCAGACCATCGCTGGAGAGTTGAGATGTTGGGCAAGATCCAGACGATATCGCACGGTGGTCTTCATGAGGCAAACAGATCCGATGTGCAGTGAAGACCACCGTGGGACGGCGTGAAGCCGTGCGGAGGTGTGCGAGATCCTGACTTGTCTTAGCAATGGCATGAGAGAGGGATGGGTCTGATGTTTGTGCCACGCACCATTCACCAGCAGATCTGAGCTCGAGAGGCAACGCTACACTACCGATAAAACCTCGTCTGCGACTTATCAGGCTTCAACACTTCCAACTCCACCCTCTCAATATCTCTCGCCAACTTCCTCGCCATCCACCCTTTCCACTCCACCTCTCCAACCTCATCTCGCTTCCTGTGCTGCATCACGCCCCAACAGCTCTCAATGATCTGCATAACAATTGCACCTTCTTCCTCCGTCGCACCGATCCTCCACGCTTCGTCCGCCCGCCACTTCTTCTGCAGACGATTCTTGGCAGGCTCTGCCAAGGCCGACCACTCACGTCTCTGCTCTTCCAGGGTCTTGGGTTCGCGGGGAACGCCGTCTTCGTCGGGGTCTTGTGCAATTACGTAGTATAGAGCAGCGTCGTATGTGGTGTTGAGGACGCGATAGCAGGACTCCCGATCTCGTGGACCGCGATAGTGCAGGAATGAGAGGTCTCCAGGGCAGATTTGTGTGACGCACGTTGGGTCTTCTTGCGGTGTGACAGATAGTGATCTGAAGTCGTCCGCCGAAGTATCACAGCCAGCGCAGGTCCAAGCCGCCAAAGCAAACAATGAGCCCAAAACGGCAAGCACAGCGACGATGCCACGATAGCATTGTTCTTTGTGTTTTGTAGTGGCTTGCTGGCGAGTGGTGGCTTCAGTCCAGCGACGGCCGTAATCGTTGATTTGGTCTTGGAAGTGCTGGCGTTGTCGGAGAAGGCGGGCGTCGTGCTCTTCTTGTAAGAGAGCCAGCCCTTCTTCGTGTTGTTTTTGGTGCTGTTCGCGCAGGAGTTGGAGCTCGATGGCTTGGGCGTCGGATTTGCTTGCGGAAAGTCGTTTCTTGGGTGGCATGTTGGGCGGAAGATGAAGTTGGAAGGGTGCTGGGAAGGTGAAGGTTTGATCATCGCAAGCAAGCAGATCAAATGGGAATCCCATTGTTTGTCAAACAATGCGAAGAATGTGAAACACTGGTTGCCTTGCCAACATCAATACTTTGAAACACATACCTTGCGAAATTAGATGGCTATGAATTTGCATAAGGAGACAAAGGATGCTTGGTGGTAAGAGAGTTTGATTCTGTTAGTGAGGCGTAGCCTTACGGAGCTTGCACTGCGCTTCCGGGTTTGCGCTTCATCATGTATGTACGATACAAGCCGTAGCCACGATACTTGAACCCATCCCACTCGTTGAGATCCACGTCTTTGTGATCGACATCCACGAAGCCCACGCGGAGATACAGACTGTGCGATCCTGGTAACGCCTGGAGCCACGAAGGCAGACCATGCTCGTCTGCGACCTTCATACAGTGTCGCAGCAGCTCGGTGCCAATGCCTTTGCCCTGATGGTCAGGATGCACTGCAAAGGATGACACGTCTGTAAACAATGGCGTCAGTCATCTGCAAGCATAAGCCGGGAGAGTGCCAGGAAGTACTCACACCAATGCTCCACACCCTCACAATGTGCTGCCAACTCCTTCGCGACCTTCCCCATCGCCATAATAAACTTGAAGTTCATGCTCATCGTGCTCATCTTCAATGCCTTCTCTTGTACATCACTCTTCTGCACTTTCTCTCCTGCAGGTTTCGGCGCGTTTTCATGACTGAAGCAAATAAAGCCCAAGCTCTTTCCCGAGTCGTCCACAGCCTTGAACAGCAGTGTATCGCCGCTGGCAACGCGACCTTCGAGCCGAACCTGGAACATGTGGCGCATGTCCTCCGGCTTGGGTTGTCCTGGAAAGGCGAAGCGTGTTGCAGCTTCTTCGATGTAGGAGGCGCGGATGATCTCGGCGAGGGTGGGCAGGTCGGAGGAGGAGGCTGATATGATCTTGAAATCAGGCATGGCTGCTGCTGGTGCTGGCAGACTTATTGAGCTAGGTGCTTGTGTGGGTGGGATTATGGCTGATGATGCGGACACGGCATCGAGT
>Ga0268246_10000687_pt1 | contig 13642 bp, 6 predicted proteins | sample AgamicOrSfe_FD_200242 | JGI IMG/M metagenome (GOLD analysis project Ga0268246, IMG submission 200242) | Agave microbial communities from Guanajuato, Mexico - Or.Sf.e (v2) (version 2) | ecosystem: Host-associated > Plants > Phyllosphere > Phylloplane/Leaf | place: Guanajuato, Mexico | collected...
ATTCGGCGAGGGTGCTTGGGTTTGTGGGACTTCGCTGCGATGCGCCGCGTGCTAGGGTGTCTGGGGATGATTGCGATTGTGTGCTAGAGTCTTTTGCTAAAGGTCCGAGTTCTTCTGTTGGCGGCAGCTTGCCAATGTCTATTGAGAAGCCTGAGGATGCCATGGTGTATGTGTAGAGAGTATTAGTCCTATCAGGCCGCTGAAGTACGGAAATTCGAGACTCGAAATCCGATTGATCTGATAAGTTGAGGCCTTGGTGGTTTACTCGAGGTATGTGACCAGCGCTTGGAGATAGTCTTCGAGGAAGGGTGTGCGAGTATTGATCTTGATGTGCGAAACAGGAAGTGTATGTGTATATGTCGTCCGTGACTGAGGTCTTATGACGAGGTGTGTCTATCAGTGGACAGGGCTGAGTGGCTTAAAGTCTAGCTCGAGGTCATGTGTCTGTCAGATCGGAACTTGGCTATCGCACAGGTATGCTATGATCGAGCTTGACAAAAGAGCGCACTATCAGAGAGGTTTATCGTCAGTGTCGTACAACATGAACAGCTGAACGCGCAATCACACAGAGACAATGAAGGCAGTGACCCTCAGAAGATGAGACGACAATATGAAACGCCAAGCTCAATGACGTCGGCGGAAGCTTCTCTTTACAGCATCACCAATGCCGATCCTTCTAATATCTGTACAATTTGTCATGTCCTTGCCTGTCCCTGCCAAACCCAATGTAAACAAATGCAAATTGACGCCGACGCTTATGCAATAAGAATTCCATACGCTGTGGCGATGCTCGAGTTCAGTTGCTATATCATGGGTTAGCAGATTGTAAAAATGGCTGATGTAACAGGATGACTTACTAGATCTCAATCGGAGCCACTGTATCGACCGGCCAGAGCCATTTCCCTCCTTTCTCTTCATGCAGGAGCCTATGTTTCGTTAGCAGAGCATTGTATACACCACTCAAGCAGAACTCACCAGTCATAAGGCCATTCCACCAAACTCCCCTGGATCATGTCGAGAATCTGTTCCGAGTCATTCCTACTTGGCATATGCTCCGAGTATGCGCTAGACTTTGTTGTTGCTCTCTTGCGCCGCTTTCCATCTTGTTCTTGCTTCTCGTTGAGCACGTCCGGGCCGTTCAAGCCATCTCTGCTCCTAGTCGATGAGTTAAAGTCAACTCCTGTAGTCGATGAGTTGAAGTTGACTCTTGTAGGTGTATCACGACTGCCGTCGACACCATCAACCGGTTCTTCATCCTCAACGAACGCCTGGTTGCTCTCGTTGCTTTGATGCATGTCCGAAGGATCTCCTCGTCCAGTATGGCCCGCTCCAAACAGTGCTGATAGCTTACCGGTGACACCAGTACCAGCGACATTAGCATTATCTATCTTCGTCTTAATGGCATTCCCAGGCTGCATTAGAGTAGCTGCACCGTGTCCAGGAGGTCCTGTCCTTCCTTTGGCCTCCTCTTGCATCTTCGCTGTACTCTTCGGCATGCCTTGGGAATGTGCGAATCGTTCTGCGTATGCTACAGCAGCATTGTAGTGGTCCCAAGTAGTGACTTGGCTGTCTGGCATACATCGGAATACTTGTCTAAAAAGTTTGGTATTGTTCTGAGCGACAGTGTCCCAGCATTCCGAGGCGAAGGCATCTGTGACTGGATCACGCATGCAGTCTTTGGTGACCACAGGCCAACGCATACTCGCCAGTAGAGGATTGATAACTTCAGCTGATCCACCCGTCAAAGTGCGTTCCAGGGGTGGTCCACCAATATCCGTGTCGTCCATGGCAGGTAAGGGAGGCAATTGAGAAACGAGAGTAAGACCAGCCTCTTCGGTGCCTAGACGCTGGGGCCGAGCTGGTGGCATCACTGCCAGAGTTGTGGCAGAGTCATCGTCGTCATGTTGGCTTTCCTTCGAGTCCGTGCCTGCGCCATGCTCGTGTGTTCGCGGTGCCTGAATAGTACCTTTGCCTTCAGGAGCCACACTGTTAAGAAGGACTTCTTTGTCATGTCTCAGCACGGCAGTCTCTCTGCCATGGAAATCTTGCGTGCGCTCAAAGTCTGCCATCTTGTCGAAGCCATAGCCATCAACATCGGCACGATGCGTGGCATTCCCTGTAACACGGACATCCTTTGTAAGAGCTTTGTTAGCTTTCAAATGAGGATTATCAGCTTGTACCCAATCAGCATCATGATTGAACGAGTGCATCTCTTCTGCCTTGGCAATGAGGTCATCTTGTATACGATGCTTCGATGCAATGAGCTTGCGTTCTACTGATCGTTCAGATTGTGCGTCCGATATGATAGATCCTTCATCGACGTCCGTATCACCAGTGTACATCTCTTCTTCACGCTCCTCGTCCATAACAGCGTCCACGTCCACGCCAAGGTGCTCGCGCATCAAGCGCATACGCAGACTGTGAGGGAAGCGACCAACTTTGTATGGTTCTCCAGCCATGATTGAGTCGATCATGTCATTGTCGTACACAAGAGCCGCAATTTCGGAGTCACGCTCACCAAGCAGTGAACGCTCATTGATATTAGCAGATCCAATGATCGCATATCGATCGTCCACAACCATACACTTGGCATGGATGTAGAGCTGTTCGGTGACCAATGACTTTTGAGGACCGATCTTGCCCCAGGCCCGTAGTGAGTAGAACCTGACATGATTCCTCGGGTCAATGCCCACAGCGATGAGCCGTTCGAAGATAGAGGTACTCCCGCGATCAATACTTGCATATTGAGATTGCATAATCAGTCGAACACTTGTCCCATCTTGAGCTTCCACAGTGTTCTGGAACCCTGGCATCAGCGGAATAACAATAACACACTTCCACTTCTCGCCGGTCCTGGCCGCTCTGATAGCTCGTTCGACAATCGCATCGCCTATGTGGTTGCGCACTCTGGTGCCTTCGACCATGCAACTGCTGATGAAAAATTGGTTCTCAATGTAGACAAAGTGGTCGGACGTCTCAATCAACTTGCAGTAGGCGTTTTGGATGGAGTGCTCGACTTTGTGAGGTGTCCCGATTGACCAGTCACAAGCAGATCGCAGCATCTGAACATCGCATGTTCCATCGAGTCCGAGAGCTTCAAGTTCACCTGGCGCAAAGTCCGGAGGTGGAAGCAGGAAGGGCGTGGGTCGCGAAGGCTTTCTTTGACGTAAGATGTAGTTCCAGCGCTGGATAAAGTGTCTGGTCAAGTCGCGCGCAGGTTGTCCTACCACTTGCATGCCAATGTCGTGCCAGGGCATACGTGGGACCTTTGACCTGTCATACATTTCGCCGTATGGCTCGTCGAGCTTGAAGAAGTCCAGAACACGAGGATTGGAGTAGTCCTTGCCGGGGAATAGCTGACAGTGATCTGAATCAAGTGGCATGTCCTTACGTTCGAAGCCAGTAGGTTTGTCATCCACGACTGAGTGCTGAGGCGTATCCCATCGTCCGAAGCAGAGATCGACACCACCACAGAAGGCGATTGTATGGTCAACAACACAAATCTTTTCGTGATGTGCCCAGAAGAATGTATTCTGGCGGAATTGATTTGGTGATCGTTGTACGAAGACGTTCGGGTGTAAATCTAGCAGTGAGAATTTCGTGTACTCAGAGTCGATTGGAATGGCCGAGTTGATGTTACGATACACGATGATGAAGATTTTGACACCTTCTTCTGCCTTGCGCTTAAGCAGCCGATCGAGTCGCCACTTGTGACTAATCGCAGCTGGTCGCCGCATATAGATTTCTGGACTGAGCCACCAGTCGTGGATGTAGATAACGTCTTGAGCCATGCTGATAGCGCGGGAGACATTCCACATGTAATCACGCCCATCGACCAGCCACTGCGCAAACACGTTTTGCCTGACGGGCGCAAAACTGTCAAAGCGGTGCTTTTTTGACCAATCTGTCGAGTTTTGCATAAGCTTAAGAGACTCTTCGAACTGTAACAAATGTGCTTCCTTCCGCGCAATCAAGCGTATCTTTCTTTCGGCATTCTGCAGTCTCAGAACGTGCTTCTGAGGATGACCAGCTTTGACTTTAGTCAGATGTGCGACGTCTTTCGCCGATGTCTGATCCCGCACTCGTGGTCGCCTCGTCTGAACCTCAAAATCGCTATCAACCAGGAATACGTCGTAGATATTCATTTCCTCCAGCGAGTCAACGCATACAAGGTAGCTATGCCGTACCATGAACCACATCGGACTGTGTCGTTGAAGAAGTAGCGAGGGCTTCCAGGCTTTTCGAAAGTCCAGACCTTTGCCAGATTGTAGAGTGAGGTAGCCTTCCTTGCCATGATACGTGCTTTCAGCTGCAAGCCTGACACCTAGAGCGGACAGTTCCAAGAATTTGCAAAGACGGTTACTACCTTCCCTGAAGCGCAAGAACCTGACAAGTTGTCGCAAATACGCCTCGAGCTTATTTCGCTGACGAGTAGCGTAAGCCTTCCGCACATCATTCGGCATGAGACCATCTAAGGCCGGTCCTGCTCCATCAGAAAGCGCGATCCCACTGAGACCACTATTTGTAGTTGATTGTCGTGCCATGCGGTTCAAGGATGACCCCCGACGTTTCTGCTTCGGCCGCTTGCCTGGAGTTGCAGTACCTTCAAGTCCAGCTTCGTCGCCAGTCTCTTCTTCCTCCTCATCGCTGTCTGCCACTAAGCCTCTCAAACCTCTCAAGTATGGAAAAGCGCTTCGCGGAAAATGTGGCATCTTGACCCGCTTGGGATCATGGTTCCCACCTCGGACGAAGTACCGCTGTTTCTGAGACAGGAACTTGCACTTGGTGTGTAGATTGATAAAGTCGCCCAAAGACCTATAGATGACCCACTTCATTCGCATCAAGCCGCTTCCGTATTCTAGTTCTATTCTGAAAACGACGTGTCTCTCGCTCTGTGTTTCGCCTTTGGGATTCGTTCCGTCTGTGATGTTTATCTTCAATTGCTCCAGAAGTACAGGGACTTTCTTCGAGTTGCCTTCGTCTCTCTGAAAATGACTGGCAAAGATCAGCGCGGCCGGACTTCCAGCTAGCAATTCGGCCATGAGTTCTGCAGATTTTGCTTGATCGATCTTGTTTTCCTCCCTTTTTCGCTGTTGTCCGATCATCTTCAGACTTGCTTTGATTTGTCGCCAGCGCTGTGCTCCTGGACGTGTTCCGTCTGCGCTCGTGCCGCCCATGGTAGTGAGACGTCGAAGATGACCCGGTCGATTGTCAGTACCCTCCAAATTCGACTGTCGGCGGGTGACGTTTGGACTGGAACCACGCTGTTTGACAACCCAAGCACTACTTCTCTGCCGCCAACCTGGCTGCCGAGATAATCTCTCACGTCCTTCATCTTCTGACAGCCCAGCCCGATGATCGCCGACATCTGCCAATGTAGCCGCTCTTCTAGGCGCAAACTTTCGGAACCGTGAGGGCGATTCACCAACAACACCAGAAGAGCCTCTTGAATGTCTCTTAGGACGTGTAGAAGTTGCCGCCGCTTCGGCAGTACCATCATCGGAAGCATGTCTGCGCAAAGGTCGATGACCAGCACTTCCGTTTTCGGCTTGATCATCTTCACTAACCACATCGCCTTCACCCGCATAGCTTCTTGGTCGATCACGGACAATACTGCGGAAAGTATTCTCTCGACTTCGTTGTGGTGTTGCAGAATCCAAAGGTGGAGTCTCGTTGACAGGTCCGCTGAGTCTTCTATTATGCCCTAATGCCTTGACACGCGTCATGAAGCTATCTGCCCTTCGTTGTGTGCCAGTGTCACTGCTGCGAGTCCGGCTAGACGTGGTAAGCCCAACTGGAATTTCCGTGTCCACAGGTGCGAATTGGACGTTGTTTCGACCGCGAGACATGATGTTTCCAGCCTCATCAATTGTAGGCACTTCTTCAATAGGAGACATCAAAGCGGGATCGAAGAGGGGTGCTAGGATCGGATTCGTTGGATCTTCAGCTGCAGCTCCAGGCGCGGCGTGGAAGGGGAAGCCCCCATCTTCTGATAGTCTTGCAGGGGATTGTGTATCTATTGCTAATGCTGCTGGCTTGTCACCGAACGCGGAGTCCTCCTTTGGCTCGGCTGGTTTCCAGATATCCATTGCCCTGAGGAGAGGTCCTGAACTCGCTTCTTCGGGTGGGCTGTTTGTCGGAGCATCTTTCGCATATGTATGCCGCGGTCTGGAGAGCATCGACTCCATGATGGCGCGAAGGCAGCCGTTCGGAAAGGGGAGGTCAGCGACGGGCAAGGGTTACAGTGCCTCACTGCTGTTTCCGGTGGTGTTAGCAGCAGTCCATAAAGATGAAATCCTGGCGATGTCCAGTCTCAAAAGTCTGCTAGAACCTGCCTTGGTCTGATGGTGATCGGCACTAGTTGACAACAACAGAGCCAAGCCTGGTCGAGATCCCCGTTGAGTCTGATCAACTTTTAAGGGTCTCCGTGCCGGAACTTAACTCCGCAGTGATGACCTCACCTCGTCTGATGCAACATTCACATTCACCACCATGTCCCTGCACTGAGCTTCTGCAGCACTGTATAGCTCTCATATTTACAATATTGATCTCCCAGGTTACAACACTCCGTTCCCGCTCACAATGGCCACACCCGACCCCTTCGAAAAGACCTTCTCCAGCTCTCCCAAAGTCTCGAAGCACGAGCACATCATTGCAGGAATCCTGTGCAATGTCTACGGTCTCGACGAGCTACAATCCACTATCCGTCCCGTAAGCTGTCTATGGCTCCTTCACCCTCGTCTCCAGAGCATGTCCAACATGGAACCCATCGGCGCCGCAGCGATTACAGCCTGGAACTCTCAGCCGAACCGCGAACGAGGTCTCATTGCCGTGTCCTTCGACCAGCGGAATCATGGCACAAGAAAGCAGGCTGATCGAGCGAACGAAGCCTGGAGATCTGGAAATCCACTACATGCGCAGGATATGTACTCGATCTTTCATGGGACAGCCATAGACACGAGTCATCTGATCAACTATATCCACGCATACGCCTTCCCAGAGGACGACCACGACATCACAGATAATATCGCTTTGGGTGTCTCGCTGGGCGGACACGCTACATGGCAATGTATCCTCCACGACCCGCGAATCACAGCTGGTGTAGTCATCATTGGGTGTGCTGACTACGCAAGGCTGATGTCGGGACGAGCGGACAAGAGCAAGCTAGAAACATGGCATAGTTCCTCAACACCAGGCGAGAATTTTCTGGGTTCGAAGGACTTTCCAAAAGGTCTGCTAGCTATTGTAGACAAGACAGACCCTGCTGCTCTGCTCATGAATGAAATGTTACCACGCGACGTGACAGTTGAGGACGCAAAGCGTGAGCCAACAGAACAAGAGAAGAAGAAGCTGTGGCCTCTGATGCGCCAACATCTTCAGGGAAAGAGAATCTTCAACCTGGCTGGCGGTGCGGACAAGCTGGTGCCGTACTCGGCGAGCGAGCCGTTCCTGACCTGGCTGAAGACTGCTGTGAAGCCTGGAGGCTGGTACGCTGATCAAGGTGTGGTGCTGAAAGATCAGGTGTACGATGGAGTCGGGCATGAGATGACGCCAGGCATGATGAAGGACGCGATTGAGTTCATTGTTGAGACACTGCGGGCGGAGAAGGTGGTTGCGGCGAAGATGTAAAATGTTCGTGGCATCGCAATGTCCTTCCACGCTTGCTCATGTTGTGAGATCACAGGTCTAATATTGAGATAATGATTCATGTCATACGATTTGCCTCTTCATAGTATGTACAGATGAATAAGTATTTAAATATTAATGACGCTGCAGCTCGCTTAGTTCCCTTCATCGCATGGTCTCATCTCGCCTCGACTTCCCTCACAAATAACAACTAGGTCTTCGATTGAGAAAACCCTTATTCGCCGGTGTCTCCTTCACCTCTTCCAACTTAGCTTGCACCACCAGAATATCATTCCATGTCACCAGTCTGTCCACGTCATTGGGTTTCCAACTCTGCAACGCTCCTGACAAGTACCCAGCACACTCGAGTCGCCCAGCCAGGTTCTCCTTCAACCACTCAACCTCCGCATACCTAGCTCGGATGCCAGTATTGTTTCTGATGTATTTGTGATGGTCTAACCACCGTAGGCACTGCCCCAGATATCCCTGCATGCGTCTAGCATCGTTTCTTAGCTTCTCGCGAGCGCGCTGGTCGTTGCGTTTGAGGGTACCGATCCGGCAGTCGGTTTGGTCGAGCTCATATTTGGAGCGTGTCGTGATTAAAGCTGGTGAATGGCGTGGGAATTGCTCGATCTGTGGCTCACTGTCGTCTGTGATTGTGTTGGACTCGGTTTCAGTGAGGAGAGTGTCGCTGGAGTCTGGTGTACCTTCCATCACTACGTTCTTATTGTCATCCTGGCTGAAGGCTCGAGCTGGCTCGAGCTGGTTGGTCGTGGTGTTGTTCAATGGTAGAGTGGCGGTACTGTCCGCGACTTTCCCTTGCTCAACCTCAGCAGTGGGCAGAATGGCTAGACGAGACAGGGCTTGAACCAGTTCGTCCATTTGATAGTCGACATTTGGCTTAGTTAATATAGGCATGAGGAGCACTGTAATACTAGATCGGAGTCAGACACCGGTCGCTACTAGGTTATCACGCCTGGGTACTTACTTGGCTTGGTGTTGAACTTGGCGTCTGTTCTACAGTCTAGGTAGTCTGTGAAGGGTGTCGTCGGGTCAAGGTGGGATTGGTTGGTCTGGATGACAGAAGCTGAGGTGCTACTACAGGTAACTGGTGCAGTGAGGTTGCTATGAGTCTAGAAGGACTCTGAGAAGTGCGATAATATATGTTGCACCCATCCTCAGATAGTCTGAGCGCCAGCCCACCTCTCCCAAACTCTTTATACAAACTCCGGTCGACTGCTGAAGTAAAGTTTATACTTCACCAGGTCCATGATCTCCAATTCGTCACCCTGGCTCTGCCCTCCATTGACACCATTGACATCATTCTCGCCGTCATCCTCCGGGCGCTCTCTTCGCCTTACAACACCCAAAGGCTTCGCCAGCTTCCTTACTTCACCAGTAAGCTTTTGGTTTTTGCCAATGAACAGCTGGACTTTCTTCATCCATTTCGTGTCATCTGGTGCTGGTGTCGTGCCTGCTGGGATGAGAGGAAACATAATGCGTCCGATTGGCTGGACTGTGTCTGGACCTGTAGCGGTCTGTGAGAAGTTCAGGCTACCTTGGATTTCGAGGATGGCAAGGCCCAAAGGTGTTTGTAGCAATTGTGGTAATGGACTAGTGGGATTTGTGGTCTCTTGCGTCACTTGAGGGTACAGAGGGGTGGTTGGCATGATGGAAATGTGGTTGTTGTTTGTTGTTTATTGTAGAGACGTGGTCGAGTTAAGGTTGATCGCGTGGCGAATCTGTAACGTAACGGTTATCGCGACTTCTTCACATTTTGGTATGCACGGCACTCTCCCTGTCTCTCTCTAGGTGACACCTAATACCCATTTTTATCGTGAAAACCGTGATGAAAGTACTGCAGGATACTCATTTTTTATTGCTATTAGTGAAATCTAGAACTCCTACGACACTCTCCGCAAAATGTTCCAAAATATATATTCTCCCTTTTTTTCTCCTACAACCATGACTATACCTCTGTGTGCTTTCTATTCATTACCACCGCCTAGCCGGTCTTATCTTGTGACGGCACTCTCCCTGGTCGTTCGGATTAAGACTCCATCGTCTGCTCTCAGTTTATAATCAGAATCGTGCTCAAACATGCTTGAACCTTATTGCTGATACCTGGGTCGACTAAAGAGTTTCATGGCATTCCACATATCAGGTCCAGGCTAGGTGTCAACTGATGCATTAATCAGGTATCAGTCTGGACGTGCGTCACCAGGGTATATATATCAAAACAAACTGCAGTGTGATCAACACTCGCTCCATCCTACTCGAACCTTACAACCTTCAACAACACTCTCACCACACCACCACCATCACCACTACACCAACTACACACACCACCTCTTCTACCATTCGCTTCAGCATTAACGGTACCCTTCAAGACTATACCGCCTCCACCACCATGTCTTCAGGATCACCATCATACATGTACGAGGCGATTAACATGACCAACGATGTAAGTATCCTCCATTCCCACGGCACTCATCCAGGCTCTCTCCAGTCAGCTTGTTCAGTAGTCACAACTACGTGTCCATCATGCTAATCCGATCGAAACAGGCCGACCTAACCGCGAGCACACCTCGCTCATTCACCTGTTGGTACTCGACACTCGAAGACATTGAGGCACAGGCTGTCTCTGCGGCAAAGTTGAAGGAGGAGGAAAAGCAGAAGAAGAAGGACGAGGCCAAGGCGTCCGTCAAAGTCTCGGAATATAGCGCGAGGGCCCTGTCGGAGGAGGCTGCAGAAAGCAACTGTGCATATTCGTCAGAGGAAAGCGTATGTTGCCTATCTATCTGACATCAGTGTCTTACACAATGCTAACACCGTTTGTAGGCGGCCATTGCCGACTTTATGTTCACGCAGAGCGACGACAACTCTGATGCATCGTATGAAAGTGGCGTGGAAGTGTCGGACGAGGAAGGGGGATCTTGAGCTTTGGGCACTCGCCAGCAATGTTCTGAGCAGTCATGTCTTACGAGAAAGGGAATGTACAGCACCAGCGATTTGATTTTCACAGCAACGCAGTAAGACGGGAGATAAGGGAATGTACAGCACCAGCGATTGATTTCTACAGCATCGGAGTAAGATGGGAGATATCCAGCACCAGCGTTTTGATTTTGGCACAGCATCGGAGTATGGTACAGGACGGACTGAGACCGCAAAAGGGGCGATAATCGCTGCCTATTGTTGCATAATAAGCGATTCGCTTCAATCATATTCTACACTACACCTGTCTACTGTACTCTCATGCGATGCTACGCCTTCTCGTCACCCATTCCCCAGAGGCCATGCGCCCAACCCTCGACATCCTGCGCTGCGTGATCGTCCTCGACAATCTGCCCCAATGTCAAGCGCGCCGTCATTTTCTCTAAGCCTTTGAAATCTAGCTGTGGTAAAGTCTCGTCGGTGTAGTAGTCCACTTGCGTATATCCCAGTACGTCCACCCGCCAGGCCATGCAGCATTCATGGCAGCCAAGAATATCATCATCGGGCAGAGGCGACATCGACTTGAGCACCGCAGTGTTGCAGCGAAAGCAGAGAATTTGTGCGCCTACCTGCTTGCGAATGTGAGCCGGTATCCTTGACTTGGAAGAACCGTTATCGCCGCGCTCTTCCTCTGCTAGGAAGGAGATCTCGTGCTGGAGTCTGCACTCGTATCCAGGACGCTGACGGTGCTGATACTGGAACCTGCGACTTTGCTGTCTCAAGAGGTCGACGTCGGGATCGTGGTTGTAAGGGCCGCGGTAGTATGGACCTTGTACTGCTTGGCCGCGTGGAAAGCCAGCAAGAGGTACCAACTTCATCTCTCGCGAATCGAGCTTCGTTTGCGCAGTTCTGATACCAGCAGTAGCGTTGGCATCGTCGTCTGGGACAGATTCAATCTTGAGGAAGTCGTACAGACTATCGAATTCGTCCTGGTCTGCCTCCTTGTATGTGAACTTCTCGATCTCATTGTATTCTAAAGGCTGGCAAGTGTCGACTGCATTACCAGCGGAGAGCATGGTAACTGTACCATCTTCTTCGCCTAGAAGTAGGTTGGAGAAGTCGGGACTGAATGCGCCGGACATGACACCTGAACCAAGTTGCACGACGTTCAGTACATGGGCGTCTTCTGGAGCAACGTACGGATCCCAGAGAGCAATGACTCCATCGGAGGAACCACTGAACAGCTTCCGGCCGCTCTCATCCCATGAGACGAACCTGATTCCAGTGTCGAGGCTTTCTGCCGACTGACCAGCAGTCAGGTCGAGTTCGACCAACGTCTTACCATGAGAAAAACAGTGTAATATGTCGTCTGGTCGACGTAAGTCCCACAAATACACTCTGCTATCTGTACAGCCAGTCGTGATCAAATTGTTGTCTTTAGCATTGAAAATAACATCGTTGATATCCAAAGCTGGACATTCGAGCTCGAGAGTATGTTGTGGTTTGACATGCAACCTTGAGTTCTGGTTCACGCGCCACGAGTCCATGATCCTCACAACTGAATTAGTCCCTTTATTGACAGATCCAGAAAGCGAGCCTGCAATAGCCAAACGACCGAAGATATTTGGTGACCAGGCGATATCAAAAACGTTGCCAGAACCAGTCTTTTCTATCAGAGGTTCTTGCGCTTCGATATCCCAGATGCATGTTTGGCCTTGACCACCAGAATCTCGTAGCGTGGACGAGAAACCAGCAACGAGATACTTCTCCTGGCTCATTGATACAGGTCCCCACCGCAGAACCGAAGGCATGATCTGCCAATCTGGGTATTTGGTGGCTTTAGGCGATGAGAAGACATTCACAGCTTGTCGGGCCTCGGGCGTATCGATTGCAGTCCCCAGAACCTGAATACTCCTTTCTGCTTGTCGAGAGGCGGTAGCAAAGAGGTTACCACTAGCATTGACTTCAAGTAATTCTAGTGTTGACTTGTGACGATATTGAGGTCCCAGGTACGGAATTCCATCTTCAATTGCCCAGATTCTTGCCACATTATCGTATCCAGCGGTGAACATTGTAGTGCCATTAGGGGCAAACTTGACAGCAGAGACACTTGTGTACAAGAGCTGATCTTGGGTTGTGTTGACTCCAGACACAGCGACACGCTTGATGGCATGATGTGGTAGTTCCTGTATGTTGCCTGCGGTGACATCTCCTAGGAGCAAATTGTTTCGGCGATTGTATTGCATGCTATGGTTATCCATGAGTGCAGCCGATCCGATTGCGAAAGCTTCTCCATTTGGAGCCCATGCGACATTTGTGACATCGCTCGATGCTTTTTTGAAGACGCGAGAAGGCCCAAGCGTGGTAGTCAGCAAAGCTGCTTTTGCTAACAGAGATGTGGAACCAAGCTCTCGTTGTCGTAAGCTAGACGAGACTCGTGGCGCGTTGAAATGAGATGGTTTAACGTGACCAATACGCTTAGTAAGCGGTTGATGCGTCGTATGCTGCGCTGCAAGGTCTTCCAAATAGCTCTCAATACTGATTCGTGATCTTCCAGGCAAGTTCATTCCGCTGTTCATATAACGCTGGTAGATTTCCGTGACATCTGCACCATTCGCTGTAGACATCACTTCAGCAACCCACTGCCGTAAGGATCTGTCTTGCTGGACGATCGAATCGGTCGTCTGCAGAAGCATGACTTGGATTATACATGGCTCGAGGATTTCGACCTCGATATCAGTGAACTCAACGTGGAGTGCCTTCCCACACCAAGCAGTATTACACTCAGTAAGCTTGCTAGCACCAACATAATCACGTTCGGATTTCGTCAAGTATGGACGTATGATCTCAATGCTCTGCCGTTTACGTAAAGTCTTCCGTTTCGTGTGGGCTTGGATGTCGACTAGGGGGGATCGAGATATCTTCTCTAGCGAGGCAGCCATCGTCGCAGAGTTGCGAGCATACTCGTCTTCAAACCGTTGCCGTTCGACGAGTGCTTCATGTTCTAGACAGGTCACATAATGATTACGTGACGGCAGTCTCGAGGTATCTAGGACGATCTCGCTGTGCTCACTGTCTGAAA
>Ga0268246_10000688_pt1 | contig 13635 bp, 16 predicted proteins | sample AgamicOrSfe_FD_200242 | JGI IMG/M metagenome (GOLD analysis project Ga0268246, IMG submission 200242) | Agave microbial communities from Guanajuato, Mexico - Or.Sf.e (v2) (version 2) | ecosystem: Host-associated > Plants > Phyllosphere > Phylloplane/Leaf | place: Guanajuato, Mexico | collected...
TTTTGAGCCAGTAGTGTTGGCGCCGAGCTGGGGTCGCTCGCGATCTGCTTGCCAACAGAAGCAGCTCCGGATGCGAAAGTTGTAATCAGGAAGACCTAGGAATGTAATTAGCAGGTGGTACAACTCAAGAATGGCTCACGGGGTTTACGCGCAATGATGAATTGGAACCAGAAGTACCAGCCTTGCACCATGAGTTGCTGTTCTCCAGTTGAGACAACACCGGCGAGTTTAGCAAACATCTTGAGGAAGATTGGGACAAGAGCCATGAGGATGACAACAATCAACGATGGCAGCAGGCCGGTAATCAAACCAGTGATGACGGTGGGTACCTTTGCAAGCCAGTGCAGAAACGAGATTTGCTCCAGGTAGAAGATGTTGGTGATGAGACCAGCGAAGACTGTGAGAGGCGTCCAAAGCAAGATCAACAAGCAGACGAGTGCAGTGGCGACAGCGTACATGATGTCGCGTCGCCACCATGGGATTGAGAGGTTCTCCCAGATGATCTCGTTGGGTGTGGTGCCAATCGTACGAGGTTGCATGACCTTGGGCTTGTGGAAAGGAAGTTCCTGGTATGCAGATTCTGCAGCTTGAATAGTCTTGAATTCGATAAACACAGCAGGGACGAGCTCTGCATGGCGGTTGTAGTGTTCCTCTTGCAAACTGCTGATCTTCGGGTTCAACTCTTGCAAGTGGTTGCGGCACCAATCGATGGTGTCAACCTTTGTGCCGATCAAGGGCTTCAGACGGTGAGTTGGGCGTTTGTGCTGGTCAGCCCATGCCATGGGATCTTCCAGGACACCACCCTTCTTTTGAACCTTCAGACGTTCCTTGTTGGCGGCGAATAAGAGCTTACACTCTGCAGCCTCCAGCTTGAGCGCAGTCTTCTTACGGTCCTTGTCGAGTTTCTCCATGTCTTTTGTGTTGGTTGCAATCCAAACATGCAGAACGTCTGGGAAGATCTCACGGATCCTTTCTTCGTTGAGCACTTCCTTGGGAACGTCTGTGTAGAGTACCGTCCTGGAGGAGATGCGGCTAGCGTTGCGAGTTGACAGAAGGTAGTTCTGACGGAGGTGAATGTAAAAGAGTGTCTCGCGAGCAATGACAAACATGACGAAGCCGAAGAAGATCCAGCTGACAAACACCGAAGCGTAGTAGCGGTTAGGCTGACCACTGATATTGGACATGGAGAGCAGGTTGAAGTCTGTGAGACCTCCATTGCCAGTCGCGTAGACTGGAAAGAGGATGACCCAAGTCAGGAGAGTGCCGACAAACACAATGAATGTGATAACCTTGTAGAAGCGGAGGTAGAGGTAGCCATCGATACTTTGTGAATTGAGAACGTAGGTGTCGGGAAGTCTGGGAGATACCACGATCAGCGAGACGTCCGAGAAGTGACAAAAGGGCCATGCTCACGAGTAAAAGTCCTTGACCCAGCCCAACACGCTCTGATTCGTGCGTGGCGCCCTTTGATGTTCGTTGAACTTTCCGAGGTACGTTCTTGGCTCGTAGATGCGACGATACTTTGTACGGAAGACCAAGAAAAGAGTGACATAGACCAGACAGAGGAGACCGACCGGGATCAGGGTTGAGACGAACGCGCTGATACTTGCGCCACCAGCTTGTCTGTTGCTGCCTTGATTCTGGCGACGGACGAGAGAGTGGAGGGCGTCCATGATGTCGATAGCGACGAGCGCGTAGTGAGAGATAGCTGTGTAAGCTGATGCTGTTATATCTGTGATGCAGAAGTTGTCTTGGTCAGAGTGTGAAGTGTGTCTTGAGATCAGAACTGGGTTACGCCCAGGAATGCGACAAGGCGAAGGCACTCCACAGGAAGTCGCGATGCTCTGTGTTGGGACGTGTTGTACAGGAAAGAGCGCAAAAGGTTGAAAAAGTTTGCGAACTTCAAGCTTCGCCTTTACATCAACATCTTTCTCTCGATCACACGATCACATTCATTACTACCAAACGAAACTCAATTTCCAAGGCACAATTTCATCGTTTCATCGTCGTCATCAGCCCAAAATTGTAAACAGAGACCCTGAGGCCGAAACCAGGCGAAACCAGGTCTACCAAACTAACCACCCAATCACACTAGATGCAATCTTATTAAATCGACGCAGTTTCAGCACAGACAGTACACTCACGTCATCTCGTGGAGCCCCCAGCCAGACGGTCTAGATCGTCTTCGTGTCATCCTGAAACAAAGACAAGACAAACGCTGCTCGCAAGCTTGAAATTCGTGAGTCTGTGGAGAGTCAACTTGCAATGCTATCACCGTGCGACTATACTCTTCGAGGTTCACCACGACAGGCTCTAGAAAATGGCTGGCCAATGCGACGAGGTCGCGTCGATGCCACCAAGCACAGCACAGCAGAGATGAGTGTCAACCTTCGTGCTGACCATCCTAGACTTAGTGAAGAGACTACATAGCTTTGATCTTGTTGCAACCCGGATCGACAGAAAAACATCAGCTCTCAGGGGCGACGCCTGTTCATTCTCTGCAGAGCTCTCGTTTCACGGCAAACTGCTCCAAGCAACTCACGTTCACCATCTCTCCATCTCTTACGAGCATACTCCTTCTTCTTCGATTCTCTCTCTGAGCTCTCCCGTGCATTCTGTCATACCAGTAAGCCCGGCAAACGGGAAAACAGTGCGGCATGGCGAAATTCACAGACCTTCCTTACGGGCTCAAGCTTCAGATACTCGGTCATTTGATCACCCCAACGCAACCTGTACATCTTATTCAATGGCGACTATGGGCGCTCCAGCCTGACATCATGTTCGCTGACGAGGACGCCGATGTCGAGACTTCGCTCTTTTCTCTGCTACGCTCGGAACTGGAAGACATCTTCTTCAAAGTCTCACAAGAGGACGCGCGACGTATGTGGATTCAACGAGCGCAGTGGCTAGTCACCTCAAGTTCCATATCAGACTGGGAAGCTCTGATCGATAAGTCGAATCTGTCTATAGTGCAGTATGCGCCGCTCATCAAGCAGCTCGAAACCTACTTTGGTGCCGAAGTGGCGCATGTAGTCATTGTCATCGACGAGTGGTCATTCCCTCGGAACGAAAGAGGTCAGCCGCTTCCACCACGACAAGGTTGGGCCAAGAGAATGACTGAACAGGTCTCTGCTGTGATGAACACTTGCACCAACCTGAAATCACTGCATGTCAAGCTCCAAGCAGAGATGATGCCATCCCTCAGCGATCTCTCTGTCCCCTCACAATTCGATGACTTCTACCGCTCAGACGTCTTCCACGCTGTATGGGAAGTTCTCGCATCTCGCTACGCACACACCCACGCGCCCCTCTCCTCCTTCGACGAGCTCTACTCCACCTGGAGGAAGAGATGCCAGCAACGCGGCATTGAGCTCACGTTTACTGCGAGACTGGTTCCTCCAGGCACGTACGGCGTGCACGAGACCCCGGTGCATGAGGAAGACTTGATGCAGTTCTGGGACGTTCCGAGATGCATCAAGATAGGGGACTTCAAGCCTTGGTCGGGTAGGTGCTGGGCTGGTCTGGACTGGGCGATCCAACGTCATCAGGGGAGGAGAAGGGGTGAGCCGGTGCCGAGGAAGAGGAAGCACGAAGCGACAATGGGTCCTGATTGCGAATGCTGAAGGGGAGGGTTTTGGTGCTTTGGACGTATCTTTCATGCTTCGTCCTTCGTGACGTGTATGCTCTGGGAACACTTGGAACGGAGAGCATTTGCTCGTCCAGCAAGGCCATCGTTATGATGGTTATGGATCATACAAAGCAAAAGTGATCAAATCCCATCGTTCCTGCATCACTCCATTTCCTAGTCTCCTCCGTATTCCCCATTTCCTCCATTCCTCCATTCCTCCCTGACTCAACGTGAGCACAACGGCATGCTTGGCCCAATCCTCTCCGACTTTCGTGCAAAGAGTCTAGAGATTCCTCACTGGTCAGAGTCTTACCTTCGTCCTGTTTGACAGACCTACTGCTACGTCTGCAGCTAGCTATCGTGGCATTGGCATTCGAGCCCGGGAGGGTTCGTCTCGATACCCTCGCTATGCAGCAATATCATAACTATCACTGCTCACATCCACTGCTGTGCAACAGCTGGCGCACCTGTGCGTCAGCCTCGCCTTTCCTCCCACGAATGTTGAGACCAGAGATGACCACACCGCGTGCCTGAGCTAGCTCTGACCCTGCGATGCTGTGTACAACGCTTCGGCCTGCCTCACAGTCCGAGCTGTAAATGCTTGGAGTGGCTGTGGCATTGGTGAGGGTGAGTACTGTAGGCAGTAAAGAGCGGCAGCGTATGTTGTCTCGTGTAGACTGGCGCTTTGTGTGTTTCAATGTGCGGGAGAGTGCCATGGTGTGGCGAAGGACCCACATATCTGTTAATATATAGTCGCATCGGCACTATTTACCAGCATGTTGTGAAGCCAATACAATGGCAGACCAGAAGTTTGAAAGTCTCCTGGGGAGTGCCATGACAGAAAGAAGCTTGCTTATACCATGATATATCGGAATATTGGAGATCCATGTCAGAGCACAGCACACTCGAGCTGACATTGTGAGCATACAACGTGGGCCGTGGGAAAAGCAGCAATGATACCGTGAGCTGCAAGGTTACAACTTCGGTCTCTGATGCACCTCGTTTCGACTGGTCTCAGTGGCAGATAAGGAAAGCTAGGGATACTACTGATACTGTTACTACTGTGGCTCCAGTCGTCTGGAACAGATGGTGTTTGTGAAGTGTTTCATGCTATCCAGAGTGATTAGCTACTTAGGTATGGCCATATCGAGGTTACTCGTTTAAGTACAGCCTTGCACCATGTGAAGCGCGACTTCGCCTGTGTACACAGTCCCGGACTACACCTTTGCGATCCCGGTCAGAAGTGGTGAAGTTCTGGTGAGCATGGTATTGGCATCCCAAGTGGGCGATTTGGCTGAACAGATACCTAGGTTGACGTTTCATGTAGTAACTTTGGTTTTGAGAACTTCTCTGCAGCAGGAATTGACAGCTGCTGTATGTATATTGCCTCAAGGGTAGTCTTATTCTCATTCAACTGTAGTGCTTGCGCTCCTGCGCGATACTCTACATTCCCAACCTCGTTCATAGTAATTCATGATCCGTAGTCTCATCATAGCTCATCATCCGTGGTCTCGTCGTCATCAATTGGTGCAGCAGGCGTACTTTTGGAGATCACTGGCTTGTCCTGTGTTGTTGCCGCATGTCTGAATGGTAAAGGCCGGACCGGAGGCGATTTACCCGGCTTGGGTGGTGATGGTGGTTTGTCTCTTGCACTATTTGCCGCTTTCTGCGACGCGCCTCCATTCGATCGCGTTCGCTGTGACATCGGAGCAGCGTCTTCGAAGCCAGAGTCGGAGGAGTCGTCATGTATTGTGTTCGCAGCAGGCTTCGGTGTTGATTCAGTTGGTTTGGCGGCCTTTGACGCAGGTGGCACTGACGCAGACACGGTGCTGTCTTCCTCGTCTGGCGTTGCTTCAGTATCTGACTGGAGCTCTGGACTGCGTTCATTCTCGGGCTCCGTCTCGAGATCCTCCGCTTCTTGGGCTTCCATCCCTTCTTCATCGTCGTCATCTAGACGACGTTTTCCTTTGCCTTTCCGGTCGACCTTTGTCCCTGTGCCGCCTCGAGACGTACTGACGTGCTCAGCTAGTGAATAGTCAGCGTTTGATATGATTTCAACTTTCGTTTTATGTAGGTCCACGTACCAGTAGCTCTATCAACTTTTGCCGTGGACAATAGTCTCTTTTGATCACGGATCTTTGCCTTCTTTGAGTTCAGTAGCAATCTGAACTTCTCTAGAAGCTCATCCTCGTGGTGCTTCTTTGCTTCAACGAGCTGCTGAAGCTGCCTGCGTAAATCTGCGACATCCTGTTGCTGTTTCACGTGGTCGTGCTTCATGCTCGAGACGAGGCCTTCCGCTGCATCTCTCTCTGCCAAAGCGAGGATGTTCCAGTCAAACAAGCCGAGTTCCGCGGTATCATCATATAGTAACTGGATAGTACCGAGACGATGCTGGGTGCTGGTTAGTAATCGTACGAAAGTTCGAAACAGGGTAGATTCGATCTGGAGGAATGCCATACCGTGATGCCCTTGATATTCTGACGAACGATTACATTGATCTCCTTTTCAGTTTCGATGGAGTGAACCACAAGTTCGACTTGATCCAGTGGCATGGAACAAGTCGTAGTCGGCGTTTCATGTAGCAGTAGCCATCTCAGGATTGCTTGCCACTCATCATCTGTGCCTGTGTAGCTTGAAGCACGCAACTGCTTGGTCTGTTTCTGAGCGACTTTCACGATCAGAATTATATAGAAAATCTCAGTCGGGACTGTTACCTTTATAAGAGTAAGGTGCTTCACCCTCAGTAGCCAGGAGGTTCAGTTCAAGCAAGTCAGCCTTCTGAGCGGACACGTTCACAAGGACAATGGTATTAGCATCTTTGTGATGCGGAATGCGCAGAAGACGTGTAGTGGTGGTCATCTCATCGAAGAGAGGGTGGCAGCAATATCAGAATCACTAGAAGGTCATTGATCACTAGGTCGCCATTGTTTGTTGACAGTAGATCGGAGGGCGGCAGTGGTGAAGTGAGGTACTCTGGCTAAGCGCTGTGATGTTCTACGTGATAGCAAACGTCGCCACTATAATCCAACCTTGTGAAACACCAGAGTGATTCGCTTCCAAGCTCACTCGAAGTCGCAGGCAAGCGATATTGCAAGGGTGGAAACGTCACCGCACGAGCCCAGCTTCAGGCCTCTAACTTCTCCAGGGCTGTATCCCTTGATCGAATTCGGCAACTAAAGTGGACCCTGATCCAACCTCGCGACTTCCGTTTGTTCATTTGCAACTTCCTCCATAGTTACCACAGTTTCACCCATCGACACTGCCTTTGCCATCCAGGCAGGCTAGGCCTGACGTGATGGAGAACATCGAGAACTGGGACGATGAGCTCGACTTTGATGGCCCTGCTTTCGCTGGATCAAGTCACCAACCTTCCATCTCCTCACGCCTGTCTATACGATCCGACTCAAACGCTGGAGAAGACGAATGGAATGTTCCTCTGACGCCCAACGACGAAACCTCTACATCGCAAGCTATACTGTCCGCCAAATTAGTCGGCATCCCGATACCCGCAAACGTTCCAGCTTCCGCACTACTTGGAGGCACAATCAAGAGGCTTGGCAAGAAGACTTCGCGTCAAAAGATGAAGAATGATGACTGGAACGACGACATGGACTTTGGTGATCTGGACGATGGGACTCTCACATTGAAACCAAAGCCTGCACTGGCATCATTTGCGGCTGAAGAGGATGATGAATTCAGCGATTGGGCAGAAGGGAGTCTAGGCATCCGCGACGCTGGCGCACGACGCGACACCACTGGTAGCACTGCCAGTCATGTCATGAGCCCCAGTTTCGCCAGCACAGCACACGACAGTGAAGATGACGGGATGGATGGTCTTGTGTTTCCTGTTGGGAATCTGAGTCTGGAGTTGAAGAAGCGCAACGACAATGATGACACTTTCAAACGACTAGACGCACCAGTGACACGACCTGCACCAATTACACCAATTGACGACCACCACTTTGATGAAGATTTCCTTGATTTCGGAGGAGGTAACACCAGCCTCGATCTTCGAGCTAGGACTTTGAACAGGAATGTCAAGCCTAGCTGGAAGCCTCCGCCAGCACGGGATGCACCTGCGAAGTCGCAAACTACTTTGACCTTCTCTGCTGGTGGCGCAGGCACAAGAATACCACGACCAGTTCCTTCACGAACAAGCAGACTTGACACTGTTATGGAGAGCACAACACCAGTTGTACACAAGCTGCAACGACCTGAACCGCTCTCTACTGCTGTCCATCCAGCGGCACCTCTCACTACAGCGTCTCATACATCAGGACCTTCGCTACTCAGATCGAAGAGATCCATGCCAGCACTTCGCAGCCAGCCGTCAGCAACGCTGAGACCTCCGCCAATGCCCACTAACAAGCTACATTCCGATCTGCAAAATGCACGAGCAGGCCAACATGTCAATCGTCGTGAATCTGGTGGTCAAGGAAGAGCACAATCTCCAATCCTCCGAACACATTCACGACTCTCCCATGGCCACACCTTTGTACCAGAGACCCCAACACGCTTAGCACGTCGCGACGTTGCGCCTCCATCACTAACACGAGAAGCCATTGCGAAGCGCAATATCACTAAGCCTGCTCGACGCAAGAACTTTGGTGACGGAACAGAACTTGATACATTCGACGACCTGCCTACATCTGCAGTGAGGGAAAGCAAGTTCATGAAGGTGCCTAGCATGCGTGGTCCGCCCAAAGTGCTAAGATCACAACCAAGCCAAAGCAAACTGAGGGAGAAGATGACGACCCCTCTTCCGCCATCACTCCCACGCAGCCCGACGAAGTCAGTCAGCAGTCTTCCATCGTGGGCACGAGATACTGCAGCAAGCAGGAATGCTCGTGAACAAAAGCTCAACACCATCAAGCCGTCAAGAGAGGCTGTTCAGCCGAGGACCAACTGGGCGGCACAAGTCGCAGCACGTACTCCTCATAGCAGCCCAACGGCGAAACGAGCAGGAAGAAGAGGCCCCACACTAATCACACCGATGGGTAAGGACAACATACGACATTGTAAGTTTAATCATGCTATCATTCTAATTCGCATATGCCTAACAATATCATAGTCCAGGACGATGCTGTGAAGAAAGGCATGCACTGGAACCCTGTCTTGACACGCTGGGAGGGCAATGATAGCGCACTATCAATATTCGAGACCACACCACCGCCATCACCACCTCGTCCGGCGCTGATTTCGAACATCAAGAGCTCACAAGGTGTGCAAATCGTGGGTGGCATGGTCTTTGATCCTCAAAGGATGTGCTGGCTCAAGTTGGGACCCAATCACGCCAACAATGATGCATTGTCTGTATCCCTCGACGATGACGACGACCCCTTCCGGGACATTGAGGACCTGCAAGACAAGAAACCTGCCGAGAGCGGCGCATCTACAGCAGGCCGTGGCCTCGTGGGCAATGAGTGGCTCGTTGGCGAGGAATTCGACCTGGGTCCGGAGTTCATTCGACGGCAAAAGGAAGAAGAGGTTGCGTGGCGGCAACGCACAGGTGCATGGTTTGTGGGTGGCAGGCTAGTAGAGGAGGGGAATGCGTACAAGTGGGCGATCAGGGAGATTGCTGGGACGGTGTCGGTGTAAGGAGTTCGAGCAGAGTTTTGTAGATACCCCAGGTGGAATAGTAGACGACCATCAATGAAGGAATAGATTTATTGCACTGTGTTACAGATCTCAGGTCACCATGTGCTTATTGCACAAGGTGAGTAACATTGCGAATGGCATCATGTAGACAGCACCAGCTGAAGGGACCTTTAGTACTTTGTCCAATATACTGCACGTAAGGCGGAACGATACCTCACCTGCTTGCGGCCCGAGATGCATATATAGAACTGCACCTCTAGGGACTCGCCACAACACGGAATGGGAGCGTTCGGGTTGTCGTAGTACTCCTCCTGCATACTCCGTCTCTAGCAAGGTCGTGTGTATCTATCATTCAGCAGACTGACTGGCTTCAGTGAAATCGCAAAGGCTTAAGTTAATCAGCTAACACGGAGAAAGCTGCCGTGGAGAAAGCGACCCACCGTGGCTACCAAGAACGTCTAGACATCACACATGTCTAGTAGTCGCTGAAACAACCCAGAGTTGTAAGACACACATCGCGACCTTCGACCATTGATCTTTGTACATATTTTTCAGGTCTTCTCACTATCCATATCGCATCTCACAGCAACAGAATATCATCGCGGCAGCTCTTTGATCTCGTCTGGCTCGTCTACCATCAAGCATCGTATTCAAGGTAGACTCCCCATGATCGGCCTTGGCACCGAATCTGGTTTCAGACTCGAGAGCTGCCTGAACATGCGCTTACTATCAGCAGGATGGAGTGTGCCCTCACAAGCTATTCTTGAACGTGCGCGATACCTTTTCCATCGCTACCTCCCTCGATCTTCACGTCTTGACTGACGCCGCGGTCGACCTCGATAGCGGGGAAGCGTCAGATCGACAAGCAACCATTATCACCATCTGTACATGCCATTTCGATCTCACTTCTAGTTTGTCAGTTTCAATATCTACGGCATGGACTCTACCTTCACATATGGCTCCCCCGATTTCCTCAACACCGAGAATGACGGCTACTGGAATCAAGACACCACACAATACCTCTGGGACTCGCCGCGCCCAGATGATACGCTACAAGATTTTAACCTAGAAGATACTAATTTGGAGTACACAGCCGGCGCATCCCAGCTCGCCGATATTACTACGAACGTGTCGAGTCAAGACTATACAAGCGGCGGCATGCCACAAACCACAAACCCAAGCGCATTACTCATACAACCACAACACGGCATATCTACAGCAGCTCCATCAGTAGCATCAGAGGATTCATCACATAGCTCGACATCGGAACACTCAGGCAGGATCAAGCGAGAAACATCTTCGACCTCATCTCCCGCGGCGTCGGGCGGTAATTCGACCACTGGTGTAAGTTTAGACCCAGCATCAATGGGTATCAAGCTGGAATCTGGGTTTGGAAATGGCGAGCATAGCTTCAACTTTGAAGAGTCTACATTACCGAATGTAGGTGCGGGTATCGACAGCCTTTCTTTGAGCAATGCGGGCACGACGACACACAGTCCGGATTTCAGTTTCAATGCTACGAGTCCAGATCCCATGAGTGCAGGGATGTTTGGCGGACAGGGGATCGAGTACATGCCTCATAACATGGGTGGTCTCAGGTCGATGCATTCTGCAGGAGCCTCTCCGGTAAGCCTGGGCATTTCGTCGCGAGAAGTGGTCGACTTTTGACTGACACGATATCGTTTCTACAGCAGATGACAATGCAGCCTTCCAAGATGTTCGTCATAGGCGAGGCAAACGAGAACTCACCAAGCGCAATGAACATGATGAACGGCATGGAGGACACATCTAATTCATTCTTCAACACGCAAACACCGTTAGGCATGGGAGGTGATGGGTTCTCCGGTACACTTCCGCCAGATGCATCTCTGCGGAGAGGAAATTACAGTAATCCTGCCACCATGGCATTCAATCCCGCGTCTTCCACTACACTCAACGCCGGCCACCCCACACACAAGGTGGAAGGAGCGCAACCTCCAACAGCATGGCCTTGCAAATTGACAGTCGAATCTATACCAGACAAATCCCGGGTCGAAACACAGATCCCCATCAGATTGACTCTTACGAACGCGCCGAAGAACATAACAAAGCTACATTTACCACCATATACCATTTCTAAGCCTAAATTCCAGGCGAAACCACCCTTTGTCAAGTCGGATGACATTTTGGAGCTGTCCTGCATGCTCGTCTGCGCAAGCGCCATGCAGAAAGAAGGTCTGCGAGACATAGCGTTCAATCGTGCTGCAGCAGAAGATCCAGATGCTGAGGTGGAGGAGAAGAAAGAGTCTACACCACCTGGGCAGATGGACGAGAATGACCCTATGAAGCCGCTGAACGGCGGGCCGGTGACGATCTGTCAAGGCTGCATAGTGCGAGAACGCAAGCGAGCTGCACGAAAGAAGACAAAAAAGGCAGACGAAGAGGAGGAATGGGCGAAAGATGAGGCTAAGCGGGTGATTGTCTTCAATTGTCCTGAAGTCCGAGATTGGTGTGTACCTGGTACCAAGGAGACGTCTGTGAAGGAGCATGACGGTCCGATTGATCAATGCTTTGTGACTGCGCCGATGCGAGTGGCCTGCTATTGTAGGCATCAAAGTGAAAAAGTCGGGTTTCAGTGAGTATTGCTACATGTCCGATATTCAATATTGAAGTTGACAATGTTCTAGGGTCATCTTTACGATCAGAACGTCTTCTGGCAAGATCATTGCACAGGCTATGAGCGAGTCTATCATGATAACAGATGACCATAAGCAACCGACCTCGGGTAACGTAGCACAAATGCCATTTACTACCAATCCGATGTCGTCGACTGGAATGTTCACTCCGACTACACCATTTGGAGTCTACCCAACATTCGCCCAGGACATACCATTCCGAACATCTTGGTCAACAAACGATCTCCGCACACTCAACCAATATGCTCCACAACGGCGACCGCCAACCTTTTCACGACAAAATTCCGGCAGCTATGCATCAACACAAGTCAGCACAGCAGCAAGCACAGCAACAGCCACACCTCGGAATCTCTCACGACCGGCATCACCAACGAGTCCTTCAGGTCACTCGACGAAAAAGAGAAGATCAGGAATCGGTCCAAGTCAGCACAAGATGCCAGCCGGACTTGCCATGACAAGGATGGAGGACATCACTTCTACGCCAATATCAGGCACTCCAATAACATCCGCACCGCCCTCAAACTTCTCCTTCAACTCCCCAGCAGGCTTTTCTGCAAACATATCTCAGCAATTCGGTCCGGCAATGCCCACACCAGATCCCTACCGCTCGGGCCCCACAACACCCATGCCCAACATCCCTCTCTCCAACACCGGCGTCTTCGGTGCGAACACAACCGACCCTTACGAGTTCTGGTCCGCCCCAACGTCACAGCACGCTAGTCGAGCACCATCACCACGCCTCTCCCGGCAAAATTCCTTCACGCCTGCCGCAGCAGCGGCTGCGGGAGCCATTCCTCAACAAGCTGCATTCGCACTATCAAACCTACCACAAGGCCTCAACCTCCAACGACCACCAACAATCCAACGTCTCATCCCCAACGGCGGCCCCCGGTCCGGCGGCGACGAAGTCACCGTCCTCGGCTCCGGCTTCTTCCAGGGTCTCGAAGTCATGTTCGGCGACAAACAGGCCACCAACACGACGTTTTGGGGCGACACGACCATCGTCTGCCGCGCCCCGCCGATGGCGCAGATGGGAATGGTCCCCGTGGTGTTCAAACATCAGCATCATACCGCGCCGCCGGAGATGCTGCAGGTGCAGGCGATTATGCCGACGAGATTGGTCGGGTATAATTACCTTGATGAGGGGCCCGGAGGTGGAATGGGAGGGATGGGTGCGATGGCAGGGATGAATGGGATGCAGGGGATGGGAATGCAGCAGATGCAGGCGCTGGCGATGGGATTCGCGCAACAACAAGCTCAACAGCAGGGACAAGCAGGACAGGGAATGCAGGGAAGGGATCTGAGTCAAATGAGTCAGGAGGAGTTGGCGAGAGCGTTCATGGCGAATCAGGCGGCTATGGCGGGATATGCGGGTGTGGGAAGGGGCGTGGCGGGGCCGAGGAGGATGGGGCAGGTGAGGCAGCATAGCTCGAAGGGGGGGAGTATGGCGAATGGTGGTGCGGCAGCTGGAGGAGGTGGTGGGAATGTGAGTGCGAATGGTGGTGCTGGGGCGGGTGCTGGTGCGTCTGCAGGCTCGGTGTCTTGAGGCTATGGTTTGGTTTTGGAGAATCGGCAGGAGAATATGCGAGATTTGGGAATGAGTATGGAGGGCAGCAATGAAATGGGATCAGAATGAGGAGGATAACCAATATGGAATCGGAACCAGAATGACACAGCAAGGTTTGGGGACGCGATGCGATGCGATGCGCGCGTGGTGGTTCATGGCCAAATAGG
>Ga0268246_10000689_pt1 | contig 13623 bp, 11 predicted proteins | sample AgamicOrSfe_FD_200242 | JGI IMG/M metagenome (GOLD analysis project Ga0268246, IMG submission 200242) | Agave microbial communities from Guanajuato, Mexico - Or.Sf.e (v2) (version 2) | ecosystem: Host-associated > Plants > Phyllosphere > Phylloplane/Leaf | place: Guanajuato, Mexico | collected...
CTAATACTCCTAGCCTCCTAGACTCCTAGACTCCTAGACTCCTAGACTCCTAGACTCCTAGACTCCTAGACTTCTAGACTCCAAGACTTCCAGACTCCCAGACTCCCAGACTCCTAGACTCCTAGACTCCAAGACTCCTGAACTGCCAAATTCCTATACTCCCACATCCCATCGACCTGCAGCGCACCATCAGCCTATCCAGCACATCCATACTCACTCCACCATCCCGTCACAGTGGCACGAAGTGTTCCCACGTCGCAGTGCTTACTGCCTCGTACCACCATACAACCCTTCGATCACCAATCTTTCGGCGTACAAAGTAGAGGGCCCCTCCGACTGTAGCAGCATCTGATGTTGTAGAGTAGATGTACATGGCGCTGAGAGATTGTAGCACTGCAGAGACCATGCGAGCACCAGGGATGGGACAGCAATACAGTGGGTGCGGCAGACATGCCATGTCGCAAAGTTGGTAAGAAGCCATGATACTTCTGATACATGGCCACGGTAGGGCACTATCAAGCTATACATACAGATACAACAACAACACGCCTATCTTAATCCTTCCACTTCCTCAACCACCTACTCTCCCTTAGCCTCCCCTCCCATCCCCTCCACTGCCCTCCAAACATCACCAATGACAAATCCCCCCCATATCCCCATTATCCGTCCAAATCCCACTCAACCCCTTAATCTGCACCCCGTGCCCCTGTCCTTGTCCCTGCCCCTGTTGCCTATCCTCCGACCGACTCCTCTTCCCACTTCCACTTCCCAACCCGCTCCCACTCCCCGTCAACAACCTCCTCGCCCAGTTCCCCACAGCAGGCTCCCCCGTCTCATCTCTCGCCTGCTTCAGAAACGGAATCAACGCCGTCCCGCCCGTCCCCTTTAGCGCTTTCCTCTCTTCCCCCGCCCCAGACGCAGCCACATTCGCCAGGTTGATCTTCTGCTGCTGTTGCTGCGGTGCCGACGGCATCGATGCCCCTGTACCACTACTCGGCGGCGGGCTCGTAACACCTCGTGTGACACTCGGCCGCCGCGTCTCGCGGCTCTTGACAATGATATAGCGGCTCACCATCTGGACGTGGCGGTCCCGGAAGGCGCGGAGCATGGCCAGACAGGCGTCGAAGGCTGTTGTCAGAGAGACGTTGTGGGCGTGGGATTCGACAAAGGGGCGGATGTTGGCGACGGAGGCGATGCGGATCAGGAAGCGGCGGTGGGGGCCGGGCATGTAGCGGCGCATTTCGTGGATGAAATTGTTGGGAGAGGGTGGTGGTGGTGTTGTGGCTGTTGTTGATGGTGTGGTGGATGGGACTGCGGCGGTGGTGAAGTCGGAGGATGAGTTTGCTTTCACACCGGTCGGGCGGTGGTCGATGCCGAGGACGAGGTCGAAGAACTGGATTATACTGCTTTGTGCATTGCTGCCGCCAGAGTACTGGACGTAGTCTGACGTGCCTGTTCCATCGTCGAAGATGACTCCATTCGGTAGCCCGGCATCGGCCATGTTCTTGCTGCCTGCCAAAAACGGCCTGATACGGTGGTAGAATACGTGCGGGTCACATTGCTCGTACATCCTGCCCAGTAGGACGCCTAGCTCGTCGAGGCGTTCGGCAAAGTTTTGGAGACAGTTTGTTACTGTCTCGGTGTCGCCGGCGCGAACGGCGTGCATGGCTTCCAGCATGAGCGGAATAATGGGACCGGCGCGGGACTCGATCGCTACTGAGATGAGGTAGAACCAGGACTCGTCAAGGGAGCCGGTAAAGGTGTGGAGGGTGGCGAGATTCGATAGCGATCCAATAGGCTCATCATCATCGTCAAATAGAGGCTTGTAATTCCATAATGCCACAGCAGCGTATGTAGCGACTGGAGGCAGTTCGAGATGGGAGCAGGCTGAGAGAAAGGGTATTGATATCGAAGGAGGAACAACCTAGTCCATATTAAGAACTGCCATCAGAGCATCAAAGCCTTTGCCGACATACCTCCATTGGTCTGTCCCCGCTCCAGATGTATGCGTGAGAAATGAACGCCAGTATGCTGTACGCTCTTCGCCATTCCGGCTCGCTCCTGAGGTGTTCCGTTGACAGAATAGGGAGTCTTTCCACGACGCCACGCATACGGCGGCTGAGTATCAGTCCTTGCAGGTTCTTTGCTATTGTCTCCCACGGAGTGTAGTATGTATCCGGCAACACCTCCAATGGCAGTTCTGTTGGCAAGAAGCCAAGAACTGGCGAGACATCATAGTCCTCCGGCTTCGGTATTTGTGGCAGCATTGTTGCCTCTTGTGATGTGGTGTCGCGTGACTTGTATGCTTTCGTTGAATAGGTGGTGTGGAGATGGCAGGAAGATGAGGGAGAGACGAGGAGAGGTTGAGTAGTATTTGTTGAAGTAGCGAATCTTTCTCAATCGGGAGACACCACCAAGCTTAATGTTGAGTGTTGGAAGAGGTGGATTGGCGTGCGCGATGTCGGAGTAGATGGAGTAGGTGGGGGATGCTGTGGCGAGAAGTCTTGATATCTTCTTGAAATCCTCTTGAAGTCCTCCACTCTTGAGTTGTTGTCTGCACGAGGATTGTGAAATATGTCAGCGTGGCTAAGATAAGTAGCCAACCTCATGATGGTAGATTGTTCTCCACCTCTCCTCCGCATTGCTGAGTCGATGACCAATTCGTGGTGAATAAAAGTTTGTCATCATCATGAACCATTCAATGATCTGCGAATTCTAGAATCGCCAAGGAAGGGTCCATTGATCCGGAAGAACGCCACGCCACGCCACGCCACGCCACGCATTTTATGCTGTAGCTTCATTATGGCACTTGCGCAAGAGAAATGCCGTATACATTACGATTGACGCCAAATTCATCTGGTCCCTTCATCGTGTGCTTGCATGTATAGTATTGGTTGCGTCAAGAGTAATGAAATTTATTGGGACCATCCCGTCATGATCGTGCTAAATCGTGCTAATGCAGGGTTTCCCGTTACCCCACGATAATGCCACGCACGGACATGAGATACTTCGTGGCTTAGTGACACACCGTGTTTCACGGTCGTCTTGAAAAGGTTTGATCTTAGACCTCATGGAAGCAGAAACCAAGGCCGAACCCATGCTGCAACCATAACAAACCATGACCCTCGTCTTCATATTGCCTTGTACGCCTCATATTATATGCTTGCCCTTAGCCCACATGCAGTTCTCTCCATAGTCTCCTGCTATTCAAGACTTTTGAAAGCGATACTAGCAATGTCCGTCTCTTCTTTCCCATTACGCCTCGGTACATGCGCCGTTTATCGTTGTCGCTATATAATAGATTAGCTCGATGTACAGCATGACATTGGGGAGACAATCTTACTGATGCAATTGCTGCTGCTGACGCAGCCATATCAGGCCGACTCGAAACACTTCGAGGTAGACCCGGCGCCAAGGCTGATCCAACAACAGCTCCTGTAGAGCCACGCTTACTTGCCTGATCAGACAGTCCGCTGATTGTTGAGTGCCTGCGATTACTGATGACGTTCTTTACTGGTGACGCCCTTGCCGATGATGCTGCCGATGGCACCGCGATACTGGTCTTAGGATTTGCTGCAGGTGCTTCAGGCAGAGGCCGGATTCTCATTGGGGTCTGAAAAGTATGTCGCTTGGCAGGCGATGACAGACCACTGCTGACGGCACTCCCAATTGTTGTGGCCTTTCGCTTGATGCCTGTAATGAAGTCGTGCTGCATAGCCTCATCAGGCTTCAGGCGACGGGCTGGGTCCCAGCGAAGACATCTGGTAATAAAGTCCAAGAATGCCTCATCATTGCACTTCAATACTTGATCTAGTGTCTTTGTGCTTGGTCGTCGGCGTTTACCCTTGGAAGAAACTGTCAATCGAGGTTTGCCGAGTGAATCGAAGAAGAGCTTTTTGCGCGTGCTCGCCTCAACAAGGTGCTTTTCTGGTGGACCAAACACTTCCATGATACAGGCTAACTGCTCTTGTTCGTTCTCGCCTGGGAAGATGGGAAAGCCGGTGCATAGTTCGGCAAGGATGCAGCCCAAACTCCACATGTCAATCGGCATACCATAAGTCATGCCAAGAATGACCTCTGGCGAGCGGTAGAAGCGTGATTGGATATAGGTGTAGACCCTTTCATTCTCGAAACAGCTGGATCCGAAGTCTATAACCTTGATTTCTGACTGCAGTGGATGAGAAAGAAGGATATTCTCCGGCTTGAGATCGCAATGGATGACGTTTTTGCTTTGCAAAAGACACAAACTACCCAGCATTTGCTTAGTGAACCTGCGAATCAGACGCAGCGAGAAGCCTTTGAATTCGTGAGCCTTGATAAACTCGTACAGATTCATGCTGAGAAGCTCAGTGGAGATGCAGAGATGACCTCGGAAATAAAAGCTCTGTGTGAACGTGAGCATATTGTGCTCAGCATTCGGATCCTAGCAATGTTAGTGGAAATTACAGAATGGCAGCAATTGTAAATCTCACCCAGTCTTTGAGCCTCTGCAAGATGTTGACTTCAACCAATGCCTGCTGGTGAAAGCGTTTCTTGTTCCGAATGATCTTGATGGCGAGCAGTTTGCCAGTCTTGTAATCAATACATCGAACGACTTGTCCGAAACTACCCTTTCCAAGTATATCAACGATCTCGTATCTGTAAGCCAGATGGTCCCCAAGGACAATCTTATAGTCACCACGCTCGTCATCGAAACCGAAGTTCACAGTCTGTGAAGCAAGGTCGCCGACAAGTTTGCTAGCATTCTTAGAGCCGCAGAAGTATATATCTTTGTAATCGATCGTTTCACCTCGCTCGAAAAGATTGAGTTCCTCATGTCGACAAGCTTGACTTGCGGTCATGGCCTGCTTCGGTTTTGCTCTTTTGTGTAATTCATCTACCTCTTTGGCAGCCTGTCCAAATTCCTTCTTCTTGGAACCCAACTTGACCATTTCCTCATCAGCCGCAGACACTTCGACATCTAGGTCTGACCTCGAAGCTTTGGGCCGGAGGAGAGTCTTTGAGTTTCGTGAAGCAAGTATCTTACGTATTGGTGACAACGGGTTAGACGATATCTTGGTTGCGACCGACGGTTCTTTCGTGCTCAGACTTCGTGATAACGATGTTGATGATGTATTAGGAGTCGCACTATTCGTGCCACGGATTGAAACAAGCCGAGGCTTGCCAGGATTGGTAGCATCGGTAGCATATGCTGTAACGCCGGACGGCGGCTTGACAGACATGCGAGCTGCCGCTGCTGCAACCTTCTTTGGTACAGGAGACATGGCTGGTGATGACGTGCTGCTTGAATCAGTCCCCACTCTTGATAGAGCTGTTTTCTTTGCAGGCATAGCTGACGCATAGTCGGCTGCAATACTCGCAGTCGAGGGCATGGGCGGTACAGCCGGTCGGTTGAGGTTCAGATTCGACGACGAGGGTGTGCTGAGGAAGTTTGGCGAGTTGTTCTCAGACTGCTCACGCTTGAGAGTTCTCATCCGCGCTTCGCCATACGAAGTCGTGCTCCGCAATTGAGGCAATGAGTCCAGGTCATAGGCAAATCGTGGATCGGCAGCCGAGAATGTCGCTTTGGATGCAGTCAGCGGAGTTGAAGGGGTCTTGTTGAATCTGCGGAGAGGTGGTGTTCCACCTCGCGATGACCCCTCGCTAAGGACCAGCGAAGCTAGGGAAGCGATCTTTGCGCTCGTGGGGTCACTGATCGGCTGTAGATTCAAAGGTGGTAGCCTGATCTGCTGGGATTGATGTCGTGGTGGATGTTGTGTATCATTCATTGTGTCCTTATGCTGTGCGAAAGCATAGGCAGGAGCCATAAGCTTACTGGGCTGAAGATTTTGAGTGCTCCTCTGGCTCGCAAGCTTACGAGGGGAGAGGTCATGGAGCTGAAGGTCATCAGCACCGAACTCTGGAAAGAAGACGCTGTCCACAAGATCGCGCGGCGACCCATATCCACTCGGAATAGCTGGCACAGGAGGCACTGTATCTGTCTTCTCTCCGGTAGAGCTATGTGTAGTCCTGGATCTTGTGCTTGAATTTCTGGACAGCTGATTCGCGGGAATTGGCCTCGAAGAGCCGTGAGTGCGAGAGGAAGATAGTGACGATCGAGACGACATCGACTTCAAGCCGTCTGGAATATGATGATCAGGCGTAGTACTTTGATCTTGTGTAAAGTTCAAGCCGTCAAACTGGGAAGTGTCTGCGACTATCGTCTTCTCAGATCTATCACCAAAGGTAAGTTCAGGTGTAGGGGATCGTGCATGTTGACTCGCAGTCTTCTTCATCCTCTTTGTGTCAGTAGGACTGACAGTCCTCGCCAGGAGACGCCCACTATGAGCCGAGGCCGAGGAGAGTCGTCTTTCCGTTGGAGGTTGTGGAGCTTGTAGTTGCATGGTGCTGGGGGTCCTCGGTGGCTCTAGTGGACGACTTGGCTGTCGAAGTGCTGGATCTTCGCGCAAGAGATTTGGCGGTGCTGCACCCACTCTTGTCGGTAACTTCGTAGAAGCTGTTCGCGCGATTCCAGAGGTTGTTCTGACACGAGGAGTCTGTAGACTAGGCTGGCCTATTCGAGAGACATTCAATTGGGAAGGAGGTGTGTTCTCGGAGGGTGCATATGTTGGATTATTAAGTATGTCGTTGAGTTTATCGAAACTCGGCGCAGACGGAATGTAACTTTGACGTTTTGTTGCACTGGTGGACGATTTGGGCATTGACATCTGGGCTGCACGAAGGGCTGTACTCGGCTGACGGGATGGCGAGTCCACAGGTTGTACTGTCTTCTTGGGATTGTCTAGTCCGGACCAGCTTGGGCCATCGCGTATTGGCAGTCTTGATGCTTCTGTATTCTGCGCTGATAGAATCCCCTGTCGAGTGCTAGGTGTAGTCAAGGTGAATGGATCTGCTGGCTGCTGGAGCGAGTCGCTTCTAGGTGGTGGTGCCACGACGGCTTTGTTTCTAGTGCTTGCAATCGTGGCGGCGCTATACTGTGCAGTCTTTCGCCGGGCCGAAAGACCAAGGAAGGGTTCGCTTGTTGCATTGGGGAGGTAGGTGCGACGGGGTGTAGCTGTCGCCACTGTTGCAGCGTCTGAGACGACCCTACGAACATTAGACTCAACATAACAGCATTCTCAATAACTACGTTATAATACCTCTTCGAAGCAAACTCTGGTGGTCTTGGCCCCTGCGGTGTCTTGTAGTCGCGAATACCAGGTTGTGCTCTTGAGCTCGAGGCCACTCTTCCTGGTGTCGAAGGTGTGTTGGACACTGCCATTCTTAACGGACGACCATCTTTAACAGACTTTCGAGGTGATTGTGATTCATCTGCAATGTCCAGGTGAGCATTGGCGATCCAGCTGCGAAACAGGTAGTCGGTCCTTACACGTAGCAACTGACTCTCCATCCATTGGCGGCAATGCCGTAACACGTTGCGCAGTCATTACCATCGACTCGCTATCATTACTCTTGCTCAAAGTCCATCAACAAAGTGTTGTACAGGTATTCTAGCCGGTTGTCCAGGTCGGGAGCAGGTTGTGGAATGATGAGATGAGTCCCGTTCCGATGCGGTCGAGCTCAGACGAGCTGTGAACAGGGTCGATGTGATGTCAGGCTAGGAGTCGTACATTGTGCCGCCAAGCTACCCGTCCTGTCACTACTTTCGTCGATGCTGAACGAGCGAGAATGAAGGTTGGCAAGCCTAGCTAAAACACTTCGCGGCGTCCAGGTACGGTGTTTGTCGTTACCCCACACGATGAACCTGAAACCTAACGCTTTCGCTTCGCCTTACCCTCCTAAACGGATGGCGGGCAATACATAATAAGACACCATTATAACAGAAAAGTACAGAGACTGTTGGCTTTGAATGCTCTGGGATACCGTCCTTGTTATGGCATATGTTGACTGATATAGGAAGCACTCGCGGGCACTGCTCTGGTCCTCTGGAGTGCAAGGAATGCTCCCAGCTTCGATATGTACAAGCGTCATGGCGTTGGTACTCTTTTGAAGTGCTCTGAGGGACTGCCACACGAATCATACTCTGTTACACTGCTTCTTTTATGTTGTAGCACGTCAATACTAGATCCAAGTACGGGTAATATTGGTATGGAATAAGAACTAATGAATCTCCCGAAGGTGCTGTTTTTCTCGCGCCTCACACCACTGTCCCGACAGCATTCACCTGCCAGCAGTCTTCCCGTGCAAACTTTGAAATACCCACGAATATCTGAGCAACATCAATTCCTAGATTAGGTCGAGGACAGGCGTAGAATGCACCGTTGGCGTTCGAAATCTGTAGGGAATTGACGCCCAACCCCGTCACGACAAATCCTGTAGTCGTGGACTCATTCTGCATTCCATTCAGGTCTCCGAGTGAGGCATACCGCAACCCGCCAATAGGACCTATATAGACAGTCTGTGGTGTCGACAGTCTGTTGAGTATCGACATGGTGCCATTGCCGCTTGTGAAGGATGCCGTCGATATCGTACAATTTGAGGTTGCACCAGGTGCGCATGTTTCGGTGGCGTTGAGCCCGATGTAGAAACGCAAGTTGTGTGCAATCACGGGCTCATATGTGTCGCTCGTGTTGATACGGACCGCATCCAGAGTGAATGCAGAGCTGGTCGCAGTCGGTGGTGTAGGTGCTGTCGATGAAGACGGTGTTGAGGTTGGTGCCGAAGGAAAAGGAGACGATGAAGAGGGCAATGCAGTCAGTGCCAATGAGGCGCTCGTAGACTCCGAAGATGGTGACGGAGTCGAGGACGACTGTGAGGACAACACCGTGGAAGCAATGCTCGTCGATGTAGTAGTAGGAGACGAGAGGACGCCAACACTGACACCGAACGGCGCAGTCGCCGACGCCCTGGCTCTGGTCTGGGACATCAAAGTTGTACTAGCACTTTCCGGGATCGACCCCGTCGAGGCAGATGTTGCTGCTGTCAAACTATTCGAGCTCAATGATGTGCTGACGAGTGCCGCGGAGCTTGTGCTAGAGATGGGTTCTGACGTGGCAAGGGAGTCGAAGCTCGATATAGACATCGTACTGGTCGTGCCAATGGTAGTCGATGTTGTCGGATCAGTCGCGATAGACACCCCCAAGCTGGAAGATGAATACACTGTCATTGTTGATGTCGAGTCAATATACTCGGTAGTCGTTGAGAATATCGTAACAGTCGTCCAGGTTGTACCGGATTGTGCTGCTGTAAGACCTATACATGCGCCCATGGCGAGCCAGATTGTGCTCTTCATGATCAATCTCTGCGAAGCTGCTGGCTGTGCTGTACAAGGAAAATCTCAAGTCGTCGAGTATTTCAAAATTCTATCACGGCGCATGGAAACACAGAAAGGACGAGAGACACAGCGATGATCTTATGCATTGCACACATATTGGGAGGCTGGAAAATGCAGTCATGATACGAAAGTCAAGCAGGATTCACAGAGCTAGGCGTCAGTATGCACAGGCGAGCGCGATAGAGCGTATTCGCGATCTGCAGCGCGTCGTGTAGAAGCTTCAGGTCTGCTTGCGGAGGATTTGTTCAATCTCAAGAAAGGGTCTCGGTGGCAGATATCGTGAGCAGATTGCAATATCCAAACCAAATACTATGCTACGCCAACCTAAATGTCCAATACTCATATATACACATGAAACACATACCACTACGCAACAGCCGCCACAGGCCGTGGCATATTCTCCTTCGATCGTCTCGGCGCCGCCGAATTGACCCCATTAAGCCCATCCAGCGCCGTACCCTCGACAATCTCGCCCGCCAATCGCCTATTCTCCAACTCCAACATCTGCTTCTGTATCTCCACTCTCGCCGGCTCGACCGTCTCTCTTGGTCCTGTCGCTCTCCAATCTGGCAGACTCTTCTTGCCCAATGCCTTTAGCGTTTTCAACTCGACTAAACTGTAGTCCTTCTCGTCATTGCGATTGAAGTTGAACGGTTCTGCGACTGCTAGGTTGGGGTTCGTTATGATGCGTAGTGTTCGTAATGTATTCCTCGAGGCTGTATGTAGCATGAAGGGGTGAAGTAGGTATACATCGCCGACCTCCCCGGTTGCTTCGACGAAATTGGTGCTCTCAGCCGCCCAGCCGCGGAATATCGACAAGTCTTCCTTATCCGGGTCTTCAGTCTGCTCTGCGCGCGGCACCATACGTGGTGATACTCCTTCGGGGTGGTTGTATAGTTGTGTTGCAATCTTTGCGATTCCGTCTGGACAGATGATTGTGCCGCCGCCGTGCGGCTTGATGTCTGTGAAGAGAGGTAGGACGAGGAGAGCTTGTTCGGGAGAGTCGAGGTAGTGTGTGAAGAAGTCGCCGTCGGTGTGCCAGCCTTTGTAGTCGTGGGGATGGGGGATTGAGTTGTCGCCGCTGAGATCGCCGAAGTTGACGATGAGGTTGTCCTGCGCGTGTTAGCTTTTGCATTGTGCACGGGGTACCACGACGCATACCATCCAAGAGTGTGAGTCCGGGTGCAGACGCTCCTGACCACCAACTAGCTCACACATTGCCGCCCACGCCTTTGGCGCAAATGTCTTGACGGGCTCGCTCTTGTGGTGTGGCATGTTCACTCGCTCGGCTTTCCATGTCGATGGGTCATCGCTCTTGTAGCCTAATCTGATCCACATGTCGTCTGCCGAGCGTCAGATCATGGCTGCCAGACAGTGATAGCTGTGACACACACACCGTACCAAGCGGCAGCCTTCTCGCGCGAGAAGCAGTTGTTGAGCTTGATCCACCCATTCTCGAGGAAATCTTGCTTCTGTTGTTCTGTGAGCTCGTAGTCGCTCGCGGACGCGTTGGCTTCGGTTGCGCGAGGCATCGTGTAATGTAGATTGTATGATTCAGAAGATAGGACGATCCCTGTGTATGAATCACTGCAAGCATACCATACCCCACTTGCGGAGGCCACAGGCCCGCCTTGTTGTGCATTTAACCGACGCCTGAAATCCGCGCCAAGCTACGGGTGCGTCAATCACCCCGCATCTCGTCGATCAATCCTGCGGCAGAAGGAATGTGGAAGGAAGAGGAAGCGGACGAAGTGGGAGAAGAGGATGTAACATGATATGATACAGTGAGTGCTCAGTCTATCTGACCAGCATACCTGCTACCCGAGAACAATACTAGCATGATGCATGGAATGAATTGCACTATCGCAACTGCCGGCAGGCCCCTCATTTATCCACGAGAATGCCACGATACCATGACTCGCGACATGCAGCTTTCGCCGATCAATGCTTGGAAGCTAACAAAATCAGTGCATGTGTGTCGGGCTCGGAAGGAGCAGCTCCTTGGCTTCACTCCTGCACATACTATCCTGAGCTTTCTCCCTCCCTTTCGCTCTCCTCGCGCACATGACCTTTTGACAGTGCCACCACCTGACCCATCAGTCGAACAGAACCTCACCCGTCTAACGTATCAATACAGCACAACCTCCCCGGCCTTTGCCTTCCCCAATCTTCCCTCTTCCCTCAGCTTCATCAAAGCTTCTTTCGCCCTCATCGTCATCTTCCGTCCATACGCGGGGCCCATGCCAGACGGAGGCATCCCAGCCATTTTCGTCATGTCCGCACGCAGCCAAAAGACCCCCGCTAATGACTGTGGCGACGCAGCGTCTTTCATGGAATGGAAGTCGTCGTTTGTGTATGCTGCACCGGTGACTATTGCCACGGGTCTCGATGACGAAGGGGTTAACAATGGAGGGATGTTGGCGACGCCGTCTGCGGGGCTCAAGATGATGTGCTGAACTGTGGACGTGTCTTGTCAGTGATATAGCTCATGTGCTCCCAGTCTCGTTTGTGAGGGAAGGACGGGACTCTACCGTCAACTTCTGGTCGCAGTCCCTCCTTGACTGCCGATGCAATGGCCATAGACCGCCCGCATAGGATGATGGGAATGGTCTTTTGGGTCATCTTAAGCATTGGCTTGGAGTGATCGTTTGTCTAATGTGGGAAGTGTGTCGGGAGAGTGCAGTGATTGAGACCGAAGTATACGCTTGTAGCTTACCAGTCTTTACTAGAGGTCTTCAGCTATATATACTATCGCAGCTCGTACATCGTCCCTTGCAACTCACGCACTTTGCGGACTTTGCGGGGCTTGGAAGAGTGCCGGCATCGTTTGGCGCGACCGGAAAGAGTTCTGCAACCGGCTTCTCCGATGCGAAAGAGTGGACGACGAGGAGCTGCATGAATGTGAGCACTACGTGACAATTGTCATCATTGATATTTGCAATGCCTGCACGGAGGAGTGGCATTGCAAGGTCTAGACGGCCGCGAGCTTTGATGCTGAGATCACGCTGTGGTAGTGATACTGTCCCGGCATCTGCGAGATCTGGCAGCTTACCATGGAGATAGTTTCATTGTGGAGCTATCATCGTGCAGTTTCTTAGTGGAATAGTAATTTCGATTTCACTGCTTGCAAGAGCTACTTCGGTTTCACCTTGCGAGAGCACCACAAAGACTCTGCTTAGACCTAACTTCTATCTGTGCATACCTCGCCAACTAGCTCTTCAACACCGGCTTCTCACTCATACTCTCCGCGGGCGTGTCCTCCTCCACGACCTCGCCTTGCATAATTCTCCCAGCAGCATGCCTACCCTTACCCGAAAGCTCAGCAACAATAGCCTTGGACGTCCTTGCGAGCGAGGTGCGCCCTTCCCACATCGGATACACAATGACAGCGCCGGCCGAGAAGAAGAGCCAGATAATGCCGATGGCGATCCATCCTGTGAAGAACTTCTTTGAGAAGACGTACTTGGAGCCGTACATGGGCATGGGCCAGAGTACTGCGAATGAGGTGATTAGTGTCTCTTCTTGGTGGGTCGAGAATCAGAGACTGTTAGAAATACTCACCCAGAAGAGCCACAGCAAGGAACAACGTCAGATACCTCGCCACCTTCCCATTCTTCTCCAACTTCCTCTGCTCCTCCTGCATCTCCATCTCGCTCTTATTCGTCTCACCCGGCACCAACTCAAGATCCACATCCGCCCTATCGGCAATATCATGATCATCGCCCCTCCGTATCATCTTCATGCTCTCCCAATCATAATTCTGTGGCTTGATGTACGTGAGCACCGGAATGAAGATCATCGGGCTCAGCAGTGCGACGACGTTGCCGACGAGCATGGGATAGTTCGAGCCTGTAGACGAAACGGTGAGCTCGCCGTACTGGACTTTTGTCTGGATCAGCCAGCCGATTAGGGAACAGCAGAGGCCGAGGGGCGGGGAGAGGGTCGCGGCGAGCCAGGATTGTCGGGACCAGAGGAGGGTTAGGGCGGCGGGGAGGACGGCGGAGGAGATTATGACGCCCATGAGTAGGTAGAGGTAGCTGGTTTTTTGATTAGATGAGTGTCACTCGTATGAGTTAGCGACTTACCCCATTGAAATGCCAGCATAGTATAATCCGGTGCAGAATGCTGCCATGATCGTTGCATACGCCACAACCATGCAGTGCGAGGTGTAGATGAGGCGGCGACCTGATGCATTGGGATCGAAGTAGGTCTGGTAAATATCGTAGGTGAAGATGGACGATACGGCGATCACTAGATACCCGTCATCAGTATGCGCCGGCTTGCAGACAATTACAACAGATGACTCACGTTCTGAAGAGAGAGCTGATGTGACAGCGAAGAACACAATG
>Ga0268246_10000691_pt1 | contig 13612 bp, 14 predicted proteins | sample AgamicOrSfe_FD_200242 | JGI IMG/M metagenome (GOLD analysis project Ga0268246, IMG submission 200242) | Agave microbial communities from Guanajuato, Mexico - Or.Sf.e (v2) (version 2) | ecosystem: Host-associated > Plants > Phyllosphere > Phylloplane/Leaf | place: Guanajuato, Mexico | collected...
TCTGCTCACACAAATCTCAGGCACGGGACTCCCTTATACAAATGACTCTACTATCAGGACCTGGGAGTTGAGGAATTTACATCAAAATGCCGCCTTCTATGCTGTTCTTCATGCCTCGTCACCCTCCCAAGTCTCAACTACGTTCACACTCAATGTTACGACATCCAAAGGGACGGTACTGTTGCCGAATATCAACCTGAGTGGTCGACAGGCAAAGATTATTACGACAGACTACCACTTTGGCTCGCATACAGTGCTCTACAGCACCGCCGAGGTATTGACGTATGGCACATTCAACAATGCAGATGTTCTCGTCCTCTATCTCGACATTGGACAGACTGGACAGTTCACCTTCAAGTCCAACGGAGCGAATCTGAAGTTCACGACCTATGGTGTCGCCACTGATCTCAAGTCTACGAATGGAGCATACACGTACACTCAAGGCAGTGGTGTGACTGTAGTACAATTCAAGAATGGTCCACTCTTCTATCTTATGGACCGCGTCTCTGCGTACTTTTTCCATGCTCCAACGTTGACTACCGACCCGAACGTAGCACCATCTGAGCACGTCTTCGTTACTGGCCCATACCTTGTGCGGTCAGCCAATATCGAGAACAATGCTATCAATATCATTGGAGACGCGAACGTGACAAGCACAATCGAAGCCTACGTGGGAAGTGCCGAAGCAAGCCAGATTACCTGGAACGGCGCAGCACTCGTCACCACAAAGACTGCATATGGAAGCTACGTTGCCAACGTCACCGGTCCCGAGTCTCGCACTGTCAGCCTACCAACTCTGACCAGCTGGAAGACGAACGACTCACTTCCCGAAACCTCTCCGTCGTATGACGATAGCCACTGGACTGTATGCAACCACACAAGCACTCGCGTCTCGGCCGCTCCACTGACACTTCCCATTCTCTACCGTTCCGACTACGGCTACCACACAGGTCATATCCTATATCGCGGTCGCTTCACTGGTACAAACGCCACAGCCGCCAACCTTACTGCATCAGGCGGCCTCGCATCTGGCTTCACAGTCTGGATCAACGGGCACCTCGTAGCAAGTCGACCCGGCAACGCCAGCCTGACCACATTGAACGCCGTCTTCACGATCGACAAGTCTCTGCTTACTAACAGCAGTAACGTCATGACCGTCCTAGTAGACTACACAGGCCACGACGAGACATCCACCTCGCATGGCGTCGAGAATCCTCGTGGGCTACTCGGCGCAGCACTCACAGGCTCCTCCTTCACTTCCTGGCGCATCCAGGGCCAAGCAGGCACAATGGCCGCCTATCTCGACCCTGTGCGCGGCCCCCTGAACGAAGGCGGTCTCTACGGGGAGCGTCTCGGCTGGCACCTCCCCGGCTACGACGCCTCGAGCTGGGCGGCTGGAAGCCCGACGGTCGGACTTGCCACTAGTGGCGTGCAGTGGTACCTGACAAACTTCACGCTCGACTTCGACGCCGACCTGGACGTCCCGGTTGGCTTGGCGCTTAGCGCAGCGTCTGCCTCCAGTGGCAGTGGGAACAGCTCGGCTGTCCCACCCATGTCGGTCGAGGCCTGGGTGAATGGGTATAGATATGTCAAGTATCAGCCGCTGATTGGCCCGCAGAGCGAGTTCCGATTCCCGCCGGGCGTGGTCAACAATAGGGGCAGTAATACGCTGGCGGTGGCGGTGTGGGCGCAGAGTGATGCTGGGGCTGCCTTGGAAAGGGTGGAGCTGGTCAAGTATGGAGTGTATGAGAGTGGATTTGATTTCAATCAGGACTGGAGCTATTTGCAGCCGGGATGGACATCGGTGAGAGAGGTGTATGCGTAGATCAGGTTGAGGTGGGCAGGAAGGAACCGGGTGGGGAGGAAGAGGCAATTGGAAGGAGGTCGACGAGGGTCACTGCACCGCTGGATGTGGTAATCTGTGGGAATGCATTGGCCACTTCATAGAACTGGCCTGCAACACCATGTCGTGCGTGTCTCGAACCACAGGCTCACGAAAATTGAGCATAATGGATAATACTGATTAGCACTAATAAGTTCTGTCAAGGTGTACGCAAGTGTGGGCGATCCCGCCTAGGTAAATCAAGTACTGCTGCAGCTGCATATCACAACGTGGCTGCTGGAGAGGGAAAGGGAGAGGGTCAAGTCGTGACGACTTCTTCCTCTTTCCCGCATTCCAATGTCGCAGGTCGAAACAATCCTCCTCCGTCACTCAAAAACATCCAAGTTCCAACATGCCCGTAACAAGGCCTACAGTAATGGGGTTGTACATGGAGGGGAGAAGAGGAGATGATCTCGGAGCTGACAATATCGCACTCCACCACCATGGCGATGGCGCTTCACCCCGCGTTTTTGCTGGCAAGCTGGGCTTCAACGAAACCACAGTCGGCAAGGTCCTTGAAAAAGCGAAGGCTCAGGCACAGAGCGACCTGTTTATTGATCATTTGACCACACTGGATCAACAAGCTAAGAATGGTAGCAACAATTTTATGGTTCTTTTCATTACGACGTATGCTAACATGATACCCTCCAGAGGCCGCCCAGTACAAACCTGGTCGTCGTCAAGGCACGCAATAATCTATCGAGCCAACCCATGGGATAAGTAAAGACCTGCATGGCCAAGCCCTTCCGCTAATTCCTGTTGCGCAACGATTGGAGCAGCCATGATCCTGGCCTCCTCAAGCATGGCCTTTTCAGGCATGTCCTCAATTGTCTCATTTGGGCGAAGTCCAAACGGTACACTGAACGGCTCACACACCGTTCCCTCCGGCGGCAACTCTCCTGTATGAAAGTATCTTCGTATATAGTCCACGGCCTCCAAGCTCGGCGCGGCCACAGAGCAATGTCCCGGCCCATCCACCGTCAACAGTCCGCTTCCAGGAAATCGCATTGACATTCTCCTGGCTGATGGAAGTGGCGTCACAGGATCCGCTGTATTTCCAACCCACAGGATCGGGTGGCTGGTGTTGCCGTGCCAAGGACCTGCGTAGCGATGTACAGGCCGCGTCGGCCAGGCGGTGCATGGAAGGTACACGTCCGCTTCAAGGGCGCCAAAGTGAGGAGATTGCTCCTCCATCCGAGCGATGCGCTGCTGGAAGTCGGCTCGGGAGAGGTGCGTGAGTGGATCGCTATCGCTGCAGATGACGGCGGCCTGGAGAGAGTTTGAGTTTTCGAGTGTGCGCTGGGCTTTGAGCTTGTCGGGTTCGGAACCTGCTCCGCTGTGTTCCAGTGTGTCAGCTGAAGAGTGTGGTGGTAGTGGTGATTGAGGCAAGTCGGCGGTTCTTACCTCCTTATTAGTTGAAGTTCGGAAACGGAACTTCTCTGGTCGATGTAGCCAACTTTCTGGCCAGCTTCTATGTTTGCGAGCAGGTGAGCCAGTAATGGCCATTCCCGAACTGGATTATACATGGCCACAAATACTTCGCTGTCAAGTATACTGTACGTGATTATGTCCGGAGTCGTCCCTACAACCGGTAGAGGGTAGTCGCGTAGCCTGTCGACCACAGCCTCATATCTCTTGCTAATTGTGGCCGCCGTCATGCCCTCGCCTGCAAATGCACACCCAACGGGGCCTACACGTGCACAATGGTGGAAGAAGAGACCGAGAGCCTTCTCTATGTCGACCATAGCCTTATCGGGACCTGTTATATATCCGACGACATCCATTACTCCATCAAGAACGAATCTTTCGATTCGATTGGGGTACATAGCCGCGAAGGTTGCTCCGATCGTAGTGCCGTACGAGAAGCCGTAGTATTGTATCTTCTCTTCGCCAACTCGATGGCGCAATGTTTGCGGCATGAAACGTAAAGCTACAGTTCGTGCTGACATTAGCCGCGCTGCTTCTCTCTCCCGCCACGCACCGTGCGCCTCAGTCAACGCAAGCAAGTCCGCGGCCACGAAGGCTGTCGACACATATCGCTTGACATCCTCAGAGACCGCATCTGCACAACTTCTGCCAACAGATTGCATCATAGCCCAATGGTGACTCAGGGCAGCTTCCGAACTGGTGAGCGTCCCTTCTTGCGCGAGTTTTGTGCTCCAGATGCGGAAGTCATCTATATCAGCGAAACAGTGCACGCTTGGTGTCGAATGACCAAGACCGCGAGGATCGAAACTGATGAGATCGTAGAATTTTGTATCTCTGCTGTTCGTGGGAGAGTCGAGCAGAACACGCATGGCATCGCCAGTACGGGACATGAAACGGACTCCAGATCCGCCAGGGCCGCCAGGATTCATCATGATGGCACCACCGTAGTTTTGACTTGTGATTGGGACGATGGCCGGCTTGCGGATGACACCCAGGGAGATTGTCGCGTTCGTGGTGTCATTGAAATGGTCTAGAGGCAGTTCAAGGCGAGCGCATTGATAGTCGGTGTAGCATGGGGTGTAAGAGAGGTATGGCAGTGTTGGAAGCTGGCCTTGTCAGTATAGCCGTTCCGCCATATCGAATCCCAGCACACGAATCACGCACGGCACGACAAGACAACACTGACTGACCTCATCCCAGATATCGTCAGGGTCAACTGCATCACTGTAACCATCCAGATCAATGTGAATATCGAGCATCGTTGGTCCTGTTAGGAACGTCAAAAACTTTATCAATAGAAAAAGCACACCGATAGAGAGGACTGCAACACGAAGACGACGGAACATGTACGCGCCGTGGCCTCGGACCATTAGATTCTGCGAAGCCTGCGGCGCCGATGCGCCCATAGTCATCTTTTGCGACATGATCGTGTATGTGATAAGTTGTATGGTTGAAGTGCTGCGCCGTATGATGTTAGCGCGTTTGAGCAAACCATTAGGCCAAAAGTGGAAGGTGACGGGGATGTGATAAGGTCAGTGCAGTAAGGTAAGCCTCTATCATTTCTGCAAAACACACAATAAAATGCAGCTTTTCGGTCGTGGAGATATTACTATTTCAGCCGTAGGATGCAAGGCTTTAACAATCATCGTCTTGCGCTGTTGCGCTCGCTGGAGGCTTGACCAGCTGGGGTCCTGTTCCGCTGACCGCCCTGCCATTTGATCTTGAGCCGAGAGGGCTCGGGCTCCGCGATGCCAGCGCGTGGGAGACGGTCTCTCATGTACTGTGCGCCTAGTTCCTGTGATGCCTTGTAACCTTCCAGATCACGCTGTCGTTTCGGCTTCGTATGATCGGGTACCACAAGATCAATCAGCTCCTCGGATTCTCCAGCATTTTCATCGACCGGCTGTCTGCTAGCGTTGTCGTCACCTTGCCGCCGCCTCGCCTCAAGCATTTGCCCACGCTCTTCCAGCTTCTTCTTAGCACCTGACGACTCGAAGAGTATCTTCTGCCCTGCAGCTGCCAGTTGTGCCTTCATCTCCAGCCAGCCAGCGGGTGGGTTTGGAATGTTCATCTTTTCGTACTTTTCGTCACTGACAATCCTTACGATTCTGACCTTCCATTTGCCTACTCTGAGGATCAGTAGTCCCTCTTCTCCCTCTTCTTGAACCACACCCGCATCAGAGTCTTTGATCACATAGCTCCAAGTTTGCATCGGATCGCGCGGCTTAGCAGGAATAAAGGAAACATCGTCGCTCATCTCCGCGTTACCACTAGAGCGACGGCCGATGTATGCGCCTGTGCCTTCGGCGAGGCGATGACCCTCGCTACGAGAAGTCACAAGACCTGCGGCGTATAGCACACGGGCAATGGGCTGATCATATATTAGTGACTTGGGAAGGACGACGTTCTGAGCTTGCCCAGACTGAGCATTCGTTTGCTCGGCATATTTGTTGACTTGGTTCGATGTGAACAGGCCAGAAGCTCGTGTGGCTGGGTTCTGATTGGTAAGTAAAGGATTGCTTTTCGGCTCCTTTGCACCCGCTGCCATGGAAGTTAGGCTGGGTTTAGTGAACATGCTGCTGTGCTGAGCAGCAGCATCTGTGGCGGCCTGAACGCCATGGACGAGAGACACGAATTCGTGAGCCAGCTTGTGGTGAGGTATGCGCTTGGATGGGGCGTTTTGGTGCTGTGCCATGAGGCTTTGAATTTGTGATAATGTGAGAAAAGTAAAGAGCTTTAGGTAGCGCTCAACATCTGCATCTGACGTTCTCACGAAGAACTGGGCAACTGATTAGCTCTCATCGCACTCTGGGTTGCTAGCATACTTACACCATATAGGTCGAAAGAGCTAGTCATCTGTTGATCTAGCCAGATAGCATTTCCAGCACTCTTTCCAAACTTGGCGCCAGAAGCCGTCGTCAATAACGGCACTGTGAATCCATATGGTGTGTTCAGTTCGTGGACACCACCTTCCTGCCTAACATCCGGATCTGGATGGTTCTTCGCAATGTACTTCACACTCTCAATGCCTGAGACAATGTTTCCAAACTGATCAGAGCCTCCAATTTGCATCTGGATCCCCTTTGTGTGGTACATGTGCCACCAATCCCAGCCTTGTAAGATTGGATAGCAGAACTCTGAGAACGACATGCCGTCACCTGACTCCATCTTTGTCTTGACCCTGTGTGCAAATACTGTTAGTCTGGACCTGTCGCTGGTCTATGTCCATCTGCTTCACACGAGGGACTCACTCACGTATCCCGAGTTAGCATTGGCCCTAATCGTAGGCCTCTTCCTAGCAGCTTCAACACCTCGAGAAAGGTGACTTTGTTCCACCAGACCGAGTTGTTGTCTATTCCTCTTTTCCAGTACTTCTCATATGGATATCCATGGTTCTTCGCCAACACCTCCAGATTCATCCAAACTCTTTTCAACTGGTAATGTATCGCTGTGATGTTGGCTTTCCGTTCTGTCGAAGTCATGAGTGGCCGGTCTGTTGTTCGTCCTGTAGGATCACCGATAGCGCCGGTTGCGCCTCCAATCAACGAGATAGTATGAAAGCCATGTATGTGCAACCAGAAAAGCGCCATGAATGGCAGCATATGCCCAACATGTAAAGAGGCTGCTGTCGGATCAACACCACAGTATACACCTATTCTCTTATCGATCATGAGCTTGTCGACTGCATTACGCTCGCCTGCAATAGCATGTATGAAGCCTCTTTCCTCGAGTATGGAAAGCATACTCTTTCGTTTCTTCGCCCGAATCTCGGTTGCGAAGGTTGCCCATTGCTCTTTTGCTTCTTTCTGCTTGGTGAGCCATGTCGTGGATATCGCGCGCTTTTGCTGACAGCTCCAGCAGATGTAGGAAGACTGTGGGCGTGCTCGGAGGAGCCCGTTGCGAAGCGGACTGGACGCGGACATCATGAAATGTATGCGATCGACATCAACTTCAGCTCATGGACTGATTGCCATGTCCATTGGAAGCATTCTGCGATCGCCGAACATGAAACTTCACAAAATTATGCCGAGCCGAGTCTGAAACGTTTGACACGTGATAAATTAGCTCTCAACGCGTTTCATAGACGCGACTTGTACATCGAGGACGTGATCTAGCGACGCCGAGGACGTGCAATAAGGTATCCTCAGCATGCCACGCGGAATCGAAGGCAACGAGATTGCCTCGACCAAGAAGGCCCCACCAAAATTATCATCCCAGCCAAGTGCTTCTAAAGGACAAAAGACGCTGCTGGGTTTCTTCCAGAAGACCCAAGGAACACCTCAAGTCAAGAAAGATTCTGGCATTGGCTTCTCTAGTCCAGTGCCTAGCAGTGCTCCTGTAGTCAGGTCGAGTCCGCCACATTCGGCAAGTCCTACTACCTTGAATGAGAAGAATAAAGAGAATGGTCTGCTCACACCAGCCACACATACATCGACCCCGAGTGCTGATAGGCTGATTTCAGAGGTTGAAGGATTGCCAAGTAGTCCGATTCGCAAGGTAGTGAACAACTTTCTATACAGATGAAGAGACGATGCTGATGCATTTGACCAGGGCCGCAAGCGGGTAAACTACACAATATCCGATGACGAGGACGAGCCAGCCTCATTGCAGCCTGTCCGGACGAATGCTGCTAAGAGGCAAAAGGTTGTCAAGGACGAGTCGGACGATGACTTCGGGTTGGATGATGCCACGGCTTCAGCTCTGATGGATGATGGTAAGTCGGGAGTTTCAGGAGCATATATTGTAAGACGCTAACGGGATGGATAGACCTGGACGATTTCATTGTGCCTGACGAATCTGAAGATGACAGGCCAAGCACAAGGAAGAGGAAGCGTGCTTCACCCCAAGCGACACCAAAGCTGGACCGAATAGCTACGGAAGATCAAGAAATACCATCAGAGTCCACAGCCCGAAAGTGGACTTTCGATGCAAATACCCAATCAAGTCAAGCTGAGGTGCAAACTCCAAAGGCAAAGTCGTCAGCCACACCTGCCAAGACCCCAAAGCCGAGCGAAAAGGTGGACACATCTGTTACGCCATGGGCACAGAAGCACCCATGGCTGACGAAGCCGTCCGACATTGACCGACACCCTCCCGACCATCCTGATTACGATCCTCGTACTATCTATATCCCTCCCCAGACCTGGAATAACTTCTCGGCATTCGAGAAGCAGTATTGGGAGATCAAGCAGAAGTTCATGGACACGGTAGTCTTCTTCAAGAAAGGCAAATTCTACGAGCTCTACGAGAATGATGCTGTCCTTGGAGAGCGTGAGTTTGACCTCAAGAGGACTTTCAGAGTGGGTATGGGCATGGTGGGTGTACCAGAAGCGTCTCTTGATCATTGGGCCAATCAATTCGTTGCAAAAGGCTACAAAATCGCTCGAGTTGACCAAATGGAGTCTGCACTCGGCAAGGAGATGCGTGAGAGGGAAGGAGCAAAAGCTTCACAAAAAGAAAAGATCATCCGCAGAGAGCTTGCAACAGTCCTCACAGCAGGTACGCTTGTTGATGGTGGTATGCTGCAAGGTGATCAAGCTACATATTGTGTGGCTATTCGAGAGCAAGAAGTCGATAACCTTCCGACATTTGGCATTGCGTTCGTAGATACTGCCACGGCACAGTTTCACCTCGTCGACATCCAAGATGATGCTGACATGACGAAGTTCGAAACATTCGTTGCGCAGATTAGACCCGCGGAACTATTGCTTGAAAGGTCATGTTTGTCGGCAAAAGCCACGCGCATCCTCAAAAATAATACAAATCAAACGACAATCTGGAACTGGCTTAAACCTACGAAAGAGTTCTGGCCTGGAGATATCGCTGCTCGTGAAGTCGAAGCCAGCGCCTATTTCCTACCTGAAGAAGGTAGTGATGATGATCCATGGCCGAAAGCACTTCGCGAAGCTACGGAGAAAGAGATGGTCATGTCAGCATTTGGCGCACTGATACAGTATCTGCGCAAGCTGTTGATTGACAAAGAACTCGTTTCTTTGGGTAATATCCAGTGGTACGATCCGATCAGGAAAGCTACCAACCTGGTGCTTGATGGGCAAAGCTTGATAAACCTCGAGATCTTTGCGAATTCATTCGACGGCGGCTCAGATGGAACGCTGTTCCAGATGCTAAATCGTTGTGTCACGCCCTTTGGTAAGCGACTGTTGCGTCAGTGGGTCTGTCACCCACTTGCAGATGCTGGCCGCATCAACGAGCGTCTAGACGCTGTAGGGTCGCTCATGGCCGATCCTGCTACCATTGACCAGTTTGCGGCGTTGCTCACGAAGTTGCCTGACTTGGAAAGACTCATCTCGCGTGTTCATGCTGGAAGATGCAGTGGGAAGGATTTCTCCAAAGTTCTGCAAGGCTTCGAGCAGATAGACTATACGATGGGTCAACTGGGATCTTTTGGCGCAGGTGAAGGCCTTATAGGTCGCCTTCTAACCTCAATGCCAGATCTTGGAACATTGCTCAAGCCGTGGAAGACAGCGTTCGACAAGGAACTTGCAGACAAAGAGGGTATCTTGATGCCGCAGCCCGGTGTTGAGGTGGACTTTGATGAAACTGCTGGCGCCATTACAGATTGTGAATCGCAACTGCAGGAGCTGCTAGTCAAAGCCAGGAAGACCCTGGGGTCGTCCGCAATCTGCTTCCGAGACAACGGCAAGGAGATTTACCAGCTCGAAGTGCCTGTCAAGATCCAAAACGTACCCGAAGACTGGGATCAGATGTCCGCGACAAAGCAGGTGAAACGATATTACTCTCCGAAGCTCCGTCGCCTAGTCAAAGACTTGCAGGAAGCGCGGGAGTCTCATGCTCTGATCGTGAAAGAAGTCGCTTCTCGATTCTATGTTCGATTTGATCAGGATTATACCTCATGGCTGTCAGCCATCAATGTCGTTTCTCAATTGGACTGTTTGATGTCGCTCTCACGAGCTTCTTCAGCACTGGGCACGCCTTCTTGTCGGCCTGTCTTCCTTGCTGATGAGGACATCCGCACGACAATTTCCTTTACAGACTTGCGTCATCCAACAATGCTCACATCAGTTTCCGACTTCATTCCGAATTCGATCAACCTAGGAGGCTATACGGATGATCAGTCTACAACAAATCCAAACATCAACCTACTTACTGGTGCAAATGCAGCAGGAAAGTCTACGATCCTCCGCATGACCTGTATCGCAGTCATACTTGCTCAGCTCGGTTGTCACCTGCCGTGCGAGGCTGCGACTCTGACACCATGCGACAGGATCATGTCCCGTCTCGGTGCAAACGACAACATTCTACAACAGCAATCGACCTTCTTCGTCGAGCTTGCAGAAACAAAGAAGATCCTGCAAGAAGCTACACCGAGATCTTTGGTGATTCTGGACGAGCTAGGACGAGGCACAAGCAGTGTTGACGGTCTTGCAGTGGCAGAAGCTGTGTTGCATCACATTGCGGGACATGTTGGCTGTACAGGCTTCTTCGCTACGCACTATCACTCACTGGCACACGAGTTCGCCAATCACCCGGAGGTGGCTGCAAAGAGAATGGCTATCGCCGTCGAGGAAGAGGAGAAGCGCGTAACCTTCCTATACCGCCTGGAGGATGGCGTGGCTGAAGGCAGTTTCGGCATGCATTGTGCTGCGATGTGTGGTATTCACAGAGGTATCATTGAGAATGCCGAAAAAGCAGCGGAAGAGTGGGAGCATAGTGGCAGAATGCTGAAAGAGTCGACGCAAAAGAAGATCGGTATGGGCGAGGGTGGTGAATCGCATATCAACCTGGGCTGGCTCAGTGACGTGGCGTGGATGCTGAAGGAGGACGCTGATGAAGACGTTGGCGCTGTGAACGACAGGGCACTGGACGTGCTTGTGAGGGCTATTGAGACGATGTAAGAGGTATATGACACGCACTCATGGCTGGCTCGTCTCCTGGGTTTGGCTTTCCTGTATATGTATAAAGTTACAAGCTTTCAATGCTCTGGATGTTCAAGGTTGGCTTGTACAATGGGTGCTTCTGGGTCAGATCCCTCTTGGTGATACTGTATGATGCTATCATAACATTAGAACAGAACACCATTGTGTTTCTCACGACATTGCCTAAGAAGCTTAAGGAATCTGGCTGAAAGATGGCGTGATGAGGCAAAATATGGTATTCTCCCCGCAATCCCCCACTTCTTACAAATACTTGTTGCCGCCCTCACGATCTTCGAACAACACAGCTCATCTCATCCCATCCCGTCACACACAACATACCAAACATCAACAAACATGTCCAACTCAGCACCTCTCCGTCTCGGCAGCGTCGCCCCCGACTTCGAAGCCGAAACCACCAACGGCCCCATCAAGTTCCACGAGTTCATCGGCGACAAATGGGTCATCCTCTTCTCCCACCCTGAGGACTACACTCCCGTATGTTCAGGATAGCTTCCTGTCGCGCTCTGCACTGTGCGACTCGCACTCCAGCACCACGTCAAGGATTGAAGACAACAGCATTCGAATCGCAGCTAACACCACCCTCCTCCCTCTAGGTCTGCACGACCGAACTCGGCGCTTTCGCCAAGCTCGAGCCCGAATTCACCAAGCGCGGCGTCAAGCTCATCGGCCTCAGCGCAAACACCATTGACAGCCACGGCGGCTGGATCAAGGACATCAACGAGATCTCGCAGACGTCGCTCAAGTTCCCCATTATCGGCGACAAGCAGAGACAGGTTGCGCTGAAATACGACATGTACGTCCTTATTCTGCTTTAGACTTGATACCTGGTTGTGCTATTTGCGATCAAGCGCATCCAGCATGCACAGGTCTGGCTTCAACTACAAGCACCTCAAGCACCGCGCAGCGGGTCGATCATAGAGCATATAGCAGAGCACAGCTAATCCCCCATCCCACCACAGGATCGACCACCAAGACGCCACCAACGTCGACGAGAAGGGCATCGCCTTCACCATCCGCTCCGTCTTCATTATCGATTCCAACAAGAAGATCCGCACCATCCTCTCCTACCCTGCCTCGACCGGCCGCAACACCGCAGAAGTCCTCCGCATCGTCGACTCCCTGCAGACGGCGGACAAGAACAAGATCGCTACACCTATCAACGTACGTCCCCTCATACCCACCTCTACTTCTTACCCCTGGACCCGATGTAGACATTTCGGACGGTGCGCGGCTTGAAGCAAGCGAGATGAGGGTTGGGGGTTTGGTGAAGAGGAAGTTGACGTGAGATGAATGAATGAACGAATGCTAACATAAGATGCGCTATAGTGGGTTCCAGGCGACGACGTCATCATCGCACCCGTCGTCAAGGACGAGGAGGCCAGGAAGCTGTTCCCCAACTTCCAGGCTGTCAAGCCTTACCTCCGATTTACGCCGCTGCCCAAGGAGAACACCTCCGTCCCATAAACGAACATATCTATCCTCTAAAGGAAATAGAAGCGCTAACAGGTGTCCAACGGTTTGATGGTGAACGAGTAGCAATGTCGATTTAAAATAGATTGAATGTCAATGAAAAGCTATTTCTATTCTACTATGTCATATTCGTCTTCCGCGCGGCGTTGTTCGAGTGCAGAGATTGGGAGAGCGCACGAGCGAGGCCGAATGTTCGAATGAGTGTATTTGTGAGGGAGCTCATTGGAGTGAAGCTGGTTGTGTGAGGAGGAAGACGAAGAAGAAGAGGAAGACGAGGATCTCATGAATGTGTTTGTGATTGATGAATCTTGTGCATTACATGTTCCCAGCATTCTCTCAGTATCGTGCTCCCTCCTCGCAAGCAGCAATCAATGCACAGCTCCTGATCTTTCCTTTCTCCCAGCTGCCACTGCCACTCCTCTCACCACCCACCACTCACCTCTCACCGATCACACAAACCCCGGCAGAACCTGCACCCCCTGCGCCCCCACCGCCTGCAACTCCCTCACATCCAACCCCAACACCTGCAACACCGTCGGCGCAACCTGCGTCGTCCCAACCGTCTCATTGAAAACAGTCTTCTTGAGACTGGGGTGGCTTACGAAACACGCGACATTCCGATCATCATTGCTCAATCCGCCATGCTCCGCCATCTTCTTCTTGCTCGTCGTGAATATCGTGCCCAGCTCCGGCTGCACAATCACATCGGGGACGCGCTCATCCGTCAAGGGGGAGCCGAACCCGAAAGCGGACGCGTTGGCACCGGCGAAAATGTTGAGGATGCGGAGCGCGGTGGCGTTGCGGGCGAGGTTTTCTGTCGCCGTCGTGATGTCGGATGTGGAATTCAGCCAAATCAGGGCGATGTCGTCGCTCGTCTGGTGCGCGATTGGGACACCGACCTGGGCTGTGATGA
>Ga0268246_10000692_pt1 | contig 13610 bp, 15 predicted proteins | sample AgamicOrSfe_FD_200242 | JGI IMG/M metagenome (GOLD analysis project Ga0268246, IMG submission 200242) | Agave microbial communities from Guanajuato, Mexico - Or.Sf.e (v2) (version 2) | ecosystem: Host-associated > Plants > Phyllosphere > Phylloplane/Leaf | place: Guanajuato, Mexico | collected...
GATGTCGGATGGCAATATCCTTCGAGAATTATGCCACTCAGGTGGGACAGAATTTTGTACCACCTTCCAGGTGCAGTAGTGGTAAGATGCTTTTCCTTTTAGCTAAATGTTTGCCCTCTGATCTGGTGATCAGTAACACTCTTCGGGCCTCGGGTGGGGCTTTGTTCAATGGTAGACACGTAACCACAGCTAGTGCTTGATCGACCATTAGCTGCTACGCCGTCTCTTCGAAGGATGTCAGCGGAATCTCTCCTGTTCTGGCTTGCGTGTGGCGAGCCTGGCAACGCTCACGAAGAAGCTACCAGGTTTACAGAGTGTGCGATATCCTCTAGCGGCATGTCCGAGAGAAATACCAGCACCAGCCCTGTTTGGGATTTTCGCAGCACAAGTCATTTCTGGCTTGGCGTTTCAACGGCCGCATGAACGGGGAGGACAAGCTTAAAGCCTACTTCATCATGGGGTGAGAACTAGAACGTCGGCTCTCGTAACCGAGATGACCCCCTCTTCAAGTACTTCTCGCGTAGTAGGCGACGAGACGTGCGAGCGTGATCGTAGTCGAAAATTGGTTGCATATTGCCGTCAAGATACGTCTCAATGCCAATCCTTGGGACGAAAGGAGAGCAAGAACCTTGTCTTGCTATCTTACGCCATAGCCGCTACAGGCGTAGGACGTTCGTCTCTGGTTCCGGAGTATAACCATGTCGATCATGAACCTCAAGGCTTCTTCCGCTTCAGGTTCCAGTCCCATGGACTATCTTTGCCACTGCCAAGATCAGATCTTCGACCTCTGAGCTTGCAGCATTTAGGGGCACATTATCAGTATCATTTGACCGAAGAAGATCCCGATTCGCGCCCCTGTTCAATGCAAACTAGTCCTGTTGTCTATATGCCGCTTTCACTAATCCTTTCCTACTTGAAGCATCGTCCCAATCCGACAGTAGCCGCGATACCATGCCTTAAGCTAGCATATATCCGTCCTGTAGGCAGATAAGGGTGACTGCATACTGCTAGTCGCACGGCACGGCAGACGAAGGAACGGTGGGACTGTAGTCCTTGCCGCCCGTGCCGTCTTGGTTGTCGCTATTCAGCACGAACGAGAAAGGCACATTCCATTGAAAGAGACGACTATTTTAGTGATTGATCCCGGTCGTCCGTAGATGTATGCGCAAGTAATAGGCAAGCTAGAATCATACCTATGTTGATCATTCAACCACGCTCCTGGAATACATACAGCTCTTTCTGGTTTTGATAGTATATAACAAAGTACAAAATTGTACCTAGCACATACGACCACAGGAGAATGAGAACAGGCCATCCCGTCCGCTCTGGCGTACTTAAGCATTCTACCGGCTGCGTAGTAGTTGGGTGGGTGACCACCAGCGAATTTCAGCTGTTGTATGTCTCAATTCTTTTTGCATTTTTTGACTTGACCCCCTCTACACCCACACACTTTTGCCTCTCTCATTGACTGGACATCGCATCGATCAGTTGAGACGTTGCTTTTGCTCAGTCTTGCATCAACGTGGTTTCTTATGAGATGAGACGATCGTTTGTGGAAGTTCATCGATCACATTGCAGTATTGGATGACACGACTGTCACCCCAGCCTGAGCGGAAGCGTTTCTGCCGTAACGTCACTGTTCTTCAATGTCACATAAGACTCGAGGGGCATATATGACACTCTCGACCTCCTTCTCCGTCCTGAACAATCGACCCTTTCGTTGAACGCTTGCCATCGCTTGTGGCAGCAAAGAAATTGGATGATCCTAAACCCTGCCCGTCAGTGATGATACAAGCTGAAAAAAAGCATGGTGGCACATCATTGACGCATCCATCGAGATGTGACTCTATCAACGAAATTGCTGTGTAGAGCAACATGAGTTCTAGCCTTGTCCAGGCTTCATGCTCATTCGACAATTCAAGCACTACAAGGGCAATCCTAGCATTATGGCCACGAATCTCTCGATATCCTACTACAAGTCCTGGATAGATCAAGTTCAAGACAAGCAGCAATCATTACTATAAGCCATGTTTATTCGTAGGTATTCGGCTCTTTACAACAACCTCATCACTACAATGTCTCCAGCGTCGCCGCATCAGTGTTATCCATCATCCACAACGCCAGCACTCCAATTGCCAAGCCTACAGTACTGCCTGCCACCAGCAACGCACTTGTCGACAGCCAGTGTCGAGTATGATGCTTGATATGCTGCACTTGCTTCTCAATCTTCTGATCCTTCACCGGCAGATCCACCGCGTCTTCCAACTCCGGCAGTTCCCTGATAGGCTCAAGCTCCGTTGGCGTAAGGATTAGCTCCTGACAGCTATGTTCATCCATGCTGTAGCCCGAAGCACCAAGCTTGGGATTGACTTGCTCCAACTGGAGCTGACCCGCCTTGCTATCCACTGGCGACCCAGTAACAGAGCCGACCTGTGTGGAAGTAGGGACAATTGGTGGAAGTGGTGTGCCTTGAGGCTTGAGGATGGTGCCAGGCAAGTCGAAGTCGATGAGTGGTGCCGTGCTCTTGTCTGCGACCTCTGGTGTACCAGCTGTTGCCATAGCACTCTGAATGACGTCTCCCAGGATCCCATGCTGGTGGAGGCTATCGTTTGCGGGCGGGGAAACTGCTAACTCGGAGAACTGGGTCATGTCATCATGTGGAGATGGCAGCTCTGCCGCCTTGCTCTGCAGTAAATCTGTAGCAGTCGCGGTCAAATGTGCAGCTATGGTGTGAGCGTCGTCGTCATTCTTGTTCGCAGCTATTGCAGGCTCTGGTCCGGTGTTCACAAGCAGTGAGGAAGCCTTCCCAGCATTTGATGACGTGGTGTCCGCAAGAGTGTTATCGCTACCATATGGTAACTGTGTGCTATTGCGCTTTCCCTCAACAACGATGATATTATGTTCATGGCCCTGCGCATCTTTCGCTGATAACTTGTTAGCATTGCAACATCTCAACGGCGGATCAGACTCACCAGTTTGATGGTCTTCATTGACGATCCACTGCTCGCTAGTATTGCCAGGTCTGAAGCGATACATATGCTCGCCCGGCTGGACGTCCACAAAGTCCTTGTAAAATAGAAAGTGACCTCCATCAGAGCTCTGATCAACCTCATAGGCCATCTCATGTATACGCCAGCTTGACATCGAGCTGGAGATGTAGACAGGAGGATGGACTTGTGGCTTGCTAAACGTGACCGTCACAGCTTGTTGTATAGTGCCGTCGTCTGAACCCGCTTGTGTTGAGTACGTTTGGTTACCATGCTGGTCGGAGGACGATGCATCATAGTAAATTGTCTGTGCTGACTGTAGAGGGGTCTTGTGTCTCTGCGCTTCAGAAGAGGCTGCTTGAGAGGCGTTATTCCCGGTGCTGGAAGCCGCAATGATCGTATCGGAGGAGGATGACCTGGAGGAAGGGTTTGGTCGAGAGGACGGCTTGGGAGATTTAGGTGTCTTTGGTGATAGTGCACGGGCGGCCGCAGCGATTGCGGCAGACTTCATGCCAGACATGCTTGCGAGGAACAAGGTAGGTTGGAGTGGAAAGAAAGGTATGAGTATTGATAATAATGCTGTGTTTGGGGTGAAGAAATGAAGTGAAATTAATGAATGAATGAATGGATCGTGTTCCGAAGCACGAGGAGGCCAAGGCTGCTGTCATAGTATTTCTTGATCGCCTTGCAAAGCGTCAGGGTTGGGAAGGCACGAAGGACTAAGAAACATTCTCGTGAATTCGTGCATTGATCATTAACACCAAGTCGTAGTTGCAGACCTCAATTCAGCTAATAGAGGTCCTCAACCAGTTCCTTCACAGCATCATATACCTTGCCATCTTTTTGCTTCGTGGCTCTTTCAGCGATGATGACTATTTGATCCTTGCCAATGCCTCTATCAGTCAACGATTGTGTGAAGCCGAGCTCCTTTACCAACTCAAGCACCCGATCACCGATTGCGAGTGCATCTTTCGTGGCGTCACCGCTCGCTTGCATACCAATGAATGGAGCAAGTCGAGCGATTTGTACTGCAGCCTCCTTGTCTGTTTGTGCCTTGAGCTTGACAACGTGTCCGAGGGTGAGCGCACTGGTCTCGCCATGTGGTCTAGCGCTGATTAGCTGAGCTATTTCTCGAAAGACGCAGGTCATCTCACATCTGATACGGCGAGCCCAAAGCATAGCCTAATGCGTGGGACAGTCCAAGACCACCCTTCATGTTTAGCCCGATGAATCCCAAGCTGCTGTAAGCTGCAAGGAACAATTGCGTTGTGAGGTCGTCATCTTTCCCATGAGCTTCCTTTGCTTTTGGCAGAAGACTGAAGAGGCTACCAGCAGCTGAAAGGCATGCAACCTTGGTAATCTCCGTGGCAGTAGGGTTGTAGAGCGTCTCAATAGCGTGGTCCAGGGCACGGCACCCTGTACCCAGCCATAGCTTTAGCGGGGTCTTTGCACCAAAGGCTGGATCGTAGAAGATGGCGTTTACGGCAACCTCTGGCGCAGCGATGCCAGTCTTCAAGCCGTCTTCTGTGGTGTAGCCAGCCATATGCGTGCCTGGAGACGTCAGTGTATGACTTCTGAGACACCCAAGACGCTCTTACATTCAGCCACAGACAAAGTTGTCGGGATCGTGATGTGGTGTAACCATTTGCCTCCTTTCTCGTGAGCTCGATATGATATAGCTTTGCCAGAGTCAATCGGGGACCCGCCGCCAATCGAGATAATCGTGTCAATCTTGTCATCTTTCAATACAAGCTCGGTGGCTCTGTCGAGCTCCGCGACCGGGGCGTGCTGCTTGATATCTGAGAAAGTAGAGGCATGTCTTGCACCAAGCAGTTTCTCAACGTCCTTGACTAGTGATGTCTTATTCGCAAGCGATGAGCCGGTGAGGATGAACGCTTTCGAAGATTCCGATGGGAGGCATGAGAGAAGGTGCTTCTGTACGCAGTCTGGGCCGTAGTAAAGAGCTTGGAGAGGACGTGGTTGCCACAGGCCGAAAAGTGGCTGGTTCGAGGATTCGGTCATATTTACTGAAAGATATACGGAAGTTACAGTGAAAGTGGTAAAAAGAAGTCGAGAAAGTGTACTGAAAACAAAGACTGGGGGAAATGACCATTGACTTTGATTGATTTGAGGACGTCATTCCAAAGCGGAACCCTCTCCGAGCCGGCTTGCCTCGGCAGATGACTGAGAAAGGCGCGCCATCAAGGACGCGAGGCAGCTTGATATGTTGATATTGTGCCTCTATTGTTGTCGCTACCTTGTCTTCTTCGCCAGAGGAGCACTATTGCTGTCCGAAGCTGCAAGGACGTAGTAGGCATTGTATAAGATCCACATGGGAATCCAGACCCAGAGCGAGTTCATGAGTGCGAGGTAGACCCAGAGGTAAAGCCAATTAGCTGTGTCGAGATTTGGGCTACCAGAAAGCCATTCCGGGCAGAAGGTCATCCAGCCTGGATGTGTCAGCATCAACTATGAGAGCTGGTTGCAGATAGCACAGGGATTTCACATACCACCATATATCTCGCCTGTGGCGATCACAGCAGCCCAGAACCAGGCCTCTCTATTCTTTCCTCTAGCCAGTAGTGTGAACACATACAATGCCAAAGGACCCATCACAAAGACTGTCAATAGCTCCAGAGAGATGACAGTCAAGTCACTGCCACCCCACCTCCGATCTGCTTTGGCATACTCTTGCCACAACAAAGCAGGCAGAGAAGTACCATAGAATGCACCATAGAGATGCTCGGCCTTCGACATGAAGAACACTCCCGGCGGCGTCATAGCATCCTGCTGGTGCTTTGGAAAGCTCGAGATGGCGGAAATTGGCGAGGAAATGGCAAAGCAACTGTAGAGATATGAACCCTCGAGGAAGGTATGGATCAAAACCTGGTGCGATGTTAGCTGTTTGCATGACGGTGATGGGCACGGAGGCGTACATCGAACAGATGCCATATGGCCAAAACGCGAATGGTAGTAGTAGCATTCTTCGGCAGGTATCGCACGGACGCGCTGTATGCTATGCCGAGCAGCACAATTACAGCTAATAATGACACGGCACTGGTCAATGTGAAGAACGCTGGAGCGTCCTGAGTTTTGTCCATGGTGTGGAGATTCTTTCGCTTGGATGTTGCAAGCACTACTACTTGGACTGACGGTGGTGGACTAAGTGAAAGGGAACGTTGCACGAAGGCCCTACAACGTAACAACGCGCGGGCGCGGGCACGATCACGCTAATCTGACGAGTCTCTATACAAAATCATATGTATCCTGCCACCTTTACTCATGATGGCACCCTCCTGTCGCTGATGCAATGTTGCCTTTGTGGAAGCCACGATCGCGACAACCTCCAAGATCAGATGACAGATGATCCGCGACTGTAGCGTTGCGTAGCATGACTGCCCTGATTCGCGAATAGCTCGCGTGGCATCGTGCATCGTGCGTCGTGTCTAATACGAGCTGAACCCGACCAACAACGACAATACTGCCAAACACACACCGCGATAGTGCGTGTGCCTTCCTCAGCTCCTCCCTCTCCCTCTTGAGCCATTGCGATTGTATTCAGATTACTTGGGAAGGAGAGCGAGCAGAATGATGACGCCGAGGTTAAGCACTTTAGCACTACTTCAGCCTTATAAAAGCCTAGAAACTGGTCTGCCATTGGCTGTGGGGGACCATCGGATAAAACAGGCCACGAAAGCTCGATCTTCGAAGGAAAAGAGGGGAAGGGAAGGTATGCTGTCATCATCTGCATAATTCTACCGATGTCGCACCATTATCATTCTTGGGCTGCTCTGCGATGTGGCAATTTGAATACATTGCGTATCATAGCAAACCATACGTAGTACTGATATTAATATATGTCGAATTGGAAGCAGCAAGACGAAGCGAAGACGAGCAGAGCCATGTTTTGCTAAGTGTTGAGTGTGGGAAGTCTGGGCGAGATCTCTCTGTTTCCACGAGTCCAAAGCGAGTCCATTGGGAGGACCCTGAAATTATTCTAGCGCGACTTTGCCCACGATTCACTAACCAACGAAAACTTGCCACCAAACGTCGACCCAACCTTTTGACTCTTTCCTTATATTCGCCTTCATCCTCTTCAATCTGTACTTTCCTCATCTCATCTCTCAACCAAATCACCAACTTCAACCACCTTCTTTATCCAACTCAGATCCTTTGTTCTGCTTGCTTGCAGACAAAGCCTCAGCATAGATCACAACCGCCTTCAGCTCTTCACCTCCGTCCTTCACTCTCTGAACCTTTCGATCTGAACTACACCCTACACTTATTCGACGATGCCTTCCCATCAGCCTGCAGCAGGCATGGAGGCCGTCAAGCCCGAATTCCTCTCCTCCCAGCCTTCCGCAATGGCCAGCAAAGACGAGCCTAACAGGAACAAGCAATATGACCCCAAGAAGCCACACATCACAGACACGCCAATGACGAGATACAACTGGTACAAACACGTCAACTGGCTAAACGTCTTCTTCATTCTCGGGATCCCCATGATGGGTCTAATTGCTGCGGTGTGGACGCCGCTCATGTGGCAGACTGCAGCATGGGCTGTCTTCTACTACTTCTACACCGGTCTCGGCATCACCGCTGGATACCATCGTCTTTGGGCACACACATCATACAAGGCAAGCCTGCCTCTACAAGTCTTCCTCGCAGCCGTTGGTGGCGGTGCCGTTGAGGGCTCCATCAGATGGTGGGCAAGAGACCACCGTGCGCACCATCGCTACACCGACACGGACAAGGACCCATACTCAGTCCGCAAAGGTCTTCTGTACTCTCACTTTGGCTGGATGCTCATGAAGCAGAACCCCAAGCGTATTGGACGCACTGATATCTCTGACCTCAATGAGTCTGCCGTTGTTAGATGGCAGCACAAGCACTACCTCGCCGTCGTCTTCAGTATGGGTCTTCTTGTGCCCTCTGCAGTTGCAGGCCTTCTGTGGAACGATTGGGTCGGTGGCTTCATCTACGCTGGTATCCTTCGTATTGCTGTTGTCCAGCAAGCCACCTTCTGTGTCAACTCTCTTGCTCACTGGCTCGGTGACCAGCCATTCGACGACCGCAACTCGCCTCGCGACCACGTCCTTACCGCCCTTGTCACCCTTGGTGAAGGATACCACAACTTCCACCACGAGTTCCCCTCCGACTACCGTAATGCCATTGAATGGCACCAGTACGACCCCACCAAGTGGCACATCTGGGTCTGGAAGCAGCTTGGTCTCGCCTCCGACTTGAAGCAGTTCCGCTCCAACGAAATCGAGAAGGGTCGTGTCCAGCAGCTCCAGAAGAAGCTCGACCAGAAGCGTTCCACCCTTGACTGGGGTGTTCCTCTCGACCAGCTTCCTGTCATGGAATGGGATGACTACATTGACCAATGCAAGAATGGCCGTGCTCTCATCTGCATTGCTGGTGTCATCCACGATGTGTCTACCTTCCTCAGCGAGCATCCTGGTGGTCGTGCCATGATCAACTCTGGTATTGGCAAGGACGCCACTGCCATGTTCAACGGTGCCGTCTACCGTCACTCGAATGCTGCCGCCAACATCTTGTCAACGATGCGTGTGGGTATTGTCCGTGGTGGTATGGAAGTCGAGATCTGGAAGCGCTACCAGAAGCCAGAGACGCCATTCCTTGTCAAGGATGGCGATGGCAACCGCATCATCCGTGCCGGCGAGCAGGTCGGTGTGATTCCAGAGTTGTCCTCTGTCGCTGGCGCGGCATAGAGAGATGGATATGGGTTGGCAGATGCTTTAATGTACAATATGACGAACAAGATGCTCCAAGGTATGAGCGAGTCTGCGACGGCCGAGAAGGGATTCCAAGCGATGGCGTTTGGGCGGACATACATGAGGGATTGACATGATCCTTCGAGCTGAGATCACAATGCATCAGCACACGCGTTCGTTTTTACCTTACTAGGTGACACAAAAGTGTCGCGATTTAGACGGCCAGTCTGGCCGATTCGAGAATGAAATGATTACATCACAACCTTAGCTTTCTGTCTCCGACGTGTCGTGCCTTTTTCTGCTGTCTGTAAGAATATCTTCACAGGTTCCTTCATGGTGAAAACACGGCTATCATACAGTGCTTCCTTCACGAAACCTCCTTCCGCTTCGGCACTCTTCAGGCATTTTTTGTCTTTGAGTTAAAGTTCTTTGGAACTGAACTCTTCTTGCTCATAAGCTAGTGCTGAATACGATGATTATACAGTGCTTTCCACGCTTGTTGTCTCTACGGCACTCTTCAGAACTTTTCAGGCTTGAGTTACGATTTCCTATTTTAAGTCTTCTTGCTGACCAACTAGTGCTGGATACGGGTTGTAAAGTGCTTTTCGGGCTATATCGACTCTTCGACACTCTTCACGACTTTTTAGGCTTGAGTTACGATTTTCGATCTCAAGTCTTCTTGCTAACTACCTCGTGCTAGAGACGTATAATATAGTGCTTTCCACGCTTGTAGTCTCTGCGGCACTCTTCACGACTTTCTAATCTTAAGTCACTATTTCCGATTTCAAATGTTCTTGCTGACTACCTAGTGGTGGATACGAATGATATAGTGCTTCCTGCCTTTACAATCTCTTCGGCACCCTTCACAACTTCTCGGCGTTGAATAGAATCTTCTGCGGCTGGACTCTTCTCCAGGGCTTGCTAGGCATCACTCCACTCTCTCATGCTTATGTGCACATCCTCCAGCAAGTCTGAGCTCTCCAAGAGTGATTGTGCCCTCGACGCCACACCAAGACCGCCCTCTTCACAGCTCACAATCAGGGCTCTCAAGTATTCGCATGCACGCACCCTGGCCCAGTCCCCCGGTCCATTTCTCGACCTCCAGACGCTGCTCCGATTCACGCTCAGGTCACGCTGACATTATCACAATTTACACAAGATTTAATCGTGCAGCAGCCATCATGCAATGGCCGCAGCAGCCAGGGTCGTCGTCACGTCTCACGCCCCAATAAAGTCTCTCTAGTGATATTGTAATAATTATGAATTTGTGATTAATCCTCCACCATAGTCTATGCTCGCTTCCTCGCTTCCTGCTGCTACAAGCACAAAACGCCAATGTATGATGTAAAATGCTGAAACTTCTTGCCTGAAGCTGCGCCGAGCCTACTCAGCTCAGCGAATGGGAGAAGCGCCGCCCAGAACCAATCAACGCCGTATTGCCCTTCGCAGCTCTCAGTCTACGCCAAGCGGCCGTGCCCAATAACAGAATAACCACCATATCCTCCACGTGGGCTGTAAACAGGTCTTTTGCCATGATGATCTCCTGCCTCCCACATCCTATGTCATCCAGATTGCAGCGCCGACGCAATATTGATGGGAGATAGTCTTCGTGTTGAAGCAGCGTCGGTCCATGACGAAACGCCTCTATGAAGCTCCAGACCCAGCGAGGGGCTAAGGCGGCAATCAAGTTGTTGCATACTATGCAAAATGATGATGCGACTATTGCGTAGCGACGCTCAAACCTAGGGGCCCGACTGCCAGTCTCCTATCAGGTACCAGCCCAGATGCATGATGATGTTGTGCAAATCAGCTCACATTGACTGGAAAGCCTGTGTTAGCCAACAAGTACAGACCACCAGCCATCCATCAAAGTGTCAGGCGTACCTCACACATGCTGGAGAGAGGCACTAACCTGTGGGACCCAACGAGGATCGTCTTGTATCCCGTGATGATTGCGTCAAGCTCTGAAAGTGGCTGGATGTAGCGATGGAGCCTCGTCGTGGTGAAGGCGTTCGAGTGCTCGACAGTTTGTATCCCGATTGACCAGAGCCTCGTCTCTCCTGACCAGAACCTCTCCTCTCTCCACTCATGGCCTGGATTGACGACCGGCGACTGGACGTGTTGGGATCGGATGGTATTTGCGGATGGATCACTTGTGGAAGACCGATGCGAGGTTCATCAGGGCTTGCTTCCGGCGGAATGTCAATCATGTCTTCATCGTGATTACCGTCTAGAAAGGGCTTTGGCGTCGGAGATTTGGCGACACCATTCGTGGTTTTTGACAACTCCTCGTCCAAGACTTGCTGCCAGATCTGCTTGTTCCTGTTGACGTGGTGGGTTGTGAATGCCATGCCGGGCAGGATATTCGTCATCCGTTCGAAGAGACCACCAGCAAAGATGTTCATGAAGCCTAATTGCCGTTCCGCCATGTCTTTAAGATCTCCAGCTGGTGGTGGCCCGCCGAACAAGCATGTTGGAATGTTGGCATCTAGTTCCATACGGCCTTGGTTGGCGAATTCATCGGTAACAAGATTCGCCCATTCCTTTGCGATGTCGAAGTTTCGAGCCTACATAGATTAGCTTGGACATCCACATTTCACTAAAGTGGAGTATGATTTGCGAGGACGTACCACATTGCAGATATCACCACACTTGATTATGAGGCAAGACAAGAGTTCGCGATTCGAATCCAGAGTCGCTTCGTCCCATGATGTGATTGACCGGTCATTCTCATCCCAGAAGTCCCGGAAGACATCGAGCTGTTTGGTGTATTGTCCGTGAAGGGTCATGTCAGTCGCCAAGATGGAGCTTATCATGAGTTTCCTGATGGCCGAATCATTGCCAACTGATGGCCAAAATCGACGCAGTAGCTGGGAGTAGAGCGCGCAGTGGAAGGATTCAAGAACAGAGTGATCGTTGTACAGTTGTGCCACGGTAGCCTTCACCCGGACAAGGAACATGTTATTCACACCAGGATGTCCTACATCATGACCCATAGCGCTAATGAGAAGCACAAGCGCGTTGAAGGGCTTCATGATAGATCCTAGACCGGATGGTGTCCTCCGTGCATCGAACTGTTGTGTGCCAAACGGAGGAACGATTCCAGTTGAAATGAGAAAGTAGAAACATGCCTGTAAGACATCACAGGCATGGCGAAAGTTGTGGTATATCACCGATGTGTTGTATGCCTCGCGGACAACCAGAAGGAATTTCATGAAGTCCTCTACACGATCGCTTAGCACAAGTCGAGGTCAGCAGACAGGGTGGAACTTACCATTCGACATGCGCCATTGAGCTAGAGAGTCGTCTTTGAGGACATGCTGGAACATTAGGAGTGCACCGTATAGCAGCTCATCGTCAGTGAAGCTGTGTGCAGAGAAATCCCAGGAGCCAACAGCATTTGCGACTGCTTCGCGCCGAGATGTAGCAATGGGCAGGTCACTTCAGCTTGGTTAGCATTTGCAGGAAAACACATCTCAATGGAATACATACGGTGTCTGATTGAACTCTCCAATGATGTCCGGGTCGCATATGTCCATCATCAGACGTGAAACAGGACCTTGCATTAATGTCGCGAATCGTTTTGCCCCGGCTTCTACTGCAGCCGCCAGTGCTTTTTCTGGCAAAGTTTGCAACTTGGCTGCCATGCTTTCCGACGAGAGAGGACTGACTAATATATCCGCCGCGCCTGGGAATCTTTCTTTGCTAATGACCAAGCTTTCTGCCGGGAGTGTAGAAGGCTTGCTGAGAAGGACGACAGGGATGACGACACCTCCGAGACGATGGGCGCGTATGCTGTAGACGAGGTGGTTAAAGTATTGCATGCCGTATAGATTCTCGGCAACAGTCTGTGCTTCTCCTGCACCCGGTGGGGTATAGTAGTAGTAACCCTCGCTGTAGGGTATGTCCATGATAACGAGATATTTCCCACTTCCACGATCTAGCTCTGGTTGAGCTTCATTCATGCGAACATAGCAAGCGAGACTCGTCTTGACAACAGCAACTATAACATACGTGTTAGCCTGAGATCGCTCAAAGAGGTTTGCCGATGTCTCAACTCACCTCTCTCGTACGTCTTGAGCAATACGTTGATGTTTTCGTCAACTTCGTCCGTAGAGCCCAAGATGCCGTGTAATGAAGCGCTCGCATTACGATCTGCTGCAGCAGGTTTCCTGGGTGGACGTTCTCTTGTGTATATTCCCTCTTCTCTTGCCCTCCGATCAAGGTATACCACGGTGAATGTACTTGCACTCATGGCGACAGCTATCGAAACTTCGTCGCCACGAGCTGTAGGGATTGGCGCGCCTAGGCCGGTGCTGGCCGAGTGATGAATGCGATGGATTCCTCAAGTGAGACAACGAATGAATGCAATACTTGTGGTTCAATTGGAACGTCACAAGGTCGAGGTTCCCAAAGTCGAAGAGTTCTGTGTCGAGTCGTTTGCGATGTAGACAATGCAGTGTGGTGCGTCAGAGGAAGTTTCAAAAGTGTTTCTTTCAGCTTCGTCAGTAAGTATGGAAGTGTGTCGTTGACGCGCACATCTTGCTCCGGGCACCTACCTGTGACTTGTGGTTCAAAAGGAAGCTGCGAATGCTGCCAATGTCCGTCTTGTGATGCGGAGGTGCTGCACACAGCAAGAAGGCACGATGGAGATAGGACAGGTTTCGACAAGATGATGAGACGAAGTGAGGAGACGGGGCAGGATTGGGTCGTGCGAGCGAGGTGTCGTCGTGTCGTATAGTATAATAGAGTCGTGGAGCATAGGAGAGTTACTGGTAACTGGTGGCTGAGATCAGCGCTGGGACTCTTTACGAGGGTCGAATCCCGCTCCCGCACTAATCTTCCCCCCCGCCCTTCGAAAGCTTCCAAAATCCTTCCAGAAGCC
>Ga0268246_10000694_pt1 | contig 13579 bp, 9 predicted proteins | sample AgamicOrSfe_FD_200242 | JGI IMG/M metagenome (GOLD analysis project Ga0268246, IMG submission 200242) | Agave microbial communities from Guanajuato, Mexico - Or.Sf.e (v2) (version 2) | ecosystem: Host-associated > Plants > Phyllosphere > Phylloplane/Leaf | place: Guanajuato, Mexico | collected...
GTGCCTGCTGATTCCATGATTGCGAGTTCCATCATCCACACATCGCAGCCGTGTGATTTGCTCTTTTGTAGGAAGATTTGGAAATCTCCAAAGAATGACCACGATGTTCACACATCACTCGATTGCTTCAGCTCCCATTTGCTGTGGTTCTGGTTCGACGAGACAGGCAGCCGGATCTGGATCCATCACCATTGCGGCACTAGCATCAGTGATCTCTTGATCAATCACCATCTCCTCGGTTTGCAAGCCCTTGTTCGTTGTCAGTCCAGCCCCAAGGTCTGCCTCTTTCTGCGTATATGGCTCTTCCTTGAGCTGTCGTAGTCTAAGGATAAGATGTTAGTCTCAGCCGCGCGGAACAATCCATCGCTGGGCTTCCTCTTACATACCTCCGTTTATGTGGCTTTGCCTTCTTATGTACACTAAAGTTGTGCTCGCTCTCGAACCACTTTGCACAAGGTATACAATAGTGCTCGCCTAGTGCTGGCAGGTCTGTTGGCTCTTTTGTTTCATGGTATAGCTCAAGATATCGAGGAGACTTTAGGTCTTCGTGAATCTGATCGAGGTCGCGAGTATGCCTTCTCGTCTTCTTCTTGGAGTCTCCTCCTCGAATAGCAGGCATTGTGTGGGGAGGTGTGAGTGAGCTCGTGAATCGGTGTTCTTCACTTTCCGCTGACCTAATGCCGGCCTGCTATGAGTCCCGCCAAGAGATTCGCGTTGGACAATAAGGTATGATGGTAGTTGTGGACTTCGTTCTGACTTCGTGATTTCATTAAACACAGGAAAACCTCGGTCTCTCTCGGCGCTCACGTGATGCCAGGCTAAACTGTTAAAAGAAGGACGTGAGAAGATTAGCTGTCTTATCGGCTATACCTTCTTTGTGATTGGCCGAGCTCAACAGGCTAGGGCAACAAGCTTCCTTCCTTCCGTCTTCGCTCCAACCTCTGTCGCCTCGATACTCCACGCCATCGCACTTCTTCGTTGCAGGTGTCTTTCCTAATCATTCGTCCAGCTCTTCCTTTCCTCGAGCTAGTCGACAATCTTACAACATGATCACTCAGGCGACGCTCACCGCCGCCCGCAGGCTGGTCAGTATTTACATCAATGGCGATAGTGATTTGAAGAGCTTCAGCTAAAGCTTTCCACAGGCCTCAAGGCGCAGCTTTGCTACAGTTGGCGACTCGCCTCTCTCCAAGAAGGTTGAGATGTCCAACTGGGAGAAGGGCAACTTTCTCAACTACCAGAAGATGTCTGAAAACCTTGCTGTCGTCAGGTCAAGGCTCAACAGGCCTCTGACATATGCCGAAAAGATTCTATACTCCCATCTCGACAACCCTCACGAGCAAGACATCCAGCGTGGAGCATCATACCTGAAGCTCAGACCAGACCGCGTTGCTTGCCAAGATGCCACCGCACAAATGGCCATCCTCCAGTTCATGTCTGCTGGCATGCCTTCGGTTGCTACACCAACCACTGTCCACTGTGACCATCTGATTGAAGCTCAAGTCGGTGGTGAGAAGGATTTGCAACGCGCCAAGGACATCAACGACGAGGTTTACAACTTCCTTTCCACCGCTTGTGCAAAGTACAACATTGGTTTCTGGCGTCCAGGCTCTGGTATCATTCATCAGATTATCCTCGAGAACTACGCTTTCCCCGGTGGTCTCTTGATCGGTACCGACTCTCACACTCCTAACGCTGGTGGTCTTGGTATGTGCGCCATTGGTGTTGGTGGTGCCGACGCTGTGGACGTCATGGCCAACCTTCCTTGGGAGCTTAAGGCACCTAAGGTCATTGGTGTCAAGCTTACTGGAGAAATGTCTGGCTGGACTACCGCGAAGGATATCATTCTCAAGGTTGCTGGTATTCTCACAGTTAAGGGTGGTACCGGTGCCATTGTTGAGTACTTTGGACCTGGTGTTGACACTCTGTCTGCTACTGGCATGGGTAAGTGTTTCTTCTCTATGCTTTGCGTTGAATACATTAGCTAACACTTTATCAAGGCACAATTTGCAACAGAAAGTTCTCCCATTCACCATGAAACGACGAAATAAACTAACAACTCAATAGTGGGTGCTGAAATTGGTGCCACCACATCTCTCTTCCCGTTCAACAACAAGATGGGCGACTACCTCAGAGCTACCAAGCGTTCTCAGATCGCCGACCTCGCCAAGTCCTACTCTAAGGAGCTTCACGAAGACGAGGGTGCCGAGTACGACCAGCTGATCGAAGTCAACCTTTCCGAGCTTGAGCCTCACATCAACGGTCCTTTCACTCCGGATTTGGCAACACCCATCAGCAAGTTCAAGGCTGCTGTCAAGGAGAACGGCTGGCCCGAGGACCTCAAGGTTGGTCTCATCGGGTCATGCACCAACTCCTCATACGAGGACATGTCTCGTGCGGCTTCCATCGCTCAGGATGCCATGGACCACGGTATCAAGGCCAAGGCTCTCTTCACTGTTACACCCGGCTCAGAGCAGATCAGAGCAACCATTCAGAGTTCGCCGGACCAGTAATTCCCTCGTCAATCTTTCACGCTGACTTTGCATAGGGGACGGTCAAATGAAGACTTTCGAAGACTTCGGCGGTATGGTCCTTGCCAACGCCTGTGGACCATGTATTGGTAAGTTTAGCTTTCCTTCCTGAGTCTGCGATCCGCCCGGGCCCTGATCCCATACCGATGTCTGAGTCTCTACGGCACTCTTCCCAAGGTATTCGCAAGTGCTCTCGCTGTCATAGAACGTCAATTCAGTCCTATGACTGTATGAGCATATTCGCACAAGAATCCTGTCCTATGACACCTGGGAGCACTTTGGCCTCCTCCAGCCACTTACCCAACATATCCGTCGCGATCATCCACAATTAAACCTGAGACGAATGCTAACCCTACTCAGGACAATGGGACCGTCAGGATGTCCCCAAGGGCGAGAAGAACTCCATCATCTCATCCTACAATCGTAACTTCACTGGACGTAACGACGCCAACCCTGCCACCCACGCTTTCGTTGCCTCTCCCGACATGGTCGTCGCCATGACCCTTGCTGGTACTCTTAACTTCAACCCTCTGACCGACACCCTCAAGGACAAGGACGGAAACGACTTCAAGCTCAAGGGTCCTGAAGGACCTGGTCTGCCTGCAAATGGCTTCGACCCTGGCGCGGATGTCTACCAGGCTCCTCCAGCCAAGAGGGACCAAGTCGATGTACAAGTCGCCCCTTCATCAGACCGTCTCCAGATTCTCGAGCCATTCGATGCATGGAACGGAAAGGATGCTACTGACCTTCCCATCCTTATCAAGACTAAAGGCAAGACCACAACCGACCACATCTCTATGGCTGGTCCGTGGTTGAAGTACCGTGGTCATCTTGACAACATCTCGAACAACATGCTTATCGGTGCCATTAACGCTGCCAACGGCGAGGCTAACAAGGTCAAGAATGCCATCACTGGTAAGGAGGACGCTGTTCCCGCGACTGCCCGTGACTATAAGTCGAAGGGCGTTAAGTGGGTCGTCGTCGGTGACTGGAACTACGGTGAGGGTTCATCTCGTGAGCACGCTGCGCTCGAGCCAAGACATCTTGGTGGTCTTGCCATTATCACCAGGTCTTTCGCTCGTATCCACGAGACCAACTTGAAGAAGCAGGGTATGCTTCCTCTCACCTTCAGCAACCCTGAGGACTACGAGAAGATCAACCCAGACGACAAGGTCGACCTTCTGTGCACACAGATCGCTGTTGGCAAGCCAATGACACTGAAGGTTCACCCCAAGAGCGGTGACTCGTGGGACTGCGAGCTCAGCCACACTTTCAACGCTGGCCAGATTGAGTGGTTCAAGAACGGTAGTGCCCTGAACACCATGGCCAAGGCTCACGGAGCGCAGTAGACGGAAGGTTGATGCGGCATTGCGGCCCCAGATGTTATGATACCATAGAAGGCATGTTTGATCGTGGGATGCGACTATGAATCAAGAGATTAAGTCCTGCATCGAGGAGTGGCGAGGAGGAACGACTTGTGGAGTTGGAATTGTCTTTGTAAGTAGATTTATAGTGGCAGCCGGACGCTTTGATGATGTGATGCGTTCACGTAATGACTTTTCATCATATCACATCTATATCATTACATATGTGCAGGATAGTGTAGTTCGCGTGACGATGATGGATTGACCTCATTAATACTCCTCTATACACGTTACATAAATCACTCGTATTGTTGATGCAATCACGTCGCTCCAACTACATCCATCTTCACTGCCTTCTCAACTGCACGTCCTCCCTCCCTATCCTTTTCACGCCCTCCAACTTGCGCGATCAGTCCACAAGCTACAACACTCGCCCCAACAAACCACGCTGGAAACCAGACCAGCCATACGATGACTGCTGTATAAGTCGAATGCACCAGCCACGCCTCGCCCGCCATCACAAGCAGACTCTGCACGTTACCGAGAGGAGCAGCCGTCAAGAGGTGGCTGGCGAGGTATGTTATGCTCGTGGGATTGATGAGGTGAAGGAGGAGGAGGGTCGTGATGGCACGGATTGGCAAGGACGTCGCCGTCTTTGATTTTGTGGTAGATACAGCTTCCGGAAGCAACAGGTGCGCATGTATGAGCGCCAGAGGCGATGCGACGAGCCCGACGAGCAGACCAAGCGAGAAGTTTAGAGTCGAAAGCGTGGCGAGCGCGATGCCGAGTAGGAGTAGGGAGATGCACGGGATCAGCGTGAGCGCTTGTGTGTTGATGAGTGCATTCGCGCGTAGAAAGACGGCAGTGAGGTAGGGCAGGATATTTGTTGCGAGTGCGATTTGGACAAAGGCGCTGTTCAGTGCCTGGCAGAGGTGTGTTAGCCCGTGAATGCATGAACGAATGCTAGTGTCAGATACCTCGGAGGTTGTATTATGCAGCAGGAAGAGCGGTGCCACGCCGATGAAGTGCGATAGCAGCACGAAAGCGAGCGGGAAAAGTAGAGCTCGCTCAGATGTTGCGAGTAGCTGTTTAGGCACTGCGGTCACCATGCCGCGATGCTCCAAGATCTCCACTTCTGCCTTGAGCTGCTCCGATTCTTGTGCTGCAGCTACTCTGGTGTCTGCCTCTACCGGAGCTTTAGTAGGCCGCCCACTTTGCACCCATAGCGCAATGGACATGATCGAGAAGTTGATGGCAACCAGCATAGCGCTGGGGAGGTATGTTCCAATGCTCACAAAACGTCTAGCATGCATCAGCAGATAGAAGAAGAAGCTCTGGTGGAGATGCTCGAGCAAGTTGTTCAGACTGCGGAACGTGCTCTCCACGAGACGCCCAAGAGTCATCTCATCGTGCCAGCCATCGCCGACTGTCTGTAATGTGATAGCATCCACATGGTACGGGATGAAACTACTGTGCGGACCAGAAGCGTGACCCAAGCCCTGCACGAGCATGCCGTGGAGCATGGTCTTCAAGCGCTCTTCATAGCTGTCTCCGTGGTTCCACATCCGCTGTATTGTGGTCCCGATGCCCATGTAGTCCGTGCCGATGACGGTGACGGTATTGATCAGGTCGAGATTGGGTAGCTGGCCATTTATACCGTCGTATACGATGTGGATCTTGTCGAAACGATGACCACCAGTACCAGCTGGATAGTCGATGGCTACTGCTCCTTGCAATGCACCACCACGGATCGGGAGGTCTTCGACGGAGGATGTATCGTGGGTGGAGTGGTATGCGTCCACCCAAGCCTGTGGTCCAGCCGTGCTCTCGGGCGTGATGACGAAGAAGATGTCCTTGGACCATAGAGACCATCCTAGATTAGGTCAACATTCAGCACTTCGACCGTAGGATTTCATGACCTACGGTTGAAGTATCGTGCCAGCGTCAGCACAAGTGCGACACCGCTTTGATTCAGAACATTGTCCATATTCTTCCAGGCTGCCATGAGCACGATGGCCTCGGTGGCATCTCCCCGCGGCGCTTTCAGCATAGCATACACATTCTCTCCAGCTATCGTCTTTCCTGCTACCTCGTACTTGTACTTCTGAAGAGCCACCTTGAGGCCTTGCACCTTGAAGAGATCTTCCAGACCTTGCACAACCCTGCAATGCTTGATTAGGCGTGTTTCGTTTTCGAATTTACATCTTCTCTCTTACACTTCTGGAGCTAGTGTCGTGAGTCCAGCTACCTCGTGTCTGTATGCTCTAAAGATATCATGCTCACTTCCTCCAAAGTATGTGTGAACCTGGCCTGGAAGAATCGCATTCTCAGACACATAAGTCCGTCGCGAGTACTCGTCCAGAGGCAAGAGAAGAAGCCATGCCACGCCGACGAAGATGCAGAAGAGGGATAAGTATGGAGGAACTCGCGCTACTCGTGAATCCGATCGCAGGGTCAGTAGTGCTGCTGTAGCCTTTGTTAGTATTGCAAGCAGGGGACCACGGTCACAGGCAACTCATACATACACAACAAGCCCATCTTGATCACTCCATGCTCATAGTAGTAGTCACAGCTCGATTTGTTGTCCGCAAATGTGAAACGCGTGCTAATCGATAAATCTTCCGAAACCTCGAAAACGTTCAGACGAGGGAGACAACCTGAAACAACCTTTGTGCTTATACTGCTACTGTTTTATACTAGCTTTCCTGCTATCATCCTCCTCGCTGCGCGCTGCAGACGTTCAATGGCTGCAAATTCTGTAGCACTCCGGCTCCCAAATCCTGCGCGCATACGTGCATGGATGAACAGGCTACCGTTCTTCACGCGTGGCATACTGCTTCTTGTTGTTCTATCCTCGGTCGCTGGGCTGATAGTCTCGTGGATCATTCCTGCCAGCGCCTTGATTCCTAGCCAGGTATCTATATTCGCTGGTATGGTTCCTGTATACTCTGACGCCAGGACTATAGCTGACCTCTTTGTTTAGCATACCGTCTCAACACCTTCCCGATAGTCCATGCAGGCATCGTCTGCGCCATAATCAGCCTCATCCCCCTCATTCCTCTCCTCGAACGCTTCGAGTCGCAATACGGCACTCTGGTCTCTGCTGCCCTCTTCTTCGGACCTTTCGCGACGCTTCCTGGCGTGTTATACATCCTCGTCAACCATGTTATCCTTCGTGCGGATACTCCTATACAAGGCTCCATGACATGGTCATATCTCCTGCTGTCCATGGAAGCGCTCATGCTACACCGACGGCACCCTTCATTCAAACTAGGGGACATCAATCTGCCGATCTGGCCATTCCCCATACCACTACTGGTCTTTCTGCACTTCCTGCTACCCTCGGTGATACTGCATGATAGCCTCCTGGGAAATCTATGCGGATGTCTGGTCGGTTACGGCTTTGAGTTGGGATACCTGAAGTTCCTGATCCCGCCGGAAAGAGTGCTCCGATACATCGAGGGAAAGTTGAACCTACTTGGCAGGCTACCGCACTATATCAGCGTGGATCAAAAGACGTTCGGGAGATATGGCAGTGTGTTACCACTAGATGAAGATGGAGGACGTGGGATCAGGAGAAATGGTGCGGACAGGAGAGCGACGCCTGTCACAGGCGCGGTAGGGCTTGCAACAGTTCCTGCTCGATGATCGGGCCGAGTGATGATGAGAATATGTCTTTGTATTACTAATTAATGCATGAACGTGTACGTGCAGGGCGTCCTGTGCTGATGCTGCTGATCCATTTGCCACCCTGTTTCAGCGAACCTGATACAGCACTCCGAAACACATCGTCATCTTTTGTACCCGTCACGTCCATTCATCTCCATTTTTTTTCCTTCGTTCCTGCTTTCCTGCCCCTGCCCCTACTGTCCCTTTTTCGTATCTTGTCTACACAGCTCCATATGTCCTCCGTTATCTCACATCACACTATCTATCTCACCTCATCTCAGCACACAGCCAGATGCCGCACACCTGCCCAGAAGCCCAGACCTGATCTAGCACCCACTATGGTGCTCATCCACTGATACCAATCACGGCATGTGCACACACAAGCCAACGGATGCTAAGTCTGTGGTCTTAATCTGGGAGGTGTGAGTTGTGTAGAGTGCCGTCGTGCTTATGATTGTGGATGAGATGATGAGATGATGAGATAATAGTTTAAGGAGGAGGAGGAGGAGGAGATGCCTGATCCATGCGAAGCGTACGTTCGGAAGCTGCTCTGGTGTGACTCACGCGGTCCATGTAACCAATGCTGTGTCTACAGCCGTGTCTGTTCGACCCTAGCGAGACACTTTCCAGGAAATAGACAGCAACACAACGCCGTCCATCGATCAGAACGGCGCGAGATGATGATACTGCTCTATGAGTCTTTCTGCATCACTGACATGACGCGTACGCACCAGGAAACCTAATGGAGTAAGAATGCCACGATAGGGCGCCAGCGAAGCAGTTTGCACAACCCTGGCGGGGCTAAGTGATGACTTGAACACACCTTTAGCCTCGCAAGGTAAGTACGAGTGACAAAATAACAGCTCGTGTAGATCATCCACATCAGCACAACTCGAGGACTGCGTGCCCAGCGTCACAATCCTTCGACGTCCACACCATGATGCCAGCTGCACGTCAAGACCAGTCCGGTCTTCTTGGCTCCAGTACAGTATATCATCTAAATCAAGCAAAATCATCTCCGAGTCCGTAAAGCAAGCTCATCTTCTGCGAGTGTGTAGTGCTCCGTGCCAGGTCAAGTCCTGTTGTAAAATTGTGACCATGTCATGACATCCAGAAAAAGGAATTCGGCAACACAAGGCGTTTACAGTATCCAAGATATGAGCCTACCTATTTCTGGTAAAGCAGATCATCGAGGCACACTCTCTGCCATTATCGACCTCGTGTAGAGTGGGATGACCATGACGTTTGCACTCTGAAACAAGCGCGGAGGTCCTCGTGCCTCGCCTTCGAGTCCTGACACGAGTCCTTCTCGTATGTGCTGACGTACTGTACGGACAGGGGTGTCCTTGCTTGGGTTGAGGAAGTCCTAGGAGCGAACTCCGTCGCTGCTCGCTGCTTACTGCTGCTGGATTGCACAGCCACTGCTTAACGCGACACTCTCGTCTCTGGTGCACATTGTTGTCACTGGCCCACACCTCGATAGTGCCTCAACGGAGTGTGCTCTTCTTTCGAAAGCTGATCAGTGGAGCAGGCATTTCTGTCATATATTGGCGCATATCGAAGTCGCCTCGAGTCCACGGTCCGGAAGACCGTTCGATGGCCTGGTACGCAGTGTCAAATCGCAAGTCTGCGCGGAACCCTCACGGCACTCTCCCCACGATCCTTCTAGCGCAGCTGAGCCACAGTAGCTGGAACACTCCCAAAGCTAGAGCGTGGCGCATGAGGTCAGTTGCAGCTGGATGCGGGATACGAGCCTGCGACAATCTCTGGACGATCCCTGTGCCGTACTTGTGACGCACGCTATCTGTATGACTATGTCACCATTGGAGCCACTGTCTGGAACACACTAGCACAAAACTACCAATCTCCGCCACTAAGTTTGACGCCGCGTGACGGGCAATACCCACTAGCCTGAGAAGGTGCAATGGCTTGAGGATAAACATAGCCGAGCACGGGCGAGCAAAAGAGACGATGGCAAGCAGCACAGCCACGACACTATTGACGACCATGTGCCAAATAACCAAAGAACCAAAGAACAAAGAACAAAGAACGCTAATTTTCAAGCTTAATGCCACATTCCACGGGCCACCATGCAAGAGGTCTGCCTTAGAACGATGGTACTGCTATACTCGCCTGGCAGTATCGGTGTCTTGCCACAACAGCTCGTCTATCTTTGCAAGCCGTTGCATCTTCGTCGTAAAAACTGCTGAGGCATATCGGAACAAAGATACGACGTCGCCCGCCAGGAGCTGACAGAACTGGCGCGTGAACAAGGGAAGGAGAGAGCGGTATCGCTTGAGCCACGGTATGCACTCGGTAAACCCTCTAGGAGGACCTCTGCGTGCGTGGCTATATTCAATGCTTCTGTGTAACGGGTAATCTCTCAAGTCTGAGAGAGCATCATCACAATCACCTTACCTGCTGAAATGCACCCACAACCTAGGCATGGCCAGGATGACTTTGTAAGCCTTAGAAGTTTGAGCCGAATCCTTATGGCACTCTACTCTCCCCAGGACACTTTTAGACTTCTGGGCTAGTAGTGCTTTACTCATGTAGGTCGTCAGTATGACCTGTTATCACTTGACCATTCTTACTACCATGACATGTTATTCTATTATTGTTAATGATTGTTCGGCCATGACAGCCTCGGCACATTTCCAGGCAGGAAGTTACCGAGGACTGAAGTTTTGGTTTTTGCTTCCGTTCGATCTATCAGATCATGATCTGATCGAAGCTTTTTTACTCCACGAAGATTGACCTCATTCTATCTGAAGCATAGCCAAAACTTTGTTCATCATTATTTGCAAGGGAAAAGCCCGTTTCACAAGGGAACCATGAATACATCCATCGGTCAGTATAGGGCCGCCATCGGTTAGCTCTTGTCTTGACCTGAGAGTGCTACTACTACTACTGGTACTTTCTTCATTTCAGCTAAGGAGTATCTAGAACCCGGACGTCACGAAGCGCTCATATCATGCGCGATGATCGTTGCCACACGATGGATACAGACAGCAGACAGCAGACAGCATCTCCCGCTGGCAGGCTCCGCAACGTCCGATTCGCTGAGCTATCTCATCTAAGATTACCGTGCGCAAAGCATCATCGGTCACATGCTCACATGCTCACATGCAGGATCTATGACTGCCCAAATGTGCTAGACCGGCTCGGATTGCCCGCCCTGCCTGCACTTATCCACCCGCATTGCACGCGTGGCATGGCGGATTGGTCAACTAGCCCCGTCGAAGCCATGGAATCCATGAAAAACGAAGAACGGGCTGAAACAATTGCACAGCCACAGCCGCCGATCTTGAGCCACATACTCTCCCAGACTGCGCTTCGCCGAAAGATACATAAGCCGGCGGCTCCCTAGCCACATACATCCTCTCTTTCTGACACACACACACACACACACACATCACACCATCACCAACATCACCCTCTTCTAGCGACTCCAAGCACACCACCTCGCGACAAGCTCCAAGACATATAGCAGCGTGAATCGCCTTTGTTTACCTTCAAGCGCCGGAAAAGCCGCATTTTCTGCCACAGCCTTCAGCTTCTCAGCAAGCAGCAGTTGGCTCTACTTCTCTCCTTCTCTCCTTCACACACATGAGCTATTAAGCTACCATGTTCTCCAAGTATGCACCCTTTCACCCCCCATCTCTTCAAACCAGCATTGCGCATGCGCTGTGAATATAGCGGAAGCTGTAGCTGATCGACAACAGGAGGAAATCGCACAAGCCACCTCAAGACTTCCATCTGAAGTTCAAGAAGAACTTCGACGACATTCTCCAAAGTCCTGCGAACGGACCTGCGACACCAGCCCAGACACTAGGGAGCACTTCCAACGAAGATCTGGGCATGTCTTTCAATCCTTCGTAAGTAGACCTACCTTTCACCACTATGCGCTGGTGCTATACTGTACATTCATACCAATATACTGATCTCCTTTGTTTGCAGTCAATGGGATCATGGCGTCGACACTAAGGAACTCGTTTTCGACAACCACGAATGGGGCAATGATATGTTCAACACCAACAACTTCTCCGATGTATGGTGTCAGCCTACGCCCGGCATAGACGGTAATGCCATGAACTTTGCCTCTGCGCATGGCGACATGTTACAGATGCCACTCGATGGCATGATGTCTATGCATAACGGAATCGCAACACCAATCTCCGTGCCAGTGGAACACAATCAATCACAACACGCCAGTATACAACCCTCTACTCTCGACTTGAATGAGTACATGGCCTCCCAATACCACCAGCCAGCATTCTACAACCCTCACCAAGCGTTCACAAATATTCAGCTGCCTGGCCATACTGCCTTACGATACCCAGGTCCTCCAATATACAAGGGTATGCACGGTCATAGCATGGGTCTCAAGTACGACTCGCCTCTTGACACCCACGTGAGCCTTCACAGACCAGAGATGGACAAGTGAGTACTTCAGACTAGTCATTCACACTTCTTTGACTAACGCGCACAGATTTCGATTCCGTGTCTCGCTGCTCACTGCCACTGCCATGACCAAGAACGAGGACGACATTCCTGTGACCTACCTCAACAAGTGTCAGACGTACAAGCTCTCCGTCCGTGACTCCACACCCAATCAGATGCCTGGCGCAGTCTGCCAATATCGTACATACGTCCGCATTTCCTTCGAGGATGAACAGCAGAGAGAGAAGCCTGCGACACACTGGCAACTCTGGAAGGATGGACGCGGCACGAACGAAGCACATCAGCGTGGTGGCAAGCTTCAAGCTGTGGAGTATGTTCCTGTCACGCAGGGGCAATCTGCTCATCGTGGCGCAAACGTCGAGGTTCAGTCCGAGGCTTTTGATGGATTCTGCGTGCTCTGGACACCCACCTACCATGGTCAGGCCGAGTGCGAAGTCCAAGTGCGCTTCAACTTCCTTTCCACCGACTTTAGCCACTCAAAAGGTGTCAAGGGTATCCCAGTCCGACTTTGTGCAAAGACTGAGATTGTCAGCTCTGCCACTACGATGGCATCACCAGCACCAACCAACGAGGTCAGCTACTGCCGTGTCAAGCTCTTCCGAGACCACGGCGCAGAGCGCAAGATTGCCAATGACGAATCGCACGTCAAGAAGACCATCGAGAAGCTTAGTCAACAATTGCAGCAAGCTCAAACAGCGAGCACCATGAACGAGAACGGCAAACGCGGACGTAGTGATGCGATGGCTAGCTCTCGTCCTGGCAAGCTTGCTCGCCACAAGCGAGCCAGCTCGATCTCCTCTAACAGCTCGAATGGCATGCGCGATGCTGCTGAGGACGACATCCAGACTAAGCTCACAAGCATGAACGTCATGCTACATTCTCGACGCACCGAGAGCTTGCTCTACCTCCAAGGGGATGAGCAGGACGATCCTGACCTGTTCCCTGTCACTCTTCCTGGCATCAATGGCGCCATCTCTACCTCGGATTCGCCCGAAATAGCAAGACTCGACCGTCGCAGTACTTTTCAGTCCCAGCCAAGCATGGAGTCTCCAACACCAAGCTCCATCGAGTTCAACTCTCCGAGCAGAAGGACTTCAGGGTTGAGCGCCATGCAAGGACATGTATCCACGACTCAGGCGCCTACACTTGATACAAGAGTTGCAACGAACAAGTTTGCAAACCCACAGTCTCTTATCACACCAGCAGACGAGATCAGCAAAGTGAAGAGTACCGGCTCTGCCTGGCTCAGCGCCCTCGAGGTCGACTCGAACTATGTTGCGCCACCGGCCAAGACCCAGCCTGTCGCCTGCTTCTACATCCAGCAAAAGTCTGCAAACTCTGGAGCATCAAGTGCACTACACCGCGCTGTCTATCTCCACAACCGCACTCTGCAGGACTTCATTGATGCAGTCGCACGCAAGTACGAAGTCGATGCCACTGCCATCACCACCATCCTTCGCATCAACAACAGAGGTCTTCACATCGAGCTCGATGACGAAGCGATCGAAGAGTTGCCAGAAGGCCAAGAGATGACATCCGAGCTGGACTTTG
>Ga0268246_10000695_pt1 | contig 13573 bp, 16 predicted proteins | sample AgamicOrSfe_FD_200242 | JGI IMG/M metagenome (GOLD analysis project Ga0268246, IMG submission 200242) | Agave microbial communities from Guanajuato, Mexico - Or.Sf.e (v2) (version 2) | ecosystem: Host-associated > Plants > Phyllosphere > Phylloplane/Leaf | place: Guanajuato, Mexico | collected...
GGGAAGGGGAAAGAGAGGGAAGGCAATGGGGAGTGGGAAGGGGTGGCGTCTCGGTAGAGGGATGTGATGGTGTTGTTGATAGCTTGGGTGTTTGGGTTTACTTTCATTTCATGATTCGTCACGTATTCCCATGACAATATATACATGACTGCGGTGAGCTGTGTGGAAAAAGGGCCATAGTGGTGTTGAGTTATTGAATACCTTAGGAGTGGGCTGAACGAGTGACTTCAGCATTACAGTACATATCTAAGAACTACTTTCTCTCCTGCGAACGTGCGTGCACATAATGTCCGCCTCATCCTCCTCATCCAGAGCCACGCCCAATCTCGCGCTAGATACGGCACTCCGAATGCCACACGCTCTCGGCTCGAGATCACCTTGAGGCAGCCGTGCGCGGATTCCGCGACGTTGGCGCAGGTCGAGAGACTGTTACTTTCGGCGTCATCGTCGACTAGTTCTAGACGCGGAAAACGAGCACGCTACCACCTGTGCTCTCAATGCCACGAGGAATACTCCGTTCTTGACAACCACAAGGAGGCTTGTATGTGGCATCCAGGTACGTTCAGTCCTTGCGGGAGGGTGATCGGGGGGCAACGACGGTGATGGCGGGGTGATGGTGATGGTGATGAGTGCTCACGACATAGAATTACCACTGATACGACTGTAGAGGAGCTGATGGAAGATGAGGATAGGATACTGGGGATTAATTTCCCTGATCATGACTACAGGATACATGGACCTATTGATACGGAGGAGAACAAAGGGGCGTATCCGCAATACTTCATCTTTCCATGTTGTGAGAATGCTGGGACGCATGAGGGCTGTATGACGGGGCATCATGATTGCGAGGCGGACGAGACGCCGGGAAAAAAGAAGAGGCGCGTCGAGTCGGAGTCTGAAGGAGATACGGAAGCTGAAGAGATGGGAGAGTCTGGAGAAGATTCCAATGAGGACTGAGGACTCTGCAGACGAGGAGGCTGAAGAGGCGGGCGAAGAACACTCGGAGGATGGAACTTGACGTTATGCCCGAGTAATTCTATCGTATTCACCCAGCAGTCTACTCGTTATTACCAGAAACCTCTCATCTCAAAATTACTCACACTCCAGCATCACTTCTTACTCAATCCCTTCAGCAAGCCCCTCATCCTCGACTCCTTATCCCCTGCCTTCTTTGGCTTCTCATCCTTCTTCGCTCCATCTTCTGGCGCAATCTTTCCCTTCTCCAGCTCCTCTTCCTGCAGCACCGGCACTTTGATCTCCTCAGCCTTCGCTCGATACTCATTCTTCAGACTAGGCGCATGCCGAACCTCCTGACTCACACCCTCACCCCACACCACCGTCACCAGCACACGTCCCTGCCATCCCAGACCCGCAATCAACCTCTTCCTTCCTTCATCCTCCTGCTCCCTCAGTGACAGCATCCCACCACCAGCAGACCTCTCACTGGCCGCAGGAACCCTCAACTCAAACGCCGAATCCGGACTCTCCATAACCTCTCGACACATGGAATACACATCCCTAACAACCGCATCCTGCCCAAACGACCGCTGTGCCATACTCTGGTCCGGAAACCGTATGCGCACCAGCACTTCCTTGACCTGTGCCAGAGCTGCTTTGCGCGTCTGCTGCGCAGTGGCGAGTTCGGAGTCGGAGAGTAGTTTGCGGTTGCGTGTGGAGGCGGCGAGGCGGGCTTGGTGGAGGTGTGCGTGGTCTATGGTCGGTGTGTAGTCGGATTCGGAGGTTGTGGAGGCGGCGAGGGTGTGGGACGTTGTGAGAGTTGGGGCGGAGAAGATGGAGATGGAGGGGTTTGAAATTGTGGAGGACGGGTCGGGCAGGGGTTGAGGAGTTGCGGGAGGTGGTGCTGAGGTGGATGTGGAGTCGTCGAAATCTGGCATGGGACTGTCGCGTGTGGTGGATGTTGCAAAAGGTACGGAGACGTCGGGTTCGGCGTTCGTCGACTCGGTTGTGTGGTCATCTGTGTTGACATCCTCTCCGGCGATACTGTCGAGACGCTTCGAGCTATCAACGTCCAGTGACGACTGTACCTCCCCCACGTCTTTGCCGTGGGCACCATGTGTGTCTGTAGCTGCTGTTGGTGGTTCGATAGACTTGAAATACTGTGTGATCTGCTCCATTGCCTCCGACATTGGCTGCCCACTATCCCGGTAATTTAGACGCATTAAACATGAGCCGCTGTTGAATCCGAGCTGTGACATTGATTTCTGGAGATCCACGAAGGTAGCTAACTCTCGGCCCATGATGTTCACCACCGGCATCTCGTAATTCAGTCGTCCACTCCCGGTTGTAGCTCCATCTGTTGTGACTGGACTGGCGCGTTGTGTGAAATTGTGATTCGTCTTCTCACCAGCTGGATTACCAGCAGATCCATCCTCGAAACGTCGTAAGACTTGCCACAAGGGTGTATCGCTGGGGAACTTGTCTGTCAGGCGTGCTAGACTTCCAGAGGAGTCGCCGGGTGTGGGAAGCTGGAGAGCCACTGAGACAACAGATGGCGATCGTGAGGACTGGACAAGACTGAGCTTGGCTCCGTTGATTAAGCCAGAGTGCCGTATAGATCGGGAGAGATCGACAGGCTTGTCATTATGTCTGTAGGGACTGTGTCAGAGTCGACATCCCTCGAGAGAGCTGTAGGATTAAGCGGACCTACTTCAGCGCGTATTGATCTGGATTGACTCCGAACTTGGCGCATGCTTCTTGAAGGATATCGCTGAGGTGTTTCGTCGGTGTGCATTTGATGGTGTGTCTCCTGGCCGTGCTATCGATAACTACGACATGAGATGCCATGTTCTAGGTTGTTGTAGGAGGAGGAGGCGGAGGAGAGACAAGCAAGATGGGTTGTCAAATCACTACAGTATGACAAATGACGCTGTTGTAAATCAAGGGACCCTGAAACACGTCCGCGACTCGTTGCCTTGCCTGGAGGTGCATGTGCTCTCTCATCTTGTCTTGTAACATCAATCATCAAGCTTTACTGCACTGCAATACATCACCCACCAGCTCTCCTGTCTACTCCACGTCTGCTTGATCAGCCCGAAGCCACCTTCCGCACACCTCCGAACACCCGCAAAAAGAGACGACTGCTGCGAAACTACATCTCCAGTACATTTAACATCATGGTAAGCCAAGCAATGCTTTGCTGCCATTCGGGAGGAAGCTAACATACATAGGGTTCTCCCTTCTCGATAAGTATGTGATCACTCTTAGCGCGAGGCACTTCGAGCTTTAGGACATGGTACTGATACACTTTAGACGGTGGTGCCTGTGTTGCGATGATGGGTAAAGAGTAGGTCAAAGCAATAAAACTGCAGCTTCCACAAACTGACAAACCACTAGCTGTGTAGCCATTGCCTGCGATCTCCGCCTCGGTCTCCAAGCCCTCACAATCTCAAACAACTACCCCAAAATCTTCTCCTTCTCCGGCAACTCACCCCTCTATCTGGGTCTCACCGGCCTCGCGACCGACATTGCCACAGTCTACGAAACGATGCGCTACAAAACGAATCTTTACCGTCTTCGCGAAGAACGCACGCCTTCGCCACTCACGTTCGCACATCTCATATCCTCCTCACTATACGAGAAACGATTCGGGCCGTGGTTTGTTTCTCCAGTTCTGGCTGGTCTGGACTCAAAGACCGGTGCGCCATTCATTGCCAGCTTCGACAGCATCGGGTGTCCAGAGTTTGCAAAGGACTTTGCAGTCAGTGGTACAGCAAGTGACCAGCTGTTCGGAACGTGCGAAGGACTTTGGGAGCCAGATCTTGGGCCAGATGACCTGTTTGAGACGATCAGCCAGGCGTTGTTGTCTGCTGTGGACAGAGATGCGCTAAGTGGGTGGGGTGCGCATGTGTACATACTGGAGAAGGACAAGGTGACGAAGAGGCTGTTGAAGGGAAGGCAAGATTAGAGTGGTGGCGTATTGGCAGAGAGAGGTGGAGTTTGGCATGCATTGCACTGGGATCACGCAAACTGCCAGACTGCTTGTCGACGGTGAAATAGGTCAACAAGTAAGCATGAAAGTATGCTTGAAACAGATAATAAATGAAGAGACGTCGACTATGCTCAAAATGACAGTCTTTCGTGACACGTTAGCAGTGATGAACATTGTATACCTCTGCTCCGTCAGTACACCGTAGCCCAGCCTTCCTCTTCTCTCCCTCCCAATCGGATCTCTCGCTGCTGTTTTGAGCTCCAGCTCGGTATGCAAGGTAGCGAATTGATACCGGCACCTTTCCAGCCCACCTTCAGAATACCCCCTTCGACCTCATCCGATCTTCGGCGTCTCCCCCTCCGTCTCCCCTCGCTCCTGTTCTCGCTTCGCTACATTTGCCTCTTCCAGCAGCTCCTTCGGCGGCTTGCTGCGAGACTGGTCACGTAATGCATCCTCTATGCTACCAGCTGGCGCATTCTGCAACCGTGGGTCTGCAGGCGCGGATGTCGATGAAGAGCTATCGGTGGAAGATGGGGCAGCCCCGGTACCGAAGACGGTGTTCTGGATGTATGAGACGCCTGGCATGGGTTAGAATGATGAAGTGGGAAATGAGATGTAGTGGTGGATGTCGGCACGTATAACATGGGATGTGTCACGAATCAATCCGGAGAACAAGCTAGGATGCAACATGAAGAAACATTGTATGCACCTTTCTCAACAGCATCCTGCGCGGCTTCGACTACGCCTGGCGTATCGGACTTCTTCTCGTTCATTTGTTTGGTCTGTGTTGACATGATTGTCGAGTCTTTGCAAGATGACACAGGAGGTGTAAGTCACGGAAAAGAGATTGGGAGGGTCGATTGATTGTATCCTAGAACTGCAACACTTCTAGGGGGCCCCGCTCAGATTCTAGCTTGAGTTGGCAATGTTGGCATGCTCTCAATTGCGAGGCATGGATGAGGGCACTTCGCGTAGCGCCGTATGCCAATGACATGCGAACCCTGAATTCTTGGTGGCTAACCCCACCACATTTTCACTGACTCCATGCTTGAAACATTCTGAAACATCTTGACTGCGAATGGCCAGATCTTCACATTATTTTCTCAAATCCCAACGGTGTCACCGCAGATAGATGGCTCGCTGTGTCTGCGCGGTTACAATGAATTGTAATAAGGACGGACTCTCCCGAACAGCATGATACATCCTTCGGCATCTTACTGGCCTGCCTCGTTTCGCATCCGGGCAGCCATGGCAGCGGCCTCATCGAGTATGGCCATGACAGGCTCCAGACTAGCTCCGTTCAAAGCGAGCTTGGACGCCGCAGATCCAGTCCTCCTGTGTCCAGAGGCACCCTCTACCTTCTTGCCGTCCAGGCCGTCTGACTCTTCGATGACCTGGCGATCCATCTCGATGCTCATTCCCCTCAAGTAGTTCTGCGCCTCCTCAATCACCTGCTTCAACTTCTGCGAATCTTTGTTCTTGACGACTGGCGGCTGCCTCGCAATATCCTGCTTGCGCCTTCTTGCTGCCAGTTCACGCGTCAAGATCAAAGACTTCTGCATCGACGTCTTTAGCCAGCCACGCGTCATGTTGATCTGATCGACACGCTCGCGGTACTCTTCTTCAGTGAGGTGGCTGATGTGGGCTGGTTTGATCGGCACGTCCGTCGCGTCCTGCTGAAGCGCGTCGCCGAGACTTGAGATCGTGTCGTCCGAGCTTGTGGTAGGCGTCGATCTTTGCTCTTGCTTGATGAAGGTGCTTGGAGGGGTTGTGGGTGCAGGGGATGATGGGCTCGGTGTGGAAGACGCATTGGAAGAGCTGTTTGCGGCAAGATCTGGTCGACCTGGTAGATAGGATCTGACGACGCTGCGGAAGCGGTTGTGTGAAGGTAGGTCAGGAGTAGTGTCTTCCATCTTGATTGCGACTTGAGATGGACTTGGAGGCGCGGCTTTCTTGAATGATCGCGGTAGGGTGGTGGATGTTGATGCGGACATGCTAATCTGCTACCATCAAGCCTGTGGTTACTGTGTATGTGCAACGCCGAGTGATATATGACAGAAAGACAACAAAGCTTGACGTGACAGAAAAAGATCGCGAATTGGTTGTGCAGGGTGTGCAGTTGCGCAATGTTGTGTTCAGATGTGAACATCCCCGGATAGTTGCATGAAAGCAGAAAGAGCGAATGACTCGAACGGCGTAATCAGTCAAGGTAGCGACAAACAGGATATGTCAACACCACAGGAGGAAGTAACGACTCAGAGAGTGCTATAATGTACTGCAAGACCTTTAGCAACACTGCATAAAGAACAAGGTGATGCTCATGCGGGATACAGCAGGACCAAGAAATGATTATCGTTTATATACTGCGATGTTCGATTCATTTTCAACATGTTAAAAGCGGCCGTGGTCGAGTGGTTAGCCTTATGGCTAACTTCCTCTTCACGATACCATATGCTTACAAACCTACCTTTGGGTATGTGATGGGGGACGCCTCATCACATATCGCAGGTAATGGTAGTCTGCATATGGGAACGTATAATGACGAAATGTTGATGAGTTCGCTCACCAACACTAGTCGACCTGTCAAGAATACCAAGCTTCGGCTGAGTTTCGTCTACCCTAGGGACGCTTAGGACTGGATTTTTTGCAAAATTTTCAGTCACTTTTCGAATGTAATGCCTTTTTGCTGGCGGTGCTGCCTTGTCATTAAGAGCAAGAGAGTACAGTTAGAACGTTAATTTAGAAGGTCTAGAGCTGGTATCTATTCTTGACATTTGACAAAGGAGGAAAAGCCGAAGACTCAGATGTCGCCACTATCAGGGTACGCACGACCTAGACTGCTCAGCATATCGTGCAGAATGGAGGTACGAGTCACAAAAAATACTAACACCTTAGAGACTGGTCACCAAGCACACCAACATGACGAGCGTTTGAATGGTCCAGCAATTAAACTACTATCGATTGGCGTCATGGCTGCACTTACATTCGAACTCAGGGCAGGAATGTTCCGAGACAATCGAGCAACACCGATTCGAACTGTTGCGCAGTACCCTGCACTCGAATGGTCTGGATCTCCCCTACCTTCACCAAACCCTCGGGCCCATACTGTAAAAACAGATATGCAATCCCCATCGAGAACAGCATGCTCTAGCAAAGCAGATCGGTCATCCTACAAGCATTGATGATGCCAGCATGTCGAGGCAGACAAGGCAGCCAAAGGGGCAGCCAAAGCATGCACGTTCCGTCGAACATTGCACAACACATTCATCAGAGGCAGGAACGACTCTGACAGAACATCCATACATACACTTCGCTTCGCCCATCGATACTAGCAAAACCAGAATGGTGCCCTATCTTCGCAGCAAGATCAAAGGAAAATCACGATTTATATACCGTGCATTTCATTTTATTTCCAACATGTTCTATACGGCTATCGTGGCGTGGTGGTTAAGTCTGCCGCACGATATCCATATCCGGCAAAAACTTGCGGTATGTAATGATGGGGGACGCTCCTGAACATACCCCAAGCAGAGTAACCGCGATATGGATATCGTGCCGCAAGACTTAATTACCGGGCCACGAGACCGCCGTATAATGACGACCTTCACTGTTTGAACGGGACGCCTAGTAAAACAGTCAAGGTCGTCAGCATGGACAAAAAGCCCTATGGTTTCTAGTTGGCCCTGCGGGGCCTACGAGTTTTGCTTTTTTTGGTCGGTTTTTCGGTCGGGTTTTTGATTTATGGTGGTAGTATTGGCTACCTTCATGCGCACTATTGAAAAGCTGAGGATTATGAATGCTTATAGAGAAGACTCAAACTTTAGCTTCGCTCCTTCCTTATTGCTGAGCAAAAACCAAGCACTCGAATTTCGCGATTACTCAAGGCAAGCACGACCCGTCTAGTGCACAACACATTGTCCAAGGGGCAAGCACGAGGTGCAAAGATCATCGATGCACTACGATAGACACCGAGAGCCCCTCAGCAACATAACCATCTCTCAAGCACCCGAGCATTCCGAAGGATGAACGCTGCAATGATTATACCACTTAATCAGCCGGCCTGACTTGGGTCCGACTTACCCTGCACTCCAGTTCGAACATCGCAGCAGTCGCAGCCAAAATATTCCGAGGTAATCGAGCAACAACGATCGGAGCAGGGCTCAATACTCCACACTCGAAAGTTTCGCTGGCTGGCTGGCTGGCTGGCTGGCTGGCTCTGCGTATGAACTCGAGCAATACTGCCAATATCAACACAATGTTCGACATGCCACCAGTCTCACGCTTGTGCTGCGCAGGACTCGAGGCAACGCCAATGTTCGAACTCACGAGCGTCCTAGCCCGGAAGATGACGAGGTGATAGAGTGACGACGATCAAGCAATGGTCGGTACACTGTACTCACTAGTCTGTCTGTACACCCTCGTTTTCTCTCTTCTTCTTCTGCAGATCCTCGAGCACTACCCGGAAGATCAAGTACGATGCTCGGATTTGCATGAAGAGCACCCTCAAGCAACTTCCATCACATTGCATTTGAGGAATCACTCGCCCGAATCCTGCTCGGTCTTCTATACTGGAACGATTTCCTTCATCCTGCAGCACTCATGCGATCATATAGCGAGAACATAACGCTCCTGATGGAAGAGAGATCAAAGGTAGCAAGAGCGATGTATGAGATGCATTGATCTGATGGCAGTCTTCATGCTGACGCCGCTTCTGCTGAGGAACAGCTAGTAGACTTCATCGGTCGCCCCGGTGAGGAGCACTCCTCAAGGCGATATCCACGGACGTGGACAATCACTTCTACCCATACTTTCACTTTCAGCTGCCCCGGAAGCTGCCGGCCTCTATTATTGGCCCCTATTGGATTCGCAAGCTTCTGGTTCAGTTCAGCAGAGAGCCTGTGGAGAAGGAAGGGTTCGGTCGTTTCGCGTCTCATCAATTACTCTAATCTAAATACGTCTATGTCGTGATATTCATCATCTTCAAATCTATATTTTATGCCAATGAAACATCATCCCACCAGCACCAGCTATCCGCAGTACTCAAACGCCGGGCATCCCACGGCTGTGCCGTAAATCGAGCCTGACACCTTTGCCACCTGCAACACCGCGCCTGTAGTGTTTGGTCAGTTCATGCTTCACCGGTGCCCTTCGAAAGCGCGCCACGTAGAACATCGGAAAACTTACCAACAATCCCGCCCAATCCCTCTCCCGCAATCCCTCCCGCTGCCACCGCATAGCAATACATGGCGTAACTCTCCATGCCCACGCTTTGCCAGACATACGCCACCGTGCTGCCAAACGCCATCGCTGTCGGATACGTTGCCGTGTTCAGAATAAACGCAATCCCAATCGCCACCATATTCGGCACATACACATGCTTGCTTGCCGGGATCCAGCGATACTTCACTATCGTCACCAAGATCGCCAGCACGCCCAGGCCTATGGCCGTGTAGCCCGAAGAGGGCGGTATGGGCAGGGTGGGCGAGGTGACTGCGACGGCGATGGCGCGCCAGGCGCCGACGTCGGGGGCGGGGAAGGAGCAGTGCGCGGACAGGGAGAGGTCGTTGATGCATGGATAGGCCGTTGAGAAGAGGACGTACATGGCCACGGACATGAAGATGGCGACGATGGAGCCAATCATTTGGCTGTAGAGCTGGACACGGGGGCTGGCGCCAAGGAGGTGCGTGGTTTTGAGGTCGCCGAGCATACTGGGAGGGTGTTAGTGGTGATGATCAGATGGGTGAGTGGTGTAGGGACTTACTCTGCGGATTGGAGAGACGCTCCGAGGGCGAGCATGCCGCCCATGAGGTTCTGGAGTTGGGCGTCTTTGATTGCGTAACTGTGGACGGTCAGTGAGGGCTCGAGTGACGGATGATGTGCAAACTTACTGTCCACGTGTAGCAGCACCAATCACTAACTGACTGGCATTTCCGATAGAAGTGACCGGCGTAATATTTGTGCGACCAGTGGACTCAGCACCAATAAAGCTGAAGATGAACGCGAAGACTATGCCCAGGAGGGTGACGCCGACATTTTGCTTGTATTGCAAACCAAGGACGAGGCATGAAAAAAAGGTGCTAAGAACGATTCCGCCAGTCCACATCCACCAAGGCACCTGCTCAGATTGTGGCGCTGGATCTACGATGATTAGGCTCTCATCAATCTCCTTGTTCTTGCTGAAGCGGCGGATGACGGGCTCGAAGAGAGAGTAGAAGGAGGCGACGAGGGTGGCGCCGTTTGCGCCAAGCTCGGCGAATGCGCCGCAGAGAAGCAAGAGAGTGCCTGGCCATACGAGCCACTGGATCTGTTAGCGATGTCCGTGCGCTGTGAGGAGGACTACTCACGTAGCGGGGCGAAGGCGCATTGATAGGATCATCCATTACCATGTTGTTGTAATTCATGTACCTATGTTAAGATCAATGGAGGCTCAATTTGCAGCATTACGTATGACCATACCCTGGATAATCTGGTGATGCTGCTTCACCAAATGCTTTGCCGGTACCAACTGTGAGAGGCCCAATGATACCCCAAGCCAAGACTGTGCCGCCGAGAAACGAAAAGGATGCGTTCATGCCTGTGAGCATGCCCACACCAATGAACGCTGGAGTCCATTCCCACTGATACTCGTCAGCGTAGTCCTTGATAGCAACATCGGATCAACATACCACAAAATTCCAGTTCTCAAGCTTGATCATGCCAGTCCAGCCCAGACGATAGAACGTCCAGCCATAGTGCCAGTCCCACATCATACCTGGAGCATATTCAGAGACGACGCGCCAGGTGATAGCACAACAAAACGCGATGATGAGAGCATTCGTCTTCTTCCTGGCATTAGCCTCGGCGTTTTTGCCAGTATGCAGCGAGCGGATCGTATGAGCAGCTGCGACGGCACTAGGGAAGACCAGCTTTTGCTTGAGGATATAGAACTTTCGAAGCGGGACCGCAAAGAACATGCCATAGTAGGCACAGCAGGCAGTAAATGTGACGAGCTTTCCGAAGTCTTCCTTTGGCGAGGCGCCCAATAGTCCTATTTGATAGGCAGCCGGAAAGCCGGAAGTGAACAGCAGACCAAGAGAACCTGCAGCTGTAGCTGTCGATTGCACGCAGACGTTCTCCTTGGGGCCAAAGTAGCCTCCACCGAAGTGTTTCGGGAGGATTCGTGAGAGAGGCTTCAGGATACCAAAACCAAAGATTGAGCCAAATAGAGATGCTCCAAATGTCCATCCAGTCTTGAGGCCGAGATAAAGACTGCAACTAATCAGCATGGAGCTCAACCTTATAGTGCTCTCCGGCAATGAAACTCACTTAGACGCCGCAATCACACCGCCAAGTATACACCCAACAAGTACAGCACGGACAGTGAACTGTTGTTCTTCTTCAGCGTTCGGATCCCGCGGAAACGGATCGTCCGAGGACATCATGAGAACCTCGCCCTGGTCGATACTCTGCACTGGTTGCATTTCATAACCAAGGTCATCTCCCTTCTCAATCGAGTCTGAGGTTTTGGAGGAAGAGGCGACAGTCTCTCTAGCTATGCCTTTGATCGTGTAGTCTTGCAGCTCATGGCTCATGGGGCCGGAGGCAAGTGTTTCTGCCATGCTGGATGGAGCGGATATGTGCGTACAGCGGAGGAGAATGTTCGCTGGCAAGACAGAAGGCACGCAAGGTCCTTATATACACGTCGCGAACTGCTCGGGGCATCCAAAGTGCGAACATTTAGCATGGCGATCAGCAAGCATGTCACAGCACAATATGCATGCACTCGCAGAAATGATTGTTGATATCTTTGACCACTTCCTCCGAATAAGCAGGTGAACCCTCATGCTGGATGTCACGCATGCAAACCTGGAAGTACATGGGAGTTGAGTCTTCTTGCTGAAGACGAGCTGCCTAAACGAGACAAATCGATGACAATCACTGTGTGGGACTTCACCGATTTGCGGGACGTGCGGCGTGACCATGCCATATAGTGGCAAAGGAGGCGAATTTGTGATTGATATAGTGGGGTTTGTTTCAGAGACTGCCGACTTCGGGGTTGTCGCCTAGATAGACGTTCGTGCGACGTGGAAGGTGGTGTCGTGGGGCTGATAGCGACTTTTGCCTTCCTCTTCCGGTCAGATCCCTCACTGTCCCACCACTCCCATGTCTCCCAACAGTGTTGAGTGTTGCTCGCGCAACTCGGCTTGAAGCGACACTGGCCATTTGTGTCATCATGCCATGCCAGTCCTTCAAGATGGACCGCTTGCCGCACAGGCTGATGGCAGATGTAATAAGTTCGCCCAGGACCTTTTGTCGTGTTGAACCAATCCACCCGATTGTGCAGATTGTGCAATACTCGATCAGGCAATGACCATGTATATCTCATGACCTGATAAAAGTACATCGCTAAGCTCAGGGATCTTGGCGATGCAGTCGTCTTAGCAATAATTTGAGGATCACCACGCTGACCACATCCTGAGAGGAGAACCAGAGATTGGCATATTGTCAGTAGCTGTGCACTGACTTTGTGTTTCATCAATAGATATGGCTTGCCCGAGAGGATATAATGGTCAATAATGGACCTTAATACTGCCTCTGACTTGTTCAGGGATAACAAATTGGTGCATGCCTCGAATATACAGGAATTTACAATCTCTATGAGATCCTCTCGATCACCAGCTCGCCTTGGCCAGCAGCAGGACCTTCCAGGTTGAGCAGGTCATCGTTGCGTATACGATTGCTCCATTTGGAGGAGGAATACTTTGCACATATAATGGTTGCACGAACGACAGGTTCGCCCTCGTCGTCTGCGAATCCAGCAAGTGTGGTCGGCACAGGCGTGAATGTCCAGCGAGAGAATGCCCAGTTCAGGATGTATCGTGTCAGCTTGCCGTCTGGAGAAGCTTCACCAGCTCGTCGTCCTGTCGAATCAGCCGGCGGCGTACTCGAGTAGAAAAAGCCCTTGATCCTATATATCTCGTCCTTGGGTGGCGATAACAGAAAATACTCCAGTTTTTCAAGATCAACACCTGAGGCAGCAGGTCCTTTCAGGGTGACTGACAACACTTCGACTTCACTTTGATGATCCGAATCATGACTATGGTCGTGAGCCCCGTGGCTGTGTGCGTGTGTGTTTTCATCCTTCATCTCTCGAGCCTGCGCCCCATCAATGCCCAATATCACACTCTTCTCGACTCTACCTTTGTCACTCTTGACATAGGGTGTCTGAAGCTCAAGATCGCCGAGTCTGTCGAGTGCAGTGTCAAACTTTCGTTCGTCGACGAGTTCCCACTTGTTGAACACAACCAGGTCTGTGAAGGCAGCCTGTAACTTGGCTGTCACAGAAGTATCCTCATAGCCTTGCCAATTCTCGACATCTATGACGCTGATCACACCGTCCAAAACGTACTTCTCGTCGTTAGATTCCTTTATGATACGATTCACCTCCATAGCAAGCGTCGCAGGGAAAGCACTTCCAGACGTCTCAATGATGATTCGGTCTGGTGCGATCTCATCCCTTAATTGCTCCAATGCAACACCAAGCTGGCCGACGAGATTGCAACAGATACAGCCACCGAGCAACTCCTTCACGCCTGAGATGGCTTGTGCAGAAGCCAATTGCGAGTCCACTGCCACATCGCCAAA
>Ga0268246_10000697_pt1 | contig 13554 bp, 5 predicted proteins | sample AgamicOrSfe_FD_200242 | JGI IMG/M metagenome (GOLD analysis project Ga0268246, IMG submission 200242) | Agave microbial communities from Guanajuato, Mexico - Or.Sf.e (v2) (version 2) | ecosystem: Host-associated > Plants > Phyllosphere > Phylloplane/Leaf | place: Guanajuato, Mexico | collected...
GGTAGTCGATGACTTCCGCCATCGAACCACCATCGGTCGGGGTTGATGTGACCCTGGATGTTGCGCTTTCTGAGGTGTACACCGTTGTGCTCTGGTAAGCGTAGGGCTGTACCATTTCGACAGTTCCCGGTGCACTCCCGCTGGGGTTAGCCAGTGTGCTTGTGTAGGTGGATGAGCCAGTATTGTAGACGGTACTCGCCGTGACGTAAGCCGAGTTCTGGGGAGCATATGCGTATACCACAGCTTGAGAAGACGCGTTGGATGCAGGATAGCTGGTAGAGTATGAAGTAGTTGAGACACCCTGTGAAGCGTACCCTGCGTTCGTCGTGGTGTAGGAGTAAGGAGCAACGTAATACTCCTGGCCGTCCTGTCCACCTGATGGCTGTGCGGCTGTGCTGATGTACGCGCTTGATCCTGTGTAGTATACGGTACCATCCATGTCGTAGCTTGTAGCCGAAGGCTGGTATTCATACACCACAGCAGTTGTGCCATTCGCCGGATAACTGGTCGAGTATGAGGTTGTAGTCCCAACACCAGAGTAGTAGCCAGCGGAGGTTGTCGTGTACTGGTACGGCTGCATAACCTCAACCTGTCCTTTCTGACCACCAGAAGGCTGTGCCATTGTGCTCGTGTAGGTCGAAGTGCCGCTTTGGTAGTAGCTGGTTCCCATAGTACTGTAATCGGTCGCGGAAGGCTGGTAGGCGTACACTGTAGCAACACTGCCGCTGGAAGGTGTGCTGGTCGAGTAGGACACAGAGCTGCCCGAGTAGTAGCCCGCAGTGGTCGTGACATATTGATACGGGGCAAACTCCTCAACCTGGCCCTTCTGACCTCCACTTGGCGCGGCGATAACACTGCTTGAGTAGTTGCTGCCTGTGTAGTAAGCAGTGGAGACCGTGGTGTAGTCGGTCGCGGAAGGCGAGTAGGCGTAGACTGTAGCAACACTGCCGCTCGATGGTACGCTTGTAGAGTATGACACGGTGCTACCTGAAATATAGCCCGCTGGTGCAGTCGCCGTGGTGTAAGAGTAAGGAAGGAACTCCTCAGCCTGACCCTTGCTGCCACCGCTTGGAGAAGCGATGATGCTGGTCGAGGTTCCGTTACCTGTGTAGTAAGCAGTCGAGACAGTAGTGTAGTCAGTGACAGAAGGCGAGTAAGGGTAAACTGTAGCCACACTGCCGCTGGAGGGCGCGGCTGTAGAGTAGGATACAGTACTGCCAGAAATGTACCCGGCGGGTGTGGTAGCTGTGGTGTATGAATACGGAGCGTAAATTTCAGCTTGACCCTGGCTGCCTCCGCTTGGTGAGGCAATGATACTCGTAGAGGTGGAGCTGCCATTGTAGTATGTCGTTCCAGCGGTGCTGTAACCCGTGGCAGCAGGAGAAAATGCGTACACTGTCGCAGTTGGGCTGCCAGAAGCCGGGATGCTGGTAGAGTATGACACTGTGCTTCCCGAGTAGTAACCGCCAGAAGTAGTGACATAGCTGTAGGGAACATAAGCTTCTTCTTGGCCCTTGTTTCCTGCAGAAGGAGAAGCAATGACACTGGCGGATGTGTTGGTACCAGTGTAGTAGGCTGTTCCAACAGTGCTGTAGGCTGTCTCGCTAGGAGCATATGCATACACTGTCGCTGTTGATCCGTTACTGGGGAAAGCAGTGGACATCGAAGTCGTAGAGCCAGAGTAGTAGTTGCCAGAGCTTGTAACATAGGTATACGGTGCAAAGACCTGGTATTCACCGCTGGCAGATCCGCTAGCTGTTGCGATTGTTGAAGTCGAGGTCACCGTAGACGTCCAGTAGCTAGTGCCGTCGTTCTTACTTCCAGCACTTGGATCATAGACAATCACCGTGGCCACAGTACCGTTCTGAGGATAGACAGTTGTTGATGAGATAGCTGAGCCCGTGTAGTACGCCGTGCTAGTCGCGGTGGACTGGTATGGGGCATAGACAAGGTACTCGCCTGAAGCTGAGCCTGAAGCTGTAGCAATAGTCGCGGTCGATGTGACGGACGAACTCCAGTAGGTAGTGCCGTCGTTCTTGCTGCCAGCACTTGGATCATAGACAACCACTGTGGCAACACTACCGTTTTGAGGATAGACGGTTGTTGATGAAATAGCCGAGCCTGTGTAGTATGCAGTGCTGGTCGCAGTACTTGCATATGGCGCATACACAAGATACTCTCCACTTGCTGATCCAGACGCAGTGACAATGGTGCTTGTCGACGTGGCCGATGAAGCCCAATATGTCGTGCCATCGTCTTTGCTGCCAGCGTTGGGTTGGTATTGAATAACGGTGGCAACGCTGCCGTTCTGAGGGTACACGGTGGAGCTGGACGCTGTAGTACCAGACCAATACGAAGTGCTGGTTGCAGTTGACTGATAAGGAGCGTAGACGAGGTACTCTCCACTTGCAGATCCAGACGCAGTGACAATGGTGCTTGTGGACGTAGCCGACGAAGACCAGTACGTTGTGCCATCATTCTTGCTGCCCGCGCTAGGCTGGTATTCGACAACAGTGGCAACACTAGTATTTTGAGGGTACGCGGTTGAGGCAGAGACTGTAGATTCTGACCAGTAGGCCGTGGAGGTCGCCGTGCTGCTGTAAGGTTGGTATACCATGTACTCGCCACTTGCCGAGCCAGAAGCTGTGATGATTGTGCTTGTCGATGTTGTGGAAGAGGTCCAGTAGGCAGTACCATCGTTCTTGCTTCCAGCTGAAGGAGATAGCTCGTAAACTGTAGCGGTGCTTCCGTTGCGCGGGTAGGCAGTTGACAGAGAAGAGGTCGATCCAGAGTAGTACTGCCCTGTGGAGGTAACATAGTTGTAAGGTTGGTACACCATGTATTCTCCGCTGACGCTTCCTGAGGCGCTTGAAATCGTAGATGTCGATGTGGATGACTGGGTCCAGTATACGGTACCCTCGTCCTCGCTACCTGCGCTGGGATCGTATTGGTACACTGTAGCTTGGCCACTTCCATCCGTTGGGTATGCAGTGGACTCGCTGGTAGTGGTACCAGGCCAATATCCTTGGAATGTGGTGCTGTAACTGTACGGACGAATGTTCTCAACAACACCTGAGCTACTGCCACTTGCAACGGCCAAAGTTGTCGTCGAGCTTGTGTTCTGAGCCCAGTAAGAGGTCGTCTGCTGGACGCCAGCTTGAGGCGCGAAAGCGTAAACCACGGCGGAAGGTCCTGCAGTTGGGGTGCTTGTGCTGTAGGAGGAAGTTGAGCCAGAGTAGTAGCCAGCAAAGGTTGTGCTGTATTGGTATGGCGCAAAGTCCTCTTCCAGACCTGCGCTGCTGCCAGATGCAGTCGCAAGTGTGCTGGTAGAGCTGGAGTTCTGAGCCCAGTAAGCAGTGGTGGTCCTCATGCCTCCAGCGGGGTCGAACTCGTAGACAGTAGCCTGGCCAGACGATGAGTCTGTCGGGTACGCAGTCGAGTAAGATGTCGAGTTGCCGACTCCAGAAGTGTAGGTTGTGGTAGTGCTGTACGTATAAGGAGCGTACACCGCGATGTTGGCGCCTTGGGAGCCTGAGGCAGTAGAAATGGTAGAGTAAGAGGAGGTTGTACCGGTGTAGAAAACAGTTGTTCTCTGGCCGCTGCCCTGAGCATCGTATTCAATCACCGTGGCCTGCCCATTTGATGAATCTGTTGGGTATGCGGTGGATCGGGATACAGCTGTGCCATTGCCACCCCCAGTGACGTAAGATGTCGTGGTGCTGTACGTATAAGGAGCGTACACCGCGATGTTGGCGCCTTGTGAGCCTGAGGCAGCAGAGATGGTGGAGTAAGAGGAGGTTGTACCCGTGTAATAAACAGTCGTTCTCTGTCCGCTGCCCTGAGCATCGTATTCAATGACCGTGGCCTGCCCATTTGATGAATCTGTAGGGTATGCCGTCGATTGTGATACCGCTGTACCATTGCCACCAGTGACGTAAGATGTCGTGGTAGAGTATGAGTAGGGAGCGTAAACAGCTACATTAGCGCCTTGGGAGCCTGAGGCGCTAGAAATGGTAGAGTAAGAGGTTGTTGAGCCACTGTAGAACACAGTTGTCCTCTGGCCGGAAGATTGAGGATCAAACTCATACACCGTAGCCTGACCACTTGAAGAGTCTGTAGGGTATGCTGTTGAACGTGACACAGCTGTACCATTGGCACCCGCCACGTAGGAAGTGGTTGTGGTGTAGCTGTACGGTTGATATACCGCAATATTGGGGCCTTGGGAACCAGATGCTGGAGCGACCGTGGAGTAAGACGTTGTTGAGCCACTGTAGAAGACAGTTGTTCTCTGGCCGGAAGATTGAGGATCAAACTCATACACTGTAGCCTGCCCGTTCGAGGAGTCTGTGGGGTATGCCGTCGATTGTGATACAGCTGTACCATTGCCACCAGCGACGTAAGACGTCGTGGTAGTGTAGCTATAGGGTTGGTACACCGCTATATTAGGGCCCTGCGAACCTGATGCTGGGGCTACAGTTGAGTAAGACGTTGTTGAGCCACTGTAGAACACAGTTGTTCTCTGGCCGCTAGCTTGAGCATCGTATTCAAAGACTGTAGCCTGGCTGCCTCCATCTGTGGGATAAGCGGTAGATTGCGATACAGCTGTGCCATTACCGCCGGCAACGTAGGAGGTCGTTGTAGTGTAGTTATACGGCTGGTATACATTGACACTAGCACCTTGCGAGCCAGAAGCTGGAGCCACTGTTGAGTAGCTTGTCGTTGAACCACTATAATAGATGGTTGACTTTTGAGCAGCACTTTGAGGATCGTACTCGTAGACTGTGGCCTGGGCACTCCCGTCTGTGGGGTAGGCTGTTGATTGAGACACAGCAGTCCCATTGCTGCCTGCAACGTATGTAGTTGATGTGGTGTACGAATACGGGGCATAGACGTCGACGCTTCCTCCCTGCGATCCAGAAGCAGATGAAACAATTGAGGACGATGTAGTTGTGCCCGTATAGTATATGGTCGACCTTTGAGCATTCGCTTGAGGATCCGCCTCAAATACAGTCGCCTGCCCACTACCATCGGTCGGGAATGCGGTTGATCGAGAGACTGCGGTACCGTTGCTGCCAGCTACGTATGTGGTGGAGGTGGTGTAGTTGTAGGGTGCAAATTCAGCCACTACGCCACTCTGGGTGCCGGTCGCAGTCACGACCGTGGAGTAGGAGGTTGTAGTCTGGGTCCAGTATGATGTGGTGGTCTGTGCACCCGCCATTGGGTCATATTCCACGACTGTAGCCTGGCCACTGCCATCTGTAGGATAAGCGGTGGAGCGAGAGACAGCAGTGCCGTTAGAGTACGCGGTACTCGTCGTGTAGTTGTAAGGCGCAAATTCCGCGATTACTCCGCTCTGGGTTCCTGTGGCGGTCACGACCGTGGAGTAGGAGGTTGTAGTCTGGGTCCAGTAGGATGTGGTGGTCTGTGCACCCGCCATTGGGTCATATTCCACGACTGTAGCCTGGCCACTGCCATCTGTTGGGTATGCAGTGGAGCGCGAGACAGCGGTTCCATTGAAATACGCGGTACTCGTCGTGTAGTTGTACGGGGCAAACTCTGCGATCACTCCGCTCTGGGTACCTGTCGCAGTTACGACCGTGGAGTAGGAGGTTGTAGTCTGGGTCCAGTATGATGTGGTGGTCTGCGCACCCGCCATTGGGTCATATTCCACGACTGTAGCCTGGCCACTGCCATCTGTGGGGTATGCAGTGGAGCGCGAGACAGCAGTTCCATTGGAGTACGCCGTAGATGTGGTGTAGTTGTAAGGCGCGTACACATCTACGACGCCACTCTGCGTGCCTGACGCAGTAGCCACAGTAGAATAGCTAGTCGTCGATTCGGTCCAGTAAGATGTTGAGCTTTGAGCACCAGCTTCAGGGTCGAACTCTTCCTCCTCGCCACTCGAGCCATCTGTTGGAGATGCGATGACAGAGTAAGAAGTTGTCGAACCGTTGTAGAAACCTGTGGTGGTGCTGTAGCCTGTCGAAGAGGGTACCCAGACACGCATGACACCGGCATTGTCACCAGATGGCTTGACCACAACCTGGGTCGATGTAGTGGAACCGGCGTAGTACGAGGTGCCAGCGGTGGACCAGGCACTGTTCGAGGGCTTGTATTCGACGAGAGTGCCCTCCACATCATCAGTTGGCGTCGCCACAGTAGAGTATGAGGTAGTGGCGCCGGAATAGAACGATGTGGCGATGACTGTGTAGTCCGTGGCATCAGGCTCCAGAACCTCGACAGTACCCGCCGCAGCTCCTGACGGAGTTGCCAGAGTCGAAGTAGAAACTACAGAACCGTTGTAATAGCCGCTCGTGGTGACATATGCAGTGTTGCTTGGGCCATACGCAAAGACTGTTGCAGTACCCGCCGAGCTGTCAGTGGGGTAAGCAGTTGAGTAGGACGTGGCATTGCCAGAGGCGTATCCGGTGCCGGAGACTGTGCTATATGCGTAAGGCACGACCATGATTTCAGATCCATCGGCACCTCCTGAGGGAGCGGCAATGGTGGAGTAGTAGGTGGTAGTCCCACTATAGTACAATGTCGAGCTGGCTGTGTCGTATGCTGTAGCATCTGCACCATAAGCATAGACTGTGGCTGTTCCACTTCCGTCTGTCGGTGTGGCAGTGGAGTAGGAGGAAGTCGATCCATTGACATAGCCGCCGAAAGTTGTGGTGTATGAATATGGGGCTATGACTTGCACCGTCCCCTCGTTACCTCCAGAAGGCGCTGCGACTGTGCTCAGCGAGGTGGTTGTGCCTGTGTAGTACATGGTGGAGTTGGCTGTGTTGTAGCCTGTAGCATCATCACCGTAAGCCATGACGGTCGCCGTTCCGCTTCCATCGGTAGGAGTGACAGTGGAGTAGGAAGACGTCGTGCCATTAATGTAACCAGCAAACGTTGTTGTGTAGGCGTATGGCGCGACGACCTGAACAGTCCCCTGGCTGCCACCAGATGGGCTTGCGATTGTGCTCAATGATGTAGCCGTTCCGGTGTAATAGAGTGTTGAGCTAGCTGTAGCATACCCAGTAGCATCATCACCATACGCCAGCACAGTGGCGGTGCCGCTGCCGTCAGTTGGGGTGACAGTTGAGTATGAAGACGTGGTTCCGCTAATATATCCTGCAAAGGTCGTAGTGTAGGCATAGGGTGCCACGACTTGAACGGTACCCGCGCTGCCACCAGATGGGCTTGCGATTGTGCTCAAGCTGGTGGTGCTTCCAGTGTAGTAAGCAGTTGTATTGGCAGTGTTGTACACTGTGGAGTCATCACCATATGCGAGGACAGTAGCTGTACCGCTGCCATCTGTAGGGTAGATGGTGGAGAATGAGCTGGTAGTAGCATTGATGTAGCCTGCAAAGGAGGTGCTGTAGGCGTATGGAGTCACGATTGCGACTGTGCCGTCGTTGGTGCCAGAGGGAGTCGCAAGGGTGGTCGTGTATGCTGTAGACCCGGTGTAGTAAGAGGCAGAGCTAATGGTGTCATAGGCTGTGTCCTGTGTCTGTGGGGAGAGTACCTCAACATAAGCAGGTGAACCGTTTGACGCAGAAACTGTAGTGGTCGTGGCCTGTGTGCCTGTCCAGGTGGAGCTGACAGTCGAGTATGCTGAAGCTGGCTGGTAGATTTGAACAGTGCCAGGAGCCCCGTTTGACCCAGAGATCGTAGTGGTGCTTGCAACTGTTCCTGTCCAGGTAGAGCTGACAGTCGAATAGTTGGCCTGTGCTTGTGGCTGGTATACCATTACCGTACCCGCCTGACCAGCGGATCCTGACATGGTAGTCGTGCTCGCAACAGTCCCTGTCCAGGTGGAACTGACAGTGGCATAGTTGGCCTGCCCCTGGGGCTGGTACACCATCACGGTGCCGGGCTGGCCATCGGATCCGGACATGGTAGTTGTGCTCGCGACTGTGCCCGTCCAAGTAGAGCTGACCGTAGCATAGCTGGTCGCTGAAGCTGGTTGGTAGACCATGACGGTGCCTGCACCTCCATTCGTGCCAGAGATAGTAGTCGTGCTGGCGACTGTACCAGTCCAAGTAGAGCTGACAGTGGCGTAGTTGGCTTGAGGCTGGAATACTTCTACAGTTCCCGGAGCGCCATTCGTACCTGCAATCGTGGTTGTAGACGCCATAGTTCCCGTCCAAGTCGAGTTGACAGTGGAGTAGCTGCTTGCTGAAGCAGGCTGGTAGACAACAACAGTACCTGGAGCACCATTGACGCCTGCTGCAGTCGATGTTGATGCCACTGAGCCTGTCCAAGTAGAGCTAATCGTCGAGTAGCTGCTCGCTGAAGCAGGCTGATAAACTATTACAGTGTTAGGACCGCCATTGACGCCAGATGCGGTGGTTGTCGACGCCACTGTACCAGTCCAGGTAGAGTTAACAGTCGAGTAACGAGCAGTTGCTGGCTGGTAGACTTGGACTGTGCCGGGCTGTCCTGACGAACCTGCAATGGTCGTTGTAGAGGCCACAGTTCCTGTCCAGGTCGAGGTGACAGTAGAGTAGCTGCTTGTTGAAGCAGGCTGATAGACAACAACGGTGTTAGGGCTGCCACTGGCGCCGGCGATGGTGGTTGTCGACGCGACAGTTCCTGAATAGGTCGAGTTGACAGTCGAGTATGAAGCAGGCTGAAGCACTTCTACCGTTCCGGGCTGTCCGCTTGCTCCTGCGACAGTGGTAGTGGTCGCCTGAGTGCCGGTCCACGTAGAGCTGAGGGTAGAGTATGAAGCTGGCTGTAGCACTACTACAGTACCTGGCTGGCCGGAAGCACCTGCAATCGTGCTAGTAGTGGCTTGGGTGCCTGTCCAAGTAGAGCTGACAGTCGAGTAGCTGGAGGGTTGTAGGACGACGACAGTTCCCGGAGCACCGTTGGACCCAGAGATTGTCGATGTCGAGGCAACAGTTCCAGTCCAAGCAGAACTAACTGTAGAATAGCTGGCAGCAGGAGAGCTGGAGGGCTGGAGGACAACTACGGTACCGGCCTGACCACTAGAGCCAGGTATTGTCGAGGTTGAAGCGACCGTACCAGTCCAAGCAGAACTGATTGTGGAGTAGCTTGTGGCAGAAGCGCTGATTGAGGATGACGCGCTGCTGGTGGCGGGCATCGGCAGCGAATACTGGTAATCAGCAAGAACATCGCTGTTCTGAACATTGTACGGTGATGTGTTGTTCTGTGGCGAAGGGTAGATCATGCACTGCCACTGCTGTGCAGAGTTGAGGAATTGCAGGTCAAAAGAACTGTAGCCAAGGCTCGAAGCTTTGATGGCACAGTTGTCCGCGGCAGTGGTCTGGTCGTCAGATCCAGTGATGTTGTACTGAACTGGGGGCGATGCAGAAGGGTTGCTGTTGCCGGGGTTGGTAGGGTTCTCGGAGGTACCGGTACCGTTGAAGATGAGACTGAAAGGTGATCCATTGCTTGCAGTCTTGATGACCGTCTCAGACGGGGGCATAGGAAATGTCCTCGTGCTTGAAGCGACGGCTGTGGATGACGAGCTCAAAGAGGTTGAGCTCGGGGTTGGCGAAGGGGATTGAGACTGTTGTGACGAGGATTGAGAAGATGAAGACTGTTGTGACGAGATTGAAGAGGAAGAAGCTGACCCTCTGGCAGGAGGCAGGTACGCTGATGAACTGCTGCTGCTTGCACTGCTTAGACTGCTTGAGGAGACAGAAGAGATTGGTGTGCCAGAAACTTGGCCACCAGTTTGAACGGTGCTCACCAAGGACCTAGATTGGACCGAGGATGAAGAACTACCAGCCTGGGATCTGGTAGGAGGCAAGCTGCCAATTGAAGAGGAAGACGAAGATGCGAGAGCACTGCTCGACGAAGAAGAAGCTGCTACGCTGCTTGCTGAAGTGCTGGACTGAGCATTACCTGCAGTGCTGACTGCTTGTGCGCTGCTTGATGACGAGGAGCTTGCTGGCGAGGAGCTTGCAGACGAAGCAGCACCTGGCTGCGATCTGGTCGGTGGAAGGCTTGAAGCAGCTGAAGACGAAGATGAAGATGACACGGAAGAGGCTGCTGCGGGCGCAGCTGGTGCCGAAGAGACCGCAGATGAGCTGCTCGATTGTGCACTTGACTGTTGGGAACTGCTAATGCTGCTGAAGATGCTCGAGCTGGAGCTTGAACTACTAGCAGACGTGCTGGCTGTCGATGACGCACAAGAAAGCATGAAACATTGGTGGTTCGCATAGATGACATCAGGATCTTGCGGGCCCTGGCCAGTGACAGTCAAGCCCATCTGCACCAAGTTGAGACCATACGAGACACAGTCCAACGAAGTAGAGTTGAACCCAAAAGCGATACATCCAGGTCCATCTGTTCCGACGTTAGGTGTGGTGCTATCGTAAAGACAGATATCTCTGCAAGACTCGTAGTTCTGGTTTGCCGTAGTGTATAGGTAGTCGACCTTCTTTGGGTTCAGGTAACCGTAGACGTTGCAGTGCAAATTGGCCGCAGTGGGTGACGGGTTGAGGATGTAGCTGCATCCCGATGGGGCGACTGAGTTCGAAGGACGTGTCTTGGTTACAGATGTAGCGCCAGTGCTTGGCCCGGCGGTCACCGTAGCAGCATTCGAAGCTGAACTGGCACTTGCAATGCTGGCTGAGCTGGCACTTGCAACACTTGCAACACTGGCGGAGCTGACACTCGCCACACTGGCTGAGCTAGCACTTACAGCGCTCGCAGAGCTAGCAGAAGCCACACTCGCGGTACTCGCCGAGACGACACTGGCATAGCTTGCCGAGGCCACGCTAGCTGAGCTGGACGCGGAAGCTGCGCTTACTGAGCTGGCTGATGCAACACTCGCCGAGCTCACAGATGCCACACTGGCAGAGCTGACGGATGCGACGCTTGCGGAGCTGACAGATGCGACACTCGCCACAGATGCAACACTGGCCGAGCTGGCCGAGGCAACACTAGCAGAACTCGCTGATTTGGCTGAGCTGGAAGAACTGGCGGCACTCGCCGAGCTAGCAGAACTAGCCGCAGCTGCACCAGAAGGCGATGTAGAACCATTGACCGAGGTAGGAGATTTCGCCTTTGAGCTGTTGACTGATGCAGCAGAAGAAGAGGCTGGTGGAGTGCCAGCAGAAGCTACAGAGCTGGCAGAGTTGCCACTTGTTGCGCTCTTCGTCTTGGTCAGAGAAGAAGAAGAAGACTGAACGGATGAACGTCCAGAAGGCGTCACAGATTGAGCTTGGCTGGTAGTTGATGTGCAGACAGTGTTAGTCATAATCGCTGTAGTGGTGCTGCAAGACTGCGAATAACAGTGCTTGTTGGACCAGAAGTCACCCGTGTTGCCGGGCTGGAACGTCTGACCCTTTACTGTCTGCGCATAGTAGGAACAGATGCCTGTTGCAGGAGTGAAGCTGAAAGAGATGCAGCTAGCGTCAAGCCAGCAGGACTCGAAACAGTCCGAGGCTGACTTGCCGTAAGCAGAGGATTGGTAAGCTCCGTTAGCAACAGCGATTTCTCCCTGCTGGTTGCAAATGAGGTTTGCTGGAGGTGGTTGAATGGGAACACCAGTACAGGTGGTGGCGGCACTCGTCACGACAGAAGTGGACTTCTGTCCTGAAGTGCACGCCGGAGTGGAAGATGCTGAAGCCGAAGTGAAAGTGAGAGCGATGGTCTTTCCAGCGACGACAGTGGTGAGTGGTGATTGAGAGGAAGCTGAGGTCGAGCTCGGAATAGGAGCGGCCTTTGAGGCCGAAGTAGTCGGACCTGCGTTGTTAAGAGTGGTTGTCGCACACTGAAGTGTGTAACAATGCCTATTATAGTAAATTGTATCTGGGTCAGCAGCAGGATTAACAACCAAACCCATTTGAACCTGGAGAGTGCCGTCAGTTTCTATCCTTTCACGATCTTCCCACACCTGAGACTGCTCAAACTGCTAAATCTTACCAAATTCTTCCCATAAATCATGCATGCCTGCGAAGTGGCATTCGAACCAAATGAAATGCAATTACTATCAGCAAGACAAGTGTCCTTGCAGGCCTCGTAGTTTGAATTCTGAACTGTGTATAAAAGGTTAACAAGACTAGGAGTTAGTGTACCGTAAACGCCACAGTGCAAATCTGCTGCTGTATTCGAAGGAACCGCATAGCTGCAGGTTGTTGTCACTGAAGGAGTGTCTAGCACGGCGCCCTTCTTTGCGCTGCTTGTTACGCCTTTTTCTTTTCTGGCCAGCAGACGTCCAAAAAGCGGTTTCGCATCAACGAGTGTCGTTGCTACTACTAAAGCAGCAGCTAAGCCTGTCACGCGCATCTTGAAGAAGTGTCGCCTGCGGCACCCTCCAAAAGCACTTTACTGTATATTAGCTCGCACGCGGGCAGCACTTCGAAAAGTCCTAAGTCATGGGAATCAGGGTATATTATACTACGAATCCGATACACGCTACCGAAGCACAAGCTCCTCAGCCATGTTACGCCAAAATGCCTGTAATGTGATGCACAGGCCATCGGTGGCAAACCACCGATTTCGAGGCGCGATAGACTGGCGATCTGGCCGTGAAGGAGAGTCGCAGTGTTGTGAGGCATGTACTTTGTCATGGGTACGGGGCCTTGCTCCATGCGTTGCATACGAAACACGAGCAGTCGGGAAGATCTCGACCAATGATAGGGGCTTTGGTCAACAGGCGCGGATTTTCCAGCCATTGAGAGTGCAGAGCTTCGCGCCATATCGTCAGTGCCTTCACTTGCATAGTGTTCCGTCTAAAAGGCTCAACATTTTGAGGAGATGCAAAGCAAGCTCTTGCAGACTCCATTGTGATAACCTGATACACATAGAGACGTGTCCATCAGGGTCTCGAAAGCACTTGCACTGCTATGAGGCGCGTAGCCAGAGTCAACAGTATACAGTATAGAAGCATAAAGATATGCTACGACTGCTCAAAGCTCCATACCCCATGCTCATCTGTAATTAATTCTCCGTGACCTCCCGGTACGCGCCACAGCCGGGAGCACGTTCATCTCGCCGCATCACACATGGTAGATTGCCTTCTCCCCTGCGCCTCGGCTAGAGGGTCAGGAACAAGACTGTGGGCTAGACAGCACTGCGGTGATAGTTTGAGGCTTGCGTAGCACGTCTTTCTGAGACTTGATCTTACTTCACATCGTCTTTCCCTCAACTCTCATCTTGTCTGCGCAGCTCTCCTCGACACGCCGGAGTGGTGCCGTGATACGAGCATGAAGCTAGTGGAAAGCTCACGACGTCACAGACGACAGGTCAACAGTAAACAAGGTGATCGGAGCTGCACAAGAGCCAGTAGGATACGGCATAAACACGAGATGTCGTTAGTGTAGACCCTGGAATAGCGCGGGGTCAAAAGCGCGAATATCTCCGGATCAAGGGGTTCTCCTTGAGATTAAGCTTTATCACATCTCTCCTTGATAGCATCCCCAGCCTCACTTTACCAGGTGAAACTCACTCTGTAAGTTGAGAATCTTTTCTGAGGTCTGATAAGCGCTGTGCACAATGCACATAGGTGTTTCTCCTTGGAACACTCGTATACCCGTCTGGCATTGGGAAAAGCCGAAATGCCTTCGTGCCTTGATTGACACT
>Ga0268246_10000699_pt1 | contig 13510 bp, 22 predicted proteins | sample AgamicOrSfe_FD_200242 | JGI IMG/M metagenome (GOLD analysis project Ga0268246, IMG submission 200242) | Agave microbial communities from Guanajuato, Mexico - Or.Sf.e (v2) (version 2) | ecosystem: Host-associated > Plants > Phyllosphere > Phylloplane/Leaf | place: Guanajuato, Mexico | collected...
TATCAGCAACAATGGCAGGCACGGCCGACATGTCGACATATGCTGGAAGGCTCGCGACCTTCGACGGACCAGTCCAGATCGTGAAACGACGAGCGTCAACGACAAAAAAGTCAAAGACACCAAATACAGTAGAATGGCCGAATCAGACACCTACGCCTGAACAGGTACGTTGTGCAGGAGAGTGAAGTTGACACGTCCTGACACACACTCATAGCTCGCGCGCGCTGGATTCTACTACAAACCTTCCTCTGCCAGCAAAGATAGTGTCACCTGTTTCCTCTGCAACAAATCTTTGGACGGCTGGGATCCAGAAGATAATCCTGCAGTCGAGCATCTGAACCACGTCCCGCACTGTGGCTGGGCAATCAATGTCAACATCGAACAGAGAAATCAAGATCCAGACAAGATGGAGGAGGACGATCCAATGAGTGATATGATGGTCGAGGCAAGGAGGGCTACTTTCAAAAATGCATGGCCGCATGAGGAGAAGAAGGGATGGAAATGCAAGCTCGAGAAGGTGCGTTCGAAAGATAGGATAACTGTGACACGGGCTAACATGGTCAAGATGGTCGCTGCGGGATGGTGTCATACACCTCTTCCAGAAGCAGACGACTGTGTACAGTGCTTCTATTGTGGTGTCTCACTCGATGGCTGGGAACCGAAAGATGACCCTTGGTAGGAGTGGTCCTCTCGTGATGCGTTTGAACTACAACTAACAGCATGATAGGATCGAACACCAGAAACGAGCTCAAGATTGCCAATTCTTCACCTTGATTGATGCATCCAGCAAAACTGCCAAGTCAGCCAAGCCCCAGAAAGCTCGCACATCGAAAGTATCGCGGACATCGAGACTTTCAACACAATCGAATCTGATCATGGCGTCCGATATTGGCTCAATTATGGATCTTGATGATGTACCAGCAGAAGAAGATGACACGATGATGACAACGATGAGCACAGTATCGAAAGCTGGTACTGCCAAGGGTCCTGTGAAGAAAGCGACACGGAAGACAACGAAGAAAGTGAAAGAGGAACCTCTACCCGAGACAGATGCTGCAAGTGCTGAGGATGTGGATCACGACTTGCCAGAACCCATGGAGCAGAGCATTATATCGGCCAAGCCGAAAGCAACACGAGGACGCGTTGCACGCAAGCAGGAAGAAGAATCTCAAGTACAGATCGAGCAGAGTCGGCTTGAAGAACCATCACGACCGAAGAGAGGCAAGAAACGTGGAAGTGATGGAATCGAAAAAGCTGAAGCGTCTATCATGCCCGAGGAAGCTGCACCACCACCGAAGCAGACACGAGGCACACGACGCATCAAAGATGACCACGAAGCTTCGCAGATCGAGCAAAATCGACTGGAGTCGCAATCCATGACCACTGCACCGAAACGAGGCCGTCCTGCAAAGCGCGCAAAATCACCATCACAAGAGTCTTCTTTCCTCGCTGTCGATGCAAATCTTGCCCAGTCAGTCAGAGCAAGTCCCGAATTGTCCACCCTCCCATCTACAAAGCCGAATAAGACCACCAAAACCACACGAGCAGCGAAAGCTGCAGAACCCGAGATTGAGGAGACCGTGATGGACGAACCGGTCATAGACCACATCTCGCCACGCGCACTTCCTCCACTACCACAGACAGCAGCACCTGCTCCATCACCTATTGCCTCGCCACATCCGGAACCCGTGAAGGAACCCGTGACTGTAGCAGTGCAAGAAGTGCAGTCCTCATACCCAGCATCTCCAGCAGCACAATCATCCGACGCGGAGAATCACGCTCCCGCATCATCGCCTTTCCCAAGCCCAAGCGCTGAAGCTGAAGTTGGACCCAAGTTCAAAGCTGCCGCCACAGTCATTGCCACACCTCCAAAGTCAACTAGACAAGCTCTCGCCGCACCACTAACGCCAACGACCTCAACCACCCGTCACACACCCGCGCCCACCTCGAACATGCAAATAGCCACCGTAAACCCACACCCCTGGACCGCCATCGACCTCACCACCGTCTTCCTTCCTCCTTCGCCCTCTAAAATCTACCCTCATACACATACACACGCACTAGCAGAAACATACCCCCAAGTCAACATGGAAACCATCGCAGCCAAGCTGACGAAGGAAGAGAGGGCAATGAGTATTGAAGAATGGATCGTGCATAATGCCGGGGTGGCGGAGGAGAGGATGATGAGGGAGTGTGAGAGGTTGGTTGGGGTGTTTGAGAGTGTTGGGGGGAGGGCGGAAGCGGCGTTGAGGGGGGAGTGTGTCGTTGTCTGAGTGGCAAGGCTGGGCTGGGAGCGGCAGGCAAGACCTGGAGATGAAAGTGAATGAAAAGAGGAGGGCAAGCGAGCAGCTGAGCTTGTGGTCGATTTAAAGCTTCAAAGCGCATGAGAAGCAGTGACGCGAATGAGGCAGTTCCAATCAAGTCCCCTGGGGTCGGGGCGAACTGGAATGAGTTTCCGTAGCATGCGTTTTCTTCCTATGTACAGTACAGTAGAGTTTGCGTCCTCGGTCAGTCCGGAGGGTAGAGTACTATACCAGATCTTCCTTCTTTGCATGCATGCGCGAACTTGATGTTGAAGATCGTAGAGGGTGCAGTGACGGGGTGGAACATAATCGGCAGGACGCGTCTGGAGGTGCAGGTGGTGGTGATTCTGGTGGTCCTGCGCGGAAGGCTGAGATTGAGGCTGAGATTGAGGCTGAGATTGAGGGAGAGCTTGAGGCTGAGATTGCGGAAGAGATTGGGGGAGAGATTGGGGAAGAGATTGGGGAAGAGATTGGGAAAGAGATTGGGGAAGAGATTGGGGAAGAGATTGGGGAAGAGATTGGGGAAGAGATTGGGGAAGAGATTGAGGAAGAGGTTGAGGCTGAGATTGAGGAAGAGATTGAGGAAGAGATTGAGGGAAAGATTGAAGGAAGAGACGCCCATTAAAAGCAGAACGAGCCGGGAAGAGGATCGAATCCTGAGCCAGATCGTAACTTTCCTTCTACTGTAATGCTTGCATGTCTCTTACACGTACTGAGTGTACGAAAGCACCCTAGTCCACCACCGCTTGTGTGCGAAAAGTGGCAGGGGCTTGTATGGTGGAGAGAGAGGATGAAGCCGACGAGACAAAGGCGAGACGAGCAGTGCCTTGTAGCTTTCTGGACTGGTAGTGGTAGTAGTGGTGGTGGCGGTGGTGGTGAGAGGGAATGACAGGAGGAAGAGGAAGTAGTGAATCATGACCCGGAAGTTGTTCTAGGGTCTAGTCTATTCCATGCACATCGTACCCGTGCCATCGCAAACCCAACACCGTCGCGGCGCAGCGCATAGACACCCCGCGACATCATTCCAGTCTTCTCTATACTCGCACAGCCATGAGATCTTACAATGTCCACTTCCCACGACGAACTCCTTCCTTCCCAGCCGGTCGCCTGATGTACATATACTCCTTAGAAAGCACATGATGTCGTCCAGCTCAAGACCACATACATCATCCTATAACGCCAGTACCATTCGTCTTTGTGCCAAGTCACGCGATGTCGATACTCGGACCAGCGTGCAGAGCATCGAGTTAGCCCTGCCCTCAGCAGCCATTGTACCCCTTCTGCTGCCACATCTTGACGCTCTGGATCACCATCTCGGGACTTTCCTGCCATGTTGGGTACTGCAAACAAGTTAGCCGTCTTCCCCATCACAGCCCCTTCCCCTCTCCTTCATCAAAATAATCAAGTAAACGTACCCACTGATCTCTCGCCTCCCAAAACTCCCTACTCTTATCCGCCCCCTCCTGAACCCACGGCTTTCCCCCCACATTATCCGGAAAGTACCCTCCACCGACCGCGACATTCAAAATGAGATAAAAGTCCTGATCAAACGGCGTGGCCACCCTTCCAGTCTCCGTCCACGGATCGTCGAAATAAGTCCCGTTGGCACTGGCGGAGGGGAAGTGGCCGCGCTTCCAGAAGGGCTCGTTGAAGGCCGTGTAGAGGACTTGGTTTAGGCGGGAGTCGATGTAGGTGAAGAGGTATTTTTCGGACCATTCGAGGCCGAAGGTGTGGAAGCCCGTTGCTGAATAACAGTATCAGTACAAGCACAACGGTAACTCTAACTCCAACTTGTCGTGAAGACTCACCAAAGGTGGTGTGCCACGCGTAGTTTGACTCTGTCGTCTGGAGGTATCGATCATCAAGCTTGTCGGGCCCCCAGTGCAAAGTGGATGTGGCGACGTTGTTGCCACCAAGGGGGTAAGTGTTGTTGTTACCGCGGGACTCGACGAGGTCGATCTCACCGGAAAGAGGCCATGCGCCGTAGGTGTTGTTGACGGGAAGGAGCCAGATCGCAGGCCAGATCCAATCGCCCTGTGAGGTCTCATATTAGCACCAAAGAGCTTGCTACATGAGGCGAGTCGAGATGGTGAGATTGCTAAGCTTACTTTAGGCATCTGCGCAACAACCTCAATACGACCGTATTTGATCGAAGCGCCCTTGATGGTGTTGAGACGAGCTGATTTTACTGGGTTGACGATGGTGCCATTGGTGATATTCGTAGTAGCAACGCAGTCGGACCAGGATGTCGAGGTGCAGCTGCCGTCGGCGAGGAGGTTAATGACGTTGTTGGTGGTGATGAGGGATTCGTCTTGGAGAGTCGGCTTGATGAAGAGTTGGCTGTCTTGGATATAGACGTTGTCGGGGGATGTTGTCGTTTGTTCGAATTCGCCGTTGCTGAGTTTGTGTTAGTATGTTCGATTGGATTGGTGAGAGGATGGACGAACCCGAAACCACCGAGTGCTACTTCGTGCGTCCAGATATTTGGGTCTAAGGTACCAGAAGAGAAGTCCTAGTTCGCAATGTCAGCAGGCTTCCAAATCGGAAAGCCCCACACCACTCACCTCCATCAAGACAGGACAATACTCATGTTTCGGCACATTCGTAACCCCAAAGTAACACTGCACAGCCGTGACCGCAATCCCCAAGAAAATCCCCAGCAGCGGGAAGATCCGCGCCCACTTCGCCCTCTTATCCTTATTCTGCAGCCACGGCTGCTGAATCTCCTCCTTCTTATATCTCCTCGACTTGAACCTCGGCTTGGGCTGGTATGTGGCAGATGAGAAGATTGTGTCTGGCGATGCAGGCCGTGGTGTAGGTGCGCCGCTGTCGCCGAAGGGGTTGCGGGATTTTGGATAGCCGGTGTCGGGGTAGGCGTAGGCGTTTCGTGGGGTTGCGGCACCGCTGTCGAGGAAGGGGTAGTGTGGTGTTGCTGTGCCGCTGGCATTGCCGGGTGCTCGCGTGCCATAGGGGAGACGGGGAGTGGCGGTGCCGCTGGCGTTGACTGGTGTGCGTGTGTCGTCGTCGTTGCTGTAGAGGGAGTAGATGTCGTCGTGGGAGGTCATGGCGTGTGGTGGAGGAGACATGATGGGTTGCGTTTGTGGTGTAGCTCAAGCCGTGGAGAAGTTGGAGGTTGTACACTGAACGAGTGACACGGGAGAAAGAGATGTACAAGGTGGAGGTGTATGATGATACGAGAGGAACAGTAGGAAAGAAAGGTACTCAAACGGGGAATGGCTTGCTTTTGTTTGTTATATCAGTCGACGACTTGAGGATACTCTGTCCAGGCTAGCCACAGTGCCAATACAGCGTGCCAACATCCTCTCTTCCTCAACAATTGCATTGTCTGTTTCACAATCTCCGGAGCTGTAGCAATGCTGGCTCTGGTACTGCTAGTCTCGAGTCCAGACAAAACACGGCTATAGAGCATACACCCATGGACACGAAGATGAACGTTTCAGGGCAGAAGCTCTAGCGTGTGCGACTATAGTAGATAGCGTGTTGTGGCTGGCCAGCATGTGTGATGCACGTCATCGACAACAAAGCGCGTGCACAGCGCGTCGCAGTGACAGACTGTCCCAAAAAGGATTGAAGGTGAGGCCAAGGTGAAACGACTGTCTAGATTCGGTCGTCAACCGAGTCATGATTTTCAGGGGCAAGGTGAACGTTTTCGATGACGGCCCCACCAGCGCGTGCACATCCGATCGTGCTCGACACGCTACCGAAACAAGCGCCGTTTCAGAGTTAATCTCAACAACAACACCTCCACTTCGTCCTTGTCCTCGACCCTGAGTTCGCTTGATGCGGCATGGCTACTCCAGACTCCATAGCACGAGCACCTCGCTTAATTCTACAAGGATCACAACGCTTCTTGACTCGAGTTCCACCAAGTGCCATGCGAACGGTAGCTTACAGTCATGGTACTGTATCGTATCCTCCTTAGCCTCCTCTGCGCCACCGGATGAGCTTGCCGCTATGGATTCAATGCAATCTTACCTCTCTTGGCGAGTAAGCTCGAGGTCGAGTCTTTGGTCACGTCATTGCTAGTGACAAACCCCTGCTTCTGCTCTGCCTTGTCAGGTCCTTGATACAATCAGGCTTGACCTCGGCCAAGGTTCTGTATCAACGGACGAAGACGCGACATGGATGCTTCGTGCCGGCGGTAGACAGTGGCGCTATCCTTCTAGCTCATCACAATTGCCATGAGAATAGCTATGCTTACCTTAGTCCGTGGCGAGGGATATGGCACACAACGGCACAGCACAGCCCTGGACCTCGATTGTTGAGCATCGGCCGTCCAACCTGAATCCGCATGGGAAATTGCGTGTCGTTGACGAAAGTCAGTGAATCGTTTCTGCCCATCCGCTCGTGCTCATGCTCGTGCCCGTCAGTTAGCAAAAGTATATGGAAACGGCCTGCCGCCGCATGATCCTCAGTCTCATCTTTCACCCACCTCTCTCTACATTATTGCACTTGTCACTCTTTTGACATCACGTTCATTACCACAGTCACTCATTTCTGTGCCTTTGCAAACACTCCTTTTCGACCTTGTACATTCTTATACAACTACATTCTATTTCGTAATTCACCTCAGTCATCATGGGAGTGCTTTCCTATCTCAAGCCTGCCAAAGCGCCCGCCACCAAAGAAAAAGCACCAGCAGCCATCGACATCCCGCTATCTAACAATGCGCCACTTCGATCATATGCTCCATCAATGCGTTCGATGCCTGGCACACCCATCTCACCAGAAGAGCACTCCTTCCACGATTTCAAATGTGATATCATGGTCGAGCATCTCTACCAGCAGCAACAGAGCTTCAGATGGATCAGTAATGGTGCAGATGAGGGTGTTGTCATGAAGAAGCACAGAGATGAATACACTTGCTACCCAAAAGAGTTGATGGAGTATCAAAATGGTTTCATGAGGCAGGTCGAGGCATTGAACGTGAAGGTAGGGAGAGCAGAGCGTGTCTAGATTACCATCACTAACCTCGACTAGGTTGCAATGACAGTCTCAACGCCTTTAATCAGGAGATTCTCCAATCGCAACGTCGTCTCGTTGCCAAATGGCCTCCAGATTCAAGTGCTTCCTTCTATCCACTTTCTAGCAAACTGCCAGAAATACCAGTCTGCTGCTTTTATTACGGATCGTGCACAGCTGATTGTGTGGGATGATGAGCCCACTGCTCTTGTCGACCGTGTGGCACGTCTGGAGAAGGAGCTGCTCGCACTCATCTGGCAAGCAGAGAGAGATGAGGACCTCGATGAGAAGAAGGGCATTTCAACCATCAATGAGAAGGAAATTGACTCTTCCTCCGGATCTCTTAGTGATGTCGAGTCGGGCTCTACCCCCACGAAGACATACAAGACGAAACTATTACAGCCCTTCGCTGAAGGCATTGCTGTTGGACTGGCTTTCTGGTCTATCGGTCAAGGTGTGAAGACGCTTTTGGTCGAGATCGCCTGGGATCAGTCATACGTCAGACTGGCCCTGCTAGTCACTCTTCCTTTGTCACTCTGGGTTGCTATCGTGAGTGGATTCTTACCTGAACTAGATCGCAGGATACTGACCGTGTGCAGTTCTTCTTTCAAGTCGTTACTGTCAGCTGTGTTCAAGTCATCGGTCCTATCAACCAGCTCCAACAAAACACGAAATTCTACTCTGGACAGCGACCCACACGCTTGTCCCGCCACCGAGAGGGAGGACTTCCTCATGTCACCATTCAAATGCCAGGTAAGAAGTCAGTCAATCTATTTTCAGGACATGACTAACCTCTCCCCAAAAGTGTACAAGGAAGGTCTAGAGGCCGTTATCGTTCCTACCATTCGCAGTATCAAGGCGGCAATCTCCACTTACGAAATGCAAGGAGGCTCAGCAAACATCTTCATCAACGACGACGGTCTCCAGCTGGTGGATGGTGATCAAGCACGGGCAAGGATTGACTTTTACGAGGAAAACAATATCGGCTGGGTCGCTCGTCCCAAGCACAACCCGAACCCTGGTGAGGGTGAAGGTGCGCCGTTTCTAAGACGAGGAAAGTTCAAGAAGGGTATGTCTTTCTCTTGATGCTTCACATGCAATCTTTGCTAATCATTCTTCATTTACAGCCTCGAACATGAGTGAGTTTCTCGCAACTTGCACGTATGTGCACTACTAATGAGACCTTTCAGATTACGCAATGTGGGTCAGCGCAAGAGTCGAAGAGAAGATTGCCCTACTCGACGAAACCCAATGGACTGAAGAGCAAGCCTTCACACACGCTCTTGACGAGGTGATTGCAGAGGATGAAGGGAGGACATGGGCTGCAGGTCGGTAATCCCCGCGACATCACTCAGCGCCGCTAACACCTCCAGGCAACATCCGCATCGGCGACTACATTCTCATCATCGACTCCGACACCCGTGTTCCCCGCGACTGCATGCTCGACAGCGTCAGTGAAATGGAGCATAACCCGAACTGTGGTATCATGCAGCACGCTAGTGGTGTCATGAACGTTACCGACTGTATGGTCTTCTCCCTCAAGACCACAGTATGATTCTAACCTGAGATTACAGCATTCTTCGAAAACGGCATCACTTTCTTCACGAACATGGTATACTCTCAGATCAAATACGCGGTCGCCAGTGGCGACGTCGCTCCCTTCGTCGGCCACAACGCGTTCCTCCGATGGTCAGCAATTCAGTTCATTGGTTTCGAGTGCCCTGATGACCACCGCGAGAAGTGGTGGTAAGTACACTTCCCTCCTGCCCTCCCACATCCCCTTTCACCCGCTAAGCAACACCACAGGTCCGAATCCTCCGTCTCCGAAGACTTCGACATGGCCCTCCGCCTCCAAAACAAAGGCTACCTCGTCCGCCTCGCCGGCTTCTCCTCTCCCGACGGCGAACTCTTCGAAGAAGGCGTCTCCCTCACCGTCTACGACGAGCTCACCCGGTGGGAGAAGTACGCCTACGGCTGCTCCGAACTCATCTTCTGGCCTCTCAAAGACTGGTTCAAGCATGGACCTTTCACGCCGCTGTTCAGACAGTTTGTCGTGTCAAACATCCCGCTGAGCTCCAAGTTTACGATCATGGCGTATGTCGGGACGTACTTTGCTATCGGGTGTAGCTGGGTGTTGACGATTTTCAACTATTTTGTCGCCGGGTGGGGATTGACAGAGACGCATCTGGATCATTTTTATACGCCGTCGTAAGTTTCAGCGAATCATTGTGCGAGATGAATTTGAGACTAACACAAAGGCCAGCTTCAACCTCTACTTCGCCATCGTCTGTGTCTTCTGGCTCCTCGGAAACGTCACGCTCGCGATTCTACGCTTCCGCGGCGAAGGCAAGAGCCTGATCGGTCAGCTCTTCGAGAACTTCAAGGTACGTCCTCCTCTCCTCTCCTCTCCCTTCCCACCCACAACCCATCCCCGTCTCCCAACCTCATTCCCTAACCATCAACTAACTCCTCCCTCTCCTCTTCAGTGGCTCCCCCTCATGGCCATCTTCATCGGCGGCCTCTCCATGCACGTCTCCCAAGCCATCCTCTCGCACCTCTTCTCCATCGACATGTCCTGGGGCGCCACCGCAAAAGAAGTCGACAACTCCACCTTCTTCGAGGAGGTCCCCAAAATCCTCAACAAATTCCGCTTCACCTTCGCCTTCTGCATACTTATGGCCGCGGGAATGATTGTCCTGGGCGTGGAGGGCATCGTGCCGCAGCAGTGGCGCATCACGGATTTTGTGGCCATTTGGCCCGCGGTCAGTATACTGGCGAGTCATTTTTTCTTGCCGATTTTGTTGAACCCGCAACTTGTGCTCTTCAAGTGGTAGAGGATAGGTGATTCCGAGGCTACAACTGCAACGACGAGGCCAAATCAGCACTGCAGGCAGGCACGCAGGCAAGCATGATGACGAAGCGATGACAGATTGACGGACTTTCGGGGGCATTACTTTTTTCCTTTTTCCTACTTCCGACTCATATAGACGGGCTTCTCTTGTCCCTGTTTCTGCATGTATAGATTTCTTTGTATTTCATTCGGGATCTCGTTGTACATATAGGCTCGCAGGACAGCCCTACGAGGAGGGTGAATAGGTATATCATTTGGGCTAGGTACACATATTTCAGAATATTCGTGATGGCAACGCAACATGACTTGTACGCTTGAGATTTGCATATTCCCACAAGGACGAGCACAAGCAGAATCCAGTCGTTGTTCTACTAATTCATGTCATCAGCTCACAATCACATAGGCGTCACCAACCTCATCACCATCCGCCGCCTCAGCCTCAGTCTGCCCTCCACCCCCCCGCATCTTCCGCCTCGCCAACTCCTCCCTCCAATCCACAAACTCCCGACTCAGCACCTCACCATACCCCGACTCCTCGACCTTCCACAGCTCAATCGTGCTCGCCCGCTCCGTCCGTCTCATCTTCCACACCCCATCCCGCTGCACCGTCCTCTTCAACCACCCCAACACCTCCCCCAAAAAATTAATCGCCGTGTCTTTCTCCCACTCCGGCGGTGCGCCCCTCCTCGCACAGTCCTCCCGCACGAGTCCAGGTATCTTGGCAGTCTCGAGTTCTTGTAGTCGTACCAGCCGGCCGTGCATGTCGTTGGTGCGAAAGCCGACGATTATTTTGGAGACGCCGAGCAGGAAGGATTGGGCCCAGAATTTGAGGAGTTTGCGGTTGAATTTGAGAGCGTCGGAGGGAGTGAAGAGTTCGGCAGAGGTCTTGAGCTCGACCCAGGTTGGCCGGGTGGCCGGGTCGGGAGAGGGGTGGAGGGGCTTGGAATCCCATACTGTAAAGGTTGTGTTATTGTTAGGCTCGATACGTCTGTTTCTTGCCGTACAAGGAATTGGCGAAGATGAAGGAGATGAGGACATACCTGCGTCGACTTCGCCGCCGATCACCAACTTACTGCCACCAACGGAGGTCTCGACGACCGAGCAATATTGTTGGTAATTGCTAACGACTTCATGTTCACGGTGCTCAATATACTCCCGTGAAGTGGCGTCCCAAGTATCTGGTAATAAACACAAGGTCTCAAACTTGTAACCTTTCGTCTTATCAGCTCACACGACTCGAGCGAGTACAGCAGTGCAGCTCACCCCAAAATGCCATTAGCTCGGCGGACGGCATGCCAGGTCGAGATCGCTTGTTCTGATTCTGGTCTTGATGCACCTTCATGCGTAACTTGTAATCGTGCGACTCTTCTATGAATCTGCAGACTTGTCAGTCACTTGAGAGGTGATTGGTCGCCACAGACGTGTGACGCCAACTTACATTGTTCCCTTCTAGCGTTAGCCGAGACCGGGTCCTTCCTAACTGGCGAGCGTACTTGGAAAAGCGTTACATTCATCTCGAAGCTTACAGAACTGGTCAGATGTGATTTCTTGGAGAATGCGGTCTCGGCTCACCCATTGAAGCGCTCATATGGTGCAGTCATGATCTGATCGTACCTCGTCAGCGGACTTCGAAATCTATGGAGCTGCTGCACAAGTACACGTTGCGAAATTTCGATGAACTAGCAGTCCCACATCCTGCTGAAGAATGTCCAGATAGAAGCACGAATTGAGTCACACCACGAATATCACAGACTAAAGTTTGCCGCCACGACTGTCCTGACAATCACAATGGTCTCAGCGATGGACCGCCAGTTGCGCGTCTTCAATGACGGAAATATTTCCACGCTAAGCAGCAAGTTTCCTACCTTCGTACACATCCCCCTCCACGTCACGAAATCAGCCTCGACCGCCCCTCCAGTCCTCCTCTCCAAGCTCTGCAACGTCCTCAGCAGCGCCGCCAAATGCTCGTCCTCTGTCACATCCAGATTTCGGAATGTGTCAAAGCCAGCTGACAACGGCACGTTCATCGGCGGAGTGTAGTAGTATCGCATCGATCGCGCGTCATCGTGGTATTCGTGTTGTTCGTCGTAGGAGAAGCAAGCTATCTCAACTGGACGCTTGATCGTTCCAGGAGTTGTGCTATATTGCACTGTTGGCGCTATATGAAAGACTGATCGGTTGTTGGCCATGTTGTTGACCTGAAGGTCAGTGGTATGAGGAAGAATGCTGCTCAGGTATATACCAGTCTGAAACACGCACGTGACACGTTGCCATCGAGTCATTCGCAGTGTTTGCCAAGACAATTCTAAACACTTGAAACAACAAAACTTACGGCTCTCACCCTCGGCGCACATCACGCACCTAGTAAGCCCGCATGGCTTCGCGTCCCTCGTCTCGCACCGGCGCTTCCCAGCCGGCGATGCACCCAGCAGCTGCTGCAATCCGCCGCAACCTTTTCTCCAACAGCACCGCCAGCACATCCTCGGCCTCCCTCTTCGCACCTCCTCCTCAACAATCGACACACTCATTCCCTCCATCTGCTCCCTCCCGCCGTCCCCCTTCTCGTCCCGTCTCACGCACTGCGGCACATATACGCCCGCAACCCCAGACTCAGACTACATCCACGGCCAGCATTCCAGCGACACTAGCGCGACAACAAAGCAGTCACGCACACGCAACGCAACTTACCGCACGTCCATCATCATCAAGAAGCACATCTAGGCCTACAAGTCGCGCACGTCCACGCTCGCGAGCCCTGAGGCTCGATGGCACTAGCGACGAGCGTGATGTACGGCCAGAAATGTACGAAGACGCACAGGGACAAGGACATGCTCAAGCACAACCACAGTCTCATCGCCCACAGCCGCACAAACTCACGCGCACATATTCCAGCAAGCCAATGCCACAAGAATATTTCGAGCAAGACGACGCCGCCGACGACCCCGAGTCAGAAGAAGACGAGGAGCCAGAATCCCCCGGCATTCTCATCTCGGATGCAGACGTGCAAGAAGTTGAAGGACGCGTATACATGGCCGACGGCGAGCTGGAACAGCTAACTCAAATGGCTATGCACGGACTAAAGCACGAAGACGCGGATGGCGACGAGGAGATGCATGAACAGGAACAATTCAAGGCGCCGAAGATCACGACGACGATCATCAACGGGGCCAGGCTTGGGAGGGAACGCGGGGAACAGCAGGCTGGTGAGTCAATGCTTTCGTGAGGCCCGCTGATGGTGCAGCGGTGTGGTGGGTCGGCGGGAAGGAAATGGGAAGTGGAGGCTAATTGGTTGCAGTGTTCAATGAGGCTGTTGTGGAGGAATTGAGGGGAATGGTTGCAGGGCTGGAGGATGATAGGTGGATGTATGAGGAGG
>Ga0268246_10000701_pt1 | contig 13485 bp, 5 predicted proteins | sample AgamicOrSfe_FD_200242 | JGI IMG/M metagenome (GOLD analysis project Ga0268246, IMG submission 200242) | Agave microbial communities from Guanajuato, Mexico - Or.Sf.e (v2) (version 2) | ecosystem: Host-associated > Plants > Phyllosphere > Phylloplane/Leaf | place: Guanajuato, Mexico | collected...
CAGGATCGTTGCCAGAACACGGAAGACAGGTCCGTTAGTTGGTGGACTGAATGGTTCATGCAGTACGGTGTCGACAAAGGCGGGCCAGCCACCCTTGTTAATGATGATAATGATGAACATGGCAGCAACGACGGCAATCAGACTGCTAGGGCCTCTATCGAAGTATACATTAGCTGGTGGAAGTCGATCGGAGTGGTAGCATGATCTTACCGAAGCATTAGGCCCAGGCCGTGACCGAACCTAGACGCAAAGAGTGCCCAGACGGCGAAATGTAGGCCTATAACGCTGAAGTCCCAAGCCAAGCCAAGCCTACAATCACGCATAAGCGGAGCTCTCGAGGCTTGACATACGGTTGCTTGGCTTGACTTACCATTGAGACGCGAAAACAGTAAGGTAAGATGGCTCCAATGCCAAAATAGAAGAGATGAAGGTAGTAAGCCACCACAATGTTGCATGAGCGCAGTGGATGGCTGTAAGGTTGCTTTTCATGAATGGGATGATGCCACAGACAAATGAAGAAGCCGTCTTCCAACAGAACAAGACGGGATTCCAGAAGATGCGGAAGGACCAGACAAAGCCTCTCTTTATGTCACCAAGGCGATCTGGTGCAGGGACGTCCAAAGTAGTGGCCCGGGTAGGTAAGAGGCCATTACGGCGACGTGCTTCCATGTCCAACATCATATTGTATCTTAACATTGCGGCTTGTGACAGTGTAGGTATTGTGACTAAAGAAGGTCCTGATGACTCGTCAGCATATGGGCGTTAGATCCAATTGAGTGTGTGTCACGTCCGAGGAGCAATACTGGGGATGCATAGGAAGCAGAGACATACCAAGTTGGGACTGAGTGTCGTCCCGAGTACAGAGAACTCGAGAGTTGGAGCTGAGATATGGATATGAGGGTTGATAGTCTTGTAAGAGGGTGGTGAGTGAGTTATGAAGAGGTGTGGTAGTGAGTTGAAAGCGAAATCTCTGCCCAGCACCACCTCAAGCACGACGCTCACGAAGCAACGAGGAGCCAGGACGGGTCCAAGCACAGATCGATCAGGCGATCAGGTACGCTTCCGTAAGGAAGATTCCGCCGGCCCTGCATCGGTATGGCCTGGAGAACATAAGCTGACGTAGCTAGAGAGCTTACCCCTCAGTAGAATCCTGTTCTGAAACACCTTGGTCCCATGGTTTATGTCAGTTCCGCTCGGAAATCGACTGGCATGGCTTGACTGCGGATAGCAAGGCGCAGCTTGCTTCATTGCTCATCGGGGAAAAACCCAGGTCTGCAGATCGGACGGCTGCAGCGGTACTCTAGACAATGATCGCAGTATTGGCTGAGAGAGATGGTTCTCTGCTATACTAAGCAAGGGCAGGCGCACTAGGTAGAGTTTTGAACTCGAAGTATTCAAGTTGCTTATCCGAACGGCCGGAGTATGTGTGATGGGCGATACTTATAGGAGAGTCCAGTTTCCCACATATGTCAGAAGCATTTGCTGTCTTACGCTGAAGAGTAATGGAGATCTCTGTTGGGTGTATCGGTAGTATTGCAACCAGCCTCGGTTGCCTGATGCCCAATTGCGCTACCGCGATGATGAGTGAATGTTCGTACAACCACGTGCTAATAGTCGTGACAAGGCTGACCTCGAAATCCAGACATGCAGATTACACGACTTGCACGACGACTGCAACGGATCCTGCCTGAGTTAGCTTGCTTGAACGTTGCGACAGCATGTCTGCTCACAGAGGTTAGAACGATCTTGAGACTCCCGGACAATATGCCGACATGGCTGACTACATCCTTTAGACAATGCCGAAAGGACTCCTGTGCAATCATCGAAGGATAACATCCTCATCATGGACCATACTCGATCGATACGTGGCATCACCATGCACCGCAATAGAGAGTTTAAGACAGACGCAGCAGACTGAAGCTGGAGTGTTGTTGGTCATCACAGGCTGGTCCTGTGCCGTCGTGGCTTGCTATATTACACACGCAAAAGAACGAGCACAAGGGCCGATTGTTCTTGCTGCGTATATCTGCTCGTTATGGTTGGCGTCGACAGTTCCTGAGATGAACATCATGCATGTTACGTTTTGGAGTATCACTTGCGGTCTTCTTTTGAGTGCTGCACTTCACAAGATATGGTTATTTTTGCAAGGCGAGACCAGCCTTCAAGGCACAGAATCACAAATGTGGGCGTCCCAAGACATGAAACAGCAGTTGGATATTGTCTCAGTGTAAGAGCAGAGTCAAAGAGTACATTTCGCAGGCTAGATGGCTCGTGTAGAAGGTCTCATCTGCTTGCTGCGAACGACGCTACTGCTCAATCATAAAACCTGATGATGGCTTTCAAAGAGGTCGACATGCTTCTCTATACTGGATTGAAGTCAATTTAAAGAATACCTTGTTCACTCACTCCTACCATGGGAGCATATTCTCCATTGTATTCGTCATTGTGTGGAACCCGAAACGCTGAATCAGCTCAGTATTCTTCGCACACACTCGTAGATGTTTTAGAGAGGTGTCGAAGCACATATCAACATGACTGCCCTCTCCAAGATGTAAATGTATATTCTGCGCCTATGTTGTGATATCTTGAAATTGCAAAATGGTAGCTTAGGTGACCGGCTCGCACGCTTGAATACAACGTGTCACGTGATCACTCCTGATTTACAAACTATACACAGTCTACTTCACTACTGCATCATTCTAGGGCGACACGTTCGAGACGAATAACGGAGACAACTGTTGGATGCTGCTTCATGATTCATGTTGCTACTATGGTGGGAAAGCGTTACTGCAAGCCTATGAACCTGGAGCTTAATGCGTCCCGTTCTCACCAACAATCATCTTCCTCGTGTCACCTACTCTACTCCTGAAGAGGCGGCGAAAGGGCTGTAGCCTAAAGGACGCGCGTACTTTCGAGTGCAGCTGTGCATTTCTGCATGCTCATACCAGTGGGAAGAATGACGAAGGGAGACGGGACGCTATTACCTTTGTAATGTGTGTCTCTGATGGCAGGCAAAGGGACGCGCAGAGAGTGATTGTGAGTGGGGAGGGAGGAAGGGCAGGATGCTCAATACTAGATTAAAACAGACTAAACACTAGATTAAAGCAGGCTGAAATGTACAGAGGCTGTGAGGAATGAAAGGAATGTACTACTGCGCAATACCTGCCGACACCGCTATTCGTCGACTCCATGGTGCTCAGAATCATGAGGGCCTTTCCCCGAGCTCACTCATATCAGCGTCCTGTGACCTGACCATAATCTTGATGTCGTCCTCGCAGCTTAGCGCATGCTTTGTGAGGCCCCATCTATGGATCTCGTTTATAAACTCTGCAAAACGCTGAACTCCTTGTGGCCTTGTCAGGGAGTCGCTAGTCATCTCTTGCATCGAACAACCCTTCCATGTCTTGTCGTTGATGATTGGCTGGAGACACCAGAAGACAAAGTTACTTGATAATAGCGTCAATCCGTAGTGGCGAATGGAGTCCTTTCGGCGCTCCGTCGTCCAATTCTGGTCGGACTTGTCGCAGCGTCGCTCCCGTAATAGCCAGCGATTGTACAGAGCTCGCGCCCCGAAACCCGCGACTTGGTTTTGTGCTTTGATGTCCGAAGCATCGTCTTTCTTGAATTCCACTGTGAGATATGGACAAGTCATGCGTCCACCGACTACCATGACATTCTTGAGGACAAGGTTGCTGTATTCTTGATTGAAACCTGGAAAATCTAGATAGAAGCAGCGATCTGGCTGGTATTCGATAAAAGTTGAGTTTGCCTGGGGACTGAACACTTCTGGTATCTGCCACAGCGATACTGAAGACGTTGTATCCTTCTCTTTTGGAGGAGCAAGCTCGTAGGCCACGATTGACCTGCATCCACGCTTTTCTGTCATATCATCCAATGGTTGGAGTGGCTCGCGAAGCAGCACTTTCCCACTGATCACCGCATGTAGTGTCTCGTTCCCACCCATCTCTTTACATGCCCTATATTCTTTGTTGACGGCCTTGATTTGTTCTTCAGTCAAAGTCAACCAAGCCGTGGTGTACTTCAGACCAGTGAGCCGAGTATAATGCAAGAGACGTGCTTCGACTGATGTCGTATGGGGTGGGGGCTTGTCCTTGTCCGTTCCAAAGTGTTTGAATGGATCATTAGAGAGCATTCCATTTCCTCCGATAACAATATTCCAAGACTCTAGTTTCTGCTTCCGGATTCGCTGCGCATCTCGCACATCTTTCTGGGCGTTTTTGCTCGTGGTGTTGGAAGCTTGTGAGATTGCTGATTCGTCATCGGGGGGTCCAGTAAGATCGCTGGAAGTCTCCTGTGGGAAGCTATCGCTGGGCACGAGTTCTTTCTCTGACCATTCGAGCGGCTGTTGAAGCTGTGCAGTATCGGAATGCGCATTGTACTTGGGCAACGAAGCTGACTCTGACGGACCAACTGAGCTCGGCGGCGTCGGGTCTTGAGGAGTCGTCCTTATCGTCAATTCTGAAACGGGTGTATTGTCGCTGCTGGAATCGTCCGACGCAGCATTTGCCAAGTGTGTCGGGTTGCGTGCCATTATTGTACGCCCTGGTTGATTTGCCATAACTCTCTGCCACAATCGTCTCGTCTTTCTGGGGTGTGTGAGAGGTGGCACGAAGTCGAATGTCTGATCTTGTGGGAGCGATTCTGCTTGATATGGCGGCGGCGGTATAGACAGTGCAAACTTCTGATTGGTCCTGTAAGCGCCCGGCTTATCTGGCTGCGTAGCTGGGACAGTGTTTGCCGGTCTTTGTACTGTCGATGTTTTCCATTTGAGGGTGTGAGCCTCCGAGCCTATGCCGCTTCGCAGAGGATATATCATGTTCACATTGAGGTCACCCAATGGCGCGCGCACTGGTGATGAAAGCATGTCAGGCAGGCTGATCTTGAATCACAATGGAATAGTGCAGATTTGAGAGATGTGATGGAAGTAGATGACTTTGATTCTTCGTAGAAGTCACGATAGAGGATGAAGACACGAGTGCGCTTCCTCAGGTAGATATACGATTCACGTTTCATTGTGTTCCAATGAGTGTGTTGCTGTGTACAATCTAAGGTACAGGGTACAGGGTACTGAAATAAACAATGACAGTCGCGAGTTGCCTGAGTTGGCAGATGCCAAGACCAATACGCACTAGCCTCTTACAGCTTCAGACGTCGCCGTCGAACCCCCTTCCCTTGCCCCTACGTCTGTATTAAACATGTCTAGCACCTTCGATGTGTTGTGATACTGCATTATCAGTCCTGACACCTCCTCGTCCTAAACCCAAGCACCGGCACCCTCGTCCTCAACAACAAACTACTCCCCACAACACTAACACTACTCATCGCCATCGCCAGTGCTGCCCACACGGGCGCCAACCTGACATGTCCTCCCCCTCCACCTCCAGTCCTGATTGGAAACAACACCCCTGCCGCCACCGGCACGCCGACACAATTGTACACCAAAGCCCACGCAAAGTTGAGCACGATCCGTCTGAACACAGCACGGCTCAGCTCCAGCAACGTGAGAAGGGCGTCTAGATTGGGGGTTAGAAGGACGAAACTGGCTGCGGACATTGCGATGCCGGAGGATGAGCCTGAGGAGGAGGAGTGCGAAATGGCGATTGAGACATCAGCGGCAGCGAGAGCCGGGGCGTCGTTTGTGCCGTCGCCTAGCATTGCGACGACTGCGCGGCGCGATTGAGTCCCTGAGCTCTGCGACCGCTGCAGCCAAGAGATCTTCTCTGCCTTCTCAGCAGGCAGCACGCCTGCGATGACGTTGGAAGCCGGGATGCCTACTTGTGCAGCTACAGCGGCGGCAGTGGTGGCGTTGTCGCCTGTGAGCATCCACACGGCGATGTTGTGTTGGTTCTGCAATGTCTGGACCACGCGAGCGGCGGAGGGGCGGATGGGGTCGGCTGTTGCGAGGAGGGCAGCGAGTGTGTAGGGTTCGGACGGGCTGGTGCGAATGGCGATAAGGATGAGAGATTTGCCTGCTTGGGACCAGCAAGTGAGGGTGCTGGTGTTGTGAGGAGGGAGCTTGGTGATGGAGGCGTGGGAGGAGAGGAGGGAGGTGTTGCCGATAAGGATATCGATGGCGTGAGCTGGTGATGCTGGATTGGATGAAGAGGACGGGAGGGCGAAGCGACCGTGCATGCCTTTGCCGGTGATCTCCTGCGATTCTAGTAGGGTTGGTGATGTGCAATCTTGCTCGGAACACCATGAAACGACAGCTTTGGCGAGAGGATGCGTGCTATCCTCTTCCAAGCGCTTGATCATGCCGAATAGTTGAGCCTGCGTGATGCCAGCTTCCGCTATCTCGTCCACATGTATTACCTCATGATCTGTAACAGTCGGCTCGATACCCATGGTGAGAGTGCCTGTCTTGTCGAAACACACAATGTCAACCTTGCTGGCATCTTGGAATGCTTCACCGCCCCCTTTGACCAGGATTCCATGCTTCGCAGCAATGCCACCGGCGACAAAGAGTGCTGTAGGAGCAGCCAAGCCTATGCCACACGGGCAGGCGACGACAAAGACCGCAATCGCGAACTGTAATGACCAGTAAGACCAGCCCCCCAGATGAGTATCTAAGTAGTCATCAGGAAGAATACCGCCTAATCCTAATGACAACCACGTCACCCACGTCACGATTGAGATCAAAGTAATCACAGGAACAAAGCGTCCTGTAATGACATCTGCAAGACGCTCAATAGGTGCTCGTCTAGCTTGGCCTTCTTGCACAACCTTAATAATCTGATCAAGCATGGAGGTGCCTGCTGTCCCAGTGAGGCGGATAGATATGGCAGTACCAGTGTTGACGGTGCCGGAATAGACTGTGTCGCCGACTGTTTTGGCAACTGGCTTAGATTCTCCGGTCAGGCTTGATTCGTCGAACGTGGTTTGCCCCGAGGTAATGACCCCGTCGAAGGGTGGAGACGCTCCCTGAGGTATGCGGATGATGTCGTCGAGATCAAGAAGGTCAAGACTTGTTGGGGTGATAGTAGTATTGGAAGTGTTTCGATTGTTGCTGCTCTCTCCTGCTTCATCTTGTACAAGCAACGCAGTCGAGGGCCGCAATTTGCCAAGCATAGAAACAGCATCGCCTGTTTTCGCTTTACTATAAGCCTCCATAAGACGACCAAGCAGGAGAAATAATGTCAGGAAGACGACCGAGTCGAAGTAGAAGTCATTCGTGTTGTCCACGGTTGGGTCAGGATGAGCAACAGATGCAATAAGGATGCCGACGGACGACCAGTATGCAATGCTCGTACCGAGGGAAACAAGCATATTCATGCTGCCAAATCGGAGGAAGCGTCTGGAATATGGTACAGGGCTGCCAGGACGCCATAGTACGCGCAGCTCCTTGAGCGTCCGACGATGGAAGAGATCGGCAGCGAAGAAGTAGACTGGTGTCGCAAGCGCAAGTAGGATCCATTCTGCCCGAGCGACACCTCGATCTTGTGCCATGAGGTAGCGACGAGTGGTGTTATGTGCAGATACAAGATCCATGTATACTATGCCGACGATGAGTGTAGGAATCGCAAGAACAAGAGTTAAGATGACCCGGGCTAGGATGAGCTTTTGCTCCCGAGCATATATCTTCCGAGAGCGCTCTTCCATGGTGGGAGGATGGTATATTGACACTTCCAGTGCCACATCAGTACCACTGATGGCCCTGAGGATTGTCCTAATATTCATCCGTGGAAGATCAGGCACATAATCGAGATAGAGAATGGGATGCAGTAATGTCGGTAGTCTTTCCACGACAATGTCGCCCGGAAGGTGGCTCACCACCATTTCGATACGAGTTGGACACGTCTCGCAGTACATGCCATCGATCTTGATGGCGACTTTTCGGTGGTCCTTCCCGTGAATCTCTGGCGCCATCTCTTCGAGTACGTCCAGATCAGCGTCATAGCCGAGATCCTCAATGGCCTCCTTGATATCGCTGACATGTTCCTTTCCATCAAATACTATGACTGCACTATGACCAACAAGATTGACGTCGACTCTACTGATATAGGGAATCTCCTCGAGCGCAGTGTTGATGGCACTAACACATGCCGAGCATGTCATGCCTCCTATGGCCCAGGAAGCTTTCCACATGACCTTTCCCACTGGAGCTTGGGTTTGCATACCAGCTGGAGTGTTGGCATAGGTTACGGCTAGAATCGCTGCCTCATAACCAAGATCGTCGATAAGTTCGACAACATCTGATGCTTGGTGATCGTCAAGTATGTTCATTGAGGCGCTATTGCTGACGAGGTTCACAGATATACTCTCTGGCTGAATCCAGGTCTTTTCTTTGAGAGCATTGCTTATAGCTGTGACGCAAGCACTGCAAGTCATCCCAGAGATAGAGAGTTGAATCTCCGCGACTTTTCTCGACTCAGGTTGGCTGATTACAATTCCTGATAAAGGCACAATTGTTGCGTCTGGAACTGGCTGGGTATCCGTCAAAGACTGCCTTTTCACATCTATTTCGGTGCAGGAGGCAGTAGACGTTGCAGCCAGACTGCTGGGACGAGATCGTAAAAGACCATGTTTCTCGTAGTCGTGAAAACCTTCCTGTTGACACAGATCGCAGTTCTCTACGTGTCGTTTACGCTTCAGGGTTTGTTCTTGCAATGCACCACTTTTGCTTTGCCGCAAGAGCGAAAGTGGCCAGCTGTCATCGTGTGCTGATTGATGATTCTGCTCAAGGTCAATATCGGTGAAGAAATCCACCTCGGGCGATCGAGGATCAACAAAGACAGAATCAATGTCGTAGCCTGCGGATTCGAGTGTGCTGCAAATAAGAGTGGGAGGAAGACTTTCGGGGTGCGAGATCGTGATGGTATGAGATAGTAGAGAGTGCGAGATTGACGCCGGCCTCGGCTCCAGCGCATTCAAAAGTCGCTCGATGGTTGTGATGCATGATGGACAATGAAGATTCGACACCACGAGGGTCGTTTGGTGAGTTGTTGAAGAGGATAATGAAGTGGCAAACATGATGAGAATGAGATGCGGTTGTGGAAGAACGAGAACAGTGGACTGGAGGACTCTTATGTACGCAAGATAATACCTTATATCACTTGTTGTTCGCCTCGGCTTTTTGTTTGCACCGCATCATTTCACGCACAAAAAGCGCATCTTGCCACTCAGCTCACACCTGAGGTGTTTTCGCGTAGTGACAAATCGAGATGGATGTGATTGGCGCAACAGTCAGGGTCAGGCTGTACTTCGGCTTCAACCCCACACCTTGTCCATGCTTGACTCGGCGTTGTCATGAGCATCCTCACATCACCTACATTGCAACAGACATACTCACAAACAGACCGATCGCGAGCTAGCAGCCAGACTCTTGTCACGGATCTCGAAGCAGCATTCCATGTGGTGAAGTGACTGTCTGATCCATGGAGACGTTGCGCGCCGGCGCGCCAAACTCATTGCCATTGAACTATCCCCACTAGGACTCCTACCACACCACCGACCTTCACAATGAGCGCAATCGCCCAGATGAAGGGCAGCTTGTACAATTGGCGGAACAATGCAAGTAGCGATGGCGATCGGAATCCTGCGACAAACGAGTACAAAGGGCTGGTCTCTTTCATTGCCGACATTCGTGGTGCCAGAGCAAGAGAGCTGGAAGAGAAGCGCATAAACAAGGAGCTAGCAAATATCAGGCAGAAATTCCGCGAGGGAAAGTTGAACAGCTACGACAAGAAGAAATACGTCTGTAAACTACTTTACATCTACATACTTGGGTGGGATCTAGACTTTGGTCATCTAGAAGCTGTGAACCTCATTTCGGCCAGCAAGTTCTCAGAGAAACAGATTGGATACCTGGCAGTGACATTATTCTTTCATGAACAGCATGAATTGCTACATCTGGTGGTCAACAGTATACGGAAGGATTTACTCGACCATAATGAGCTCAACAACTGTCTGGCATTACACGCGATTGCAAATATAGGAGGAAGATCAATGGCGGAGTCATTAGCTCCTGAAGTTTACCGACTACTAATATCACCGGCCTCCAAATCTTTTGTCAAGAAAAAGGCAGCACTAACTCTACTACGACTGTATCGGAAACTAGATACATGCGTACAGCCACAATGGGCAGAGAGGATCATCGCAATAATTGACGACTCAGACATGGGAGTAGCGTTGTCAGTCACGTCTTTGGTAATGGCCCTAGCACAGGATGTTCCAGATCAATATCAGAGCTGCTATGGAAAAGCAGCAAGTCGGCTGAAGCGGATTGTTGTTGGCCAAGAGTGCGCTACTGACTATCATTACTATCAAGTGCCATGTCCTTGGATGCAAGTCAAATTGCTCAGGCTTCTCACATATTATCCACCTTCAGAGGACAACAATGTTCGAGCCTTGATCCGTGAGTCGGTCTCGGAGATTCTGGAGTTGGCAATGGATGGCCAGAAGAATGTGCAACAGAACAATGCGCAGAATGCAATTCTGTTTGAGGCCATCAAGCTCGTGATTCATCTGGATACAGAAGAGACTCTAATGGTCCAAATCTCCTCGAGGTTGGGCAAGTTTATATTGGCACGAGAAACAAACGTACGGTACTTGGGACTAGAAGCAATGACGCATCTAGCCTCCAGAAGTGAGGCCGTAGATCAGATGAAGAAACACCAGAAGAGTATACTGGCTTCGCTGAAGGATCGCGACATTACAGTACGGCGGCAATCGCTCGATCTGTTGTACAACATGTGCGACCAGTCCAACGCACAATCAATAGTCTCAGAGCTGCTCAGGCATCTGTCCATAGCAGATTATGCATTACGAGAAGAAATGGTACTCAAGATTGCCATCCTTGCAGAAAGATATGCTTCTGATGCACAATGGTATGTCGACATATCTCTGCGACTTCTAGCAATGGCAGGTGATCAAGTGAGCGAAGAAGTCTGGCAAAGAGTCATTCAAATCGTGACAAACAATGAAGAGCTTCAAGTCTACGCTGTAAGGCATATCCTACGGTATGTCAAGGTCGAGCAATGTCATGAGTCGCTTGTGAAGATTGGTGGCTATCTGCTTGGTGAATTCGGACATCTCATCGCCGACGAGCCTGGTTGTAGTCCTATCGAGCAGTTCTTCGCATTACAGAACAAGATGGCAGGATCATCAACAGAAACGAGAGCAATAATCCTGTCTGCTTTCATGAAGTTTGTCAACCTTTTCCCGGAGATCAAGCAGCAAGTGATTGAGGTCTTCCAAGCATTCGGAGATGTGCTCGACTCGGAGCTGCAACAACGAGCTTGCGAATATTTGGTTCTTGCTACCATGCCAACAGATGATGTACTGCGGACAGTCTGGGATGAGATGCCACCATTTCCGGAACGTGCGTCTGCATTATTGTCTCGAGTTCACACCAAAGCTGGAAAGACTGGCGACAAGAGACCACTTACACTCAGACAAGATACTACAGGCTTTGCAAAGCTTGCAGGTGGCGCCAGCAGCAATCCAACAAGTCCGGTCAAAGCAAATGGCACGAATGGTACCATCGGCACAAATGGCTCACACGATCTTGTTGGGCTGGATCTTGTGGCACAGTCTGGTAGTCCAAGAGTATCACAACCATCTTCTCAGCTCACTCAAAATTGGGAGTTGGGCTACAATCGTCTCATTCTCCGTCCGGAAGGCGTGCTATACGAGGATACACAGCTTCAAGTCGGTGTACGGACCGAGTATCGTGCACAAATGGGCGCCATCATTCTCTATTTCCAAAACAAGTCCAACTTTCCGCTCACCTCATTCACGTCCACGATAACAAATAATGAGCCAACTACACTGGGCCTTGAAATAAGGAATCTGCCGGAGAACACTCTACAACCACAATCACAAGCCCAGCAAACCCTCATGTTTGAAGCCAGGACGGTCTTTAGCACTCCTCCACAGCTCTCTATCTCCTATTTAGCTGGTTCGATGCAGACAATCAACCTCAAGGTTCCAGTCTTACTACACAAATACATGGAACCAGCACAGTTGACCGCAGAAGATTTCTTCAAACGCTGGAAGCAGATTGGCGGAGCACCACGTGAAGCTCAGCAAGTGTTTGGCCTGACTGGCGAAGGCAGCAAGTTTACTACAGAGTCCACTCGCGGCATTGTGGAGGGCTTCAAATGGGGCGTTTTGGACGGTGTGGACCCTAATGCGAAAAATCTGGTTGGCGCGACTGTTCTACATACGAGTGAGGGAGGCAAGTTTGGATGTCTGTTGAGACTGGAGCCGAACTATGATACTATGGTAAGTCATGATGTGAAGATATTGAAAAAGTATACAATAGCTGACACACTCGTTCAGATGTACCGATTGACGATTAGGACTACGGGTGACACTGTGGCGCCGGTATTGCTAGCTTTGATGCAGGAAAGGTTGCAGCTGGGTGAGTTGGGGCTAGCATGATCCCGTGGAGGTGGTGGGCATTGGCTATCTAGTACTTTAGATATCAAAAGTAATCTATCTGTCGGATCCATCTCCGCACCACGCGTCAAACGCGTTGTCAAACGCGTTATCAGACATCTTTCGTGATTCGCCGTCTTGTCTCTGATCTGATCTGAAACATCGGTGCCTGTCTATCAGTCGCAATCAGCAACTGTGCTCTCTGCGTATCCGCTCCTCTCCCATCGCACCGCACAATGTCCTCCCCCGCCGCCCCCGACGACGACCTCTCCACATCCACCTACAAGCCCGCCCATCGCGCCTTCCTCCAATCCTTCCTCGCCCACTCCACCCTCACCCTGACCACCGCGCGTCCCATCCTCGCCCGCATCCTCACAGCCGCCGACTCGGACGAACGACCTACTCTCGCAAACGACATAACCCAAGCAGACTTTACAGAATATATCAACGCCATCAATGCGGCAATCACGCCTTTTGATATGGAGATACGTGCGGGATATGCGCAGGGCGTGATTGCTGGGTCGAACATTACGAATGGGAATGGGACAGGGTTGAACCATAGGGCAGGACAGAATGCGAATCAGAATGAAATGGTCTACGCCCTCGTCAACACCTCCTCCGATATAGCCACCCAGCTCGCAACAACACACACCCCCGACTCCATCGCCTTCGTCAAGCGCCTCCTTGACGCCATGTTCGAGGGCCCGGGCACAGCTGGTGGGAGGGAAATCTTCGCTGTCACGGAGATGCAGGCACTAAACCTCCATCGTGTAAGCGCACGAGATCGTGCGTCCGGAGCAACGCAACGGGCTACTCAGGCGGTTGCGGATGAAGAGAACGACGAGGATGAAGAAGGAGGAGGCACACAGAGGAGTGGTGGGGGCGGTGCACAGAGTATTACCCTCGCCCAAGCGACCTCAGTCCTCTCCTCCCTCGTCTCAGAAGGCTGGCTCGTGCGGGCCAGCGAGCCCGGGGCGCGGAATTACTACGTCCTCAGCACACGCGGGCTGCTCGAACTGCGCGAGTGGCTGCGCGCGACATACAACGAGCCCGACGATGCTGGCAACGAAGATGACGAGGATG
>Ga0268246_10000703_pt1 | contig 13482 bp, 13 predicted proteins | sample AgamicOrSfe_FD_200242 | JGI IMG/M metagenome (GOLD analysis project Ga0268246, IMG submission 200242) | Agave microbial communities from Guanajuato, Mexico - Or.Sf.e (v2) (version 2) | ecosystem: Host-associated > Plants > Phyllosphere > Phylloplane/Leaf | place: Guanajuato, Mexico | collected...
TGTTGGAAGCTTTCCCGACACGCAGGCCACTTCAAAGAGGACCACTAGCAGCACACGCACGATGCGCAATCAGAAACCAGTCGAGCACTTGAGCCTGGCTAGCAGCATCTTCACAAGCGAGTTGAATCCTGCCACCATCTTTGAGCTCGAGGACAACACCTGACACTGAAGTTAGTCGCCAGTCTCAAAATGATGCACTCTCATACTTACTGTGTGGTAATTCCTCCTGATCCCTGCCAAGTGCCATCGGCTTACTGAACGACGATAGGTGATAGCGTTTGGGCGAGAACTTTGCTCGCTCCTGTATACTCATTGGACTAAGAATAAGATAGCTCCCATTGTTAATTTCTGCCCAACGACGCTTCCAGAGCTGTATAACTATTAGTTGATGCCATCACAATGCGCAAAAGCGCTGCTGGACTTACCAGACTATCCGGTAGCTGCACATTCAACTCCCCGATAACCATCGGTCCGGAAACAGACTTCGTATCACTAGCAGTAGGCTGCGGCACTTTCGGCTCTCGCACAGCCAATGGTACTTTAGCAACAGGTAGCGGGGTATTAGTCACCCCATCTTCAGCACATTGCTCGCCAAGTCTCGTCAGAGAGTTCCGAGACGACGCAGAATAGCGTTTCCACGTCCTCATCGCCCATGAGCCGGAGCCACGCTTCATGGCAACCTCCTCCCCCAGCGGATCCAAACTGCCTACGGAGGACTTTCTTCCGGTGAAGTAACGCGACACATCCGAGCTTCGGCGCTGTTCGCCACTCGTGTCGTGGCGGCCGAAATGATGCGTAATTGTAGACATGGAGGATGTGGAGTCGCGGCCGGACCTGATCGATCTGGATGATTTGACTGGTGAAGCATCGGAGTGTAGCAGATCTGTGGTTGATTGAGCTCGTCGGTCGCGATGGCGCCCGAATAGTGATAAGGACGGGGTGCGCTTGACGGGGGAACTATCGAGCATGCGCTGGCCCCATGACATCGTGTTAGTCCGGTCGTGGTCTGGCTCGGATGCTGGCGGTGCGTAAGTGTCCTCTGCACGTGCATTAGGATGTATCTCTGGTAATCTCGAGTTCCCGCGCGGATTGTGGCTCTTGTTCTTGACTGGCGGAGTCATGGGCGAGGTGACAGAAGAATCTCCAGTTGTTGTGCGTGACAGATTGAGGAAGGTACCAAAGTTGGCTTCTTCTGTCGTGTGCGTAGATGATTGGGAGACGTCAAGCCAGCTCGTTCTTCGCTCATTCTTGGGCATACCTCCCGTCGGTGCGCGTCTCTGTCCACCAGTCTCCTGTGCCAATGGACTTCTTGCGTCAAAGTAGTGTTGATTTAGCTTGACTGTACTTGCTTTTCTGCTTGGCTCCGGACTTGATGCTTCTAGCACAGTATCTAGAGTTCGAGGAAAGGGGTAGCCGTTAAGCATGGAGTCGACAGGAGATGCTTTCACTTCCTCTCCTGTAGTCGAAGGCGTCATCGCGTTCGGCACGCCGAGTGGACTAGGAAGCATATCTGGAGCTTCTCTAGCAAAGATCTCTGGTGAGCGTGACGTGGTGGCCACCATCCTGGCTTCTTGTACTGTCGCCAGTCGTAGCTCTTCCATCAAAGAGTCACTTGGGGACAATCCGTCCTCAAGATCTTCGCCGCTGCCCTGTGTATTATGGCTGGCACGGCGAGAGGGCAGACGTGGAGTCTGTAGTTTTGCTGGCGACGACGGCCCCACAGCAAGATATCTGCTTGCGTTGTGTCCGTCAGTGGCAGCAGGTTCAGCACGACGATCTGTAATCAGTGGTCCATTCTCTCGTCCGGGATTCAGGAAATCCAGCTGAGGCACTTGAAGCCGTTGTGCTGTTCGTTGTGAAGGAGTCCTGTTGATGTTCGCTGCAACAATGTCGTGATGTTCTGCTACTTCAGATTCACGTGGCGAACCTGCCATAAGCTGTAGATCTTCCATGGTCCTGTCCTGCTCCGCGTGTTTCTTTACCTCCTCGCTACCACTATGCCAGTCTTGTGAAGTGCTGCGTCTATCCTGCTTATCGCCTGCGACATCCGTCTCTGCCAGGTTCCTCCCAGCTTGAGCAGACTGTGTTGCCAGTGTAACAGTTGTATCGTCGGTAGTCCTTCTTGAACCAGCTCCTAATTGTCTCTTCCGCATTGCCAGCGCTTTCATCAGTCTCTGCTTTTCGGGCGTGATATCTGATCGATCGCCCTGCGACATATAGCTGGGTCGTGTACTTGGGCCTGCCGGTCGCAGTAGATCCTGCGACTTTCGTGCTCTTACAACTGGTTCTACATAGCGAGGCCTTGAAGGATCAAGATCATTCTGTAGCGTCTCCATGGTGGGAATATCTTGACTCATTTGACTCATTCTTTTCTGCTTGTTCGCCCTTCTATGCTCTTGAATGATCTTTTGCTCCTCCGCGTCCAACTTGAGTTCTTCATTGTCGGTAAATGCTAGTCCTTCTGACCTCGCATTCCTGTTGCGCCACTCTTCGATCGCAGAATTGGTCCGACCATGAGATTTTCCAACTCTTGTATCCTCCTTGCTATTACTTCGCGATCCTATCTTCATGCCTGCCGGGAGTTTCTGGCGCACCTTTGACGCAGCCATTGTCTTCTGTATCTTCTTATCCGTCGCAGGCTTTGCAGCGTGCTTAACCTTCGGCTTTAGTAATGCATACATATACTCCAGCTCATCCACATCATCGAATTTGCGTGGAGATGCCAACGGCTGGCTGCGTAGACTTCCAACTTCAGAGCTAGGTTTAGATCGGTGACTTGCGCTTCGCGGGATGGACTGTGCTTGAGCTTGAGGTAGTTGTGATAGATACGGATCCAGGATGACACCGCGGCCGCTCCGAGCTGAGAACGAAGGTCTTCGTGATTCCACTGGGCGTGCTGTTTCTTGTTTTTCTGCGCGCAGTCTTGCCAAAATACTCATAACATCGGGGTTTGCACTCTGCGCTTCTGGTTGCTTGGGTGCCGGCGCATTGTCCGCATCGGCCTCGAGAGGCATGCTGGCAGTTGCGCTATCGTTGTAGCCTCCAACAGGGCTGATCTTCAGCAGTGAGTGGACGGGCGTTTCGTCTAGATCTTGGAGAGTCGTGGCATTGAGGACGGCGTCGTGAGGAGAAAAGCGATCGAGGACGAGCTGCAGATGTACCGTTGTTCGTGCTAGATTTGGGATCAGACACGAGCATATTGTCGCAATGTGAGGGGACTACCTTGGAGCAAGCGAGATGTTCCGGAGGGGATGTATTGCAGGACCAATTTCTTGTCTTGAAGATTGAGATATCCGTATAATGGGGATTGCTTGTCGTAGGCGCCGACAGCATCGCGAAGGGCACCCAGTCCCCCATCACCATTGGCCAGAATAGCTAACTCATCTCGTGAGACGTAGTGTAGGAGTAGCCTATCAAGAAGTCAACGGAGAGTGCACGGACTGATGCCGGCGCAACACGACTGACCACTGTCCTTGGTGAGCGACGATGACATCGTGCGCATCTTGGACTTTTTGCGCATCCAGGCCGGACAGGGACATGCTGTGTCGCACTATCTACGTTTCCCAGCCTTGCGTCGCGACGCTTGCTGTTGATGAGTGTAGTGCCAGGATGGTTTGAGGAGCCAAGCAGAGTAAACGACGAGGTGAAGGTGAGTATCACAAGCCAAGCAGGCAAGACCCGAGCACGTTCAATCTCTAAAGCTGCACAGACCAGCAATCCACTGCCCAGCCTCTGACTGATCCTTGATGCCAGGCACTAGCCAGTAACAGGTAGACTAGTAGAATGTCCTCTGTACGGGATGATGCGGTGGGGCCGGTGTATCTGGAAGATGTGCGGTCGCCGTGATCGTCGCGATGGCCTAGGCTAACTCAGGTACTCATATATAGGCGAATGAATAGATGGGATATGCTGCTACAGTAAGAAACAAATATATAATCAGTCGATATCCCACGCAAGAGGGCACGATATAAAAGCATACAGTGCAGTAAAATGCATCTGGTCTTTGTCAAGCTTTGTGCCACTTCAGCTGAAGCCGCAATGTTTCCATGGGTGAGGAGCAGTTGACTGGGGCTGGACATCACTGGTCAATCTGGTACAAGGTCGGGATGACGAGCAGCGAGCCAACTTCCGACAGCGCTGCCGATAAGGTTTCAGCGGCAGAGGCAGAGTCAAGTCTCTTTCCAACGACGACGACGTCTCTATACAAGCCACCATGGCGCAACACTCACTACCTCCCATCAACTCCCTGCCAGGCTCCGCCACAGATGTCAGAGCCGCTGTTTTAGACTTGCTATTCGAGCCCAGTGTGCCACTCCATACCCTTTCAGTCGATTTGCTACACACCCAGACTTTCACATCATACGACCAACTGATCGAGAGTGTGGAAAGCCAACTTAGCAGTCTGCAGGAGTCAACCTCTTCGAGTGACACGCAATGGCTGGACTCCATCCTCGGTGCTCATCCGCGATTGGGCGAGAAGAAAGTCGAGAGTGCTCAGAGTCGTGCTGAGCAGGCGCAGCTGAACACCGGACACGAAAGTGAGGCAGCTCAGCTGAAACAGCTCAATGAGGAGTATGAGGCTGCATACCCTAGTCTTCGCTATGTGTGCGTCGACTCTTGATATCCTCAAATCAATCCGTGTGCTCATGTTCATTCAGGGTGTTCGTGAATGGCAGACCCAGACCTGTCATCATGGAGGATATGCAACGTCGTATCGCAAGAAATGACATAGATGCAGAACGCCGAGATGCTATCAAGGTCAGGTTATGCGATTCATACCGTGTCTGCAGTGTGGTACTGATACAGAGTCCAGGCCATGTGTGATATTGCTGTGGATCGAGCTGCAAAGTTGATGGGTGACCACTGAGCTCAGCTTATCAGGTGTGCAAGAACACCAGTGGTGACTTGCCCTCGAGACCCAGCGCTGTTCTATAATCTATTCAGCAGAGTTCTCGTCTACGATAAATCATGCTGAGCAAGCTTTGCAGCGATTCTCTGCAATGCATCATCCACGAGGGCAAGATCGAGCCGCGTCGCCATGATCTGGTCCTCTTCAAGTCCGTCACTCAGCACATCCGCATCCAGACTTTCAGGAAATTGGCTCACCAGCCGCGTGAGTGGTAGCAGATATTCATCAGCCATATTGTAATCTCGATGGAAGTCGTCCAGATGCAGGGCAGTGAAAAGATTCGACGAAGCTAGGAGAAAGTAGTAAAGATTCAATGCAGCCAGATAGAAACTCAGATTCATGGTGAACTCCATATATGTCTCCATGATTTCTGCGTCGGAAGTGTGGAATTGCAGGGCCGGGAACAGAAATGGCGCGATCTTCCTGAGTCCCTTAGATGAAGTGAAGACCCCTTGATGATCGTGCGAGGACTGTTTAAGGATCTCATTCGCAGTCAACAGCTCATCCTTGAACCACTCAACAGCACTAGCTTTGAGATTCTCGTATGGACAATGTTCAAGGGTATCATGAATGAATTGCAAACGTGTGATATTTGATGGATGTGCGTGAAGTACAGCCGAGGTGATGTAATGTGCCACGTAACGCAAGTGAGGCAGCGGAGTGTTTGCTGATAGTAAAGAGGTGCGTTGTAGATATGAGGTGAATTCGTCGTCATTATTTGGACTGCCGATGGCTTTGCTCACCACTGCAAGCAGGGAAAGAGCCAATGCTGCGTCGACAAGGCACAGTGGATCACTACCAACGCTCTCCAATTCATGACTCCCGATATAGCGGACGAGCAGATCAGCTTCGTATGGGAATATCGTTTGCACGCCGATACTACTTGTCGTCTTGACATCTGATCTTTTCACCATCGTGCTCACTAGCAGGAACAGGCTGCCAGCCGCAGATAAGGGTATATCATCTGCTCTTTCGGGTGGCTCTTCCTCCTCCAACAAAGCACCGTTTGCAGCTACTGTGTGCCCAGCTGTCGCCGCACGCAGAGTGCCGAAATTGAAGTTCAACGTTGCGAGCAGTGCCATGGTCCTCTCCTCTGCTTCGTAATGATTATTCGTTGTTGCAGTGCTTTCACTCGCGATGACTTTGCCGGGAACAATACGCGTGGGCAACGATCTTTCGAAGACCCGTTCACTCCACCTCATAGCAGCGTCATCCTCAGAGACGGAACTCGTCAACACATAGACCTCAAATGCATGGGTAAGGAATGACTGGAGGAGGCGCTGCTGCATTGCTTTTTCCGCCGCTGTCTCATGATCGCCATCGAGCGTCGAAAGCATCATGCTTGTAAAGTCTAACACATTGCTGTAGACTTTGGCACACAACGCACCGGACGCGGACAACGCAGCAAGAACAGCTTGTAGTGTTGTTGACAAGAATCTGCTCGGAGCCTTCGTCTTCAGTCTCGAATGTAGTGATGGTAGAATAGCTAGTAAAGTTTGCATTTGCAGGAGTGAAAGTGCTATCGCTGGTGCTTCATTCGTTGCTGGTTTCTCCGATGCTTCATTATCTTCTGACCCATCATCTTCCTCTCCTTCGAAGTCAATCAGTCTCAAAGCTTCCGTGACTTTCAAGACCACTTCTCGTGCATTTCCAAGTTTGACAATAACTTCGAGTGCATCTCTAGAGTCTGGCAGCAATGGCAGGAGAAGATTGATGAGGTCCCAACCGATATTTCGAGTCAGCTCCTCATCCTGGAGCACATTCACTAGTGTTGGAAGAGTTTCTTTTGTCAGGTTGTATTCGATGATGGTAAGATATGTCACAGAGTCAGACGCCGGGGGCAAAGCCTCGATCAGAGCTTGTCCACTCATGACGTATGAGCAGTGCTCTGGTCAGTGGTGATACAAGAGACTGAAATGAATACCGGCCAGATGCTGCACAGGTCTCCTATTCCAGGTTGGTTTGAGTCACGTCCGAGATGAATGTTGTCGCGCAGGCTCAGCCACAGCCCCCTACCCAGCTCTGATCAACGACGACGACGACGACAATAAATAACTCACTCCCTTCCTCTCCAAACCTGCACCACTATGCCGAGGCTTGCGAGGAGTCCAGGATACAGGGTTGCCATGAATGATAGCCGAACCTCTCTGAGGTGCGCGTGTCGACGCTACTGTACCTCGTCGTCAAGCACGAAGGTGGTGAAAAGTTGCGCAGCCAATGAGGAGCTTGCTGTCCAAGGCGTGTCTCTTTTGCTTGCAGACCTGCCCATACAAGTCAGATATGCTTGATGTTCAACTCAATGCTCATCGGAAAAATCATCGAGCGAGTGTGCGTGCTGGATAAGAAGAGATAACTTTCCAGCACTTTCACAACTGCCCCTACTGCAAGTGTGCTGTGTATTATCTTCAAAATGCAATTCTCATCCATGCTTGCCGTGCTCGCGACGCTGTCCGTGCAGCTTCAGGCACAGCTCTTCAACCGGACCACAGCCTTTAACCAAACTCTTACTGCCGCAGTTGGTGCCACAGCCAAAGCAAAGACGTGCAATGACTGTTACAACATCCTCAACATCCTAAAGCCTGCGGCTGAACGTGGTGACGAGGCTTTCGCTGAGCTTTCCGTGGCCTACTGCAATACGCTTCATCAATACAGTCCAGATGTTTGCCAAGGTTTGCACCTATGTTATATCACACCAATATGGCACTGATGTATGGGCATAGGCCTCGAGAGATTGGAAGCACCAAGCGTTGCATACGCGCTCCGTCAGCTGGAGGTACCCTCCCAAGGAGCTCAGATCTTTTGCCACTCACTCTATGCTCTTTGTGATCTTCCACCAGTGCAGAACTTCACGATCACACTGCCACAACAGAAGAATGTCAAGCAGCGTCCGCAAGCTAGCCACGGCGATTCTCTATATGTCGTGCATTTGTCCGATCTCCATGTTGATCATAAGTATACTGTAGGCGCGAGCTACAACTGTTCCGAATCGATCTGCTGCAGACAGCCAGAGGTCACTGTCGGATGCAACGCAAGCTTTCCAGCAGGAGCGTTCGGAGAGCACTATTGCGACTCGCCTGTTTCTCTGGAGCAAAGTCAATTTGATGCCGTTCACCAGCTTGTGCCGAACCGTGCATTCACCATCACCACTGGCGACATTGTCGAAGGTGCTGTCTGGGAGACTACGAACCGTAAGATTGTGTACGATGTTGCCGATGCATACACACGTATGGCTCGAACTCTTGGCCAGGTATACCCTGCAATTGGAAACCATGATGCGGTGAGTGATCATTATGCAGCTTGTCGCATATTACTAACGTGCTAAACATAGAACCCTGTCAACAGTTTCCCTCCAGCCGGCGTAGTAACCAATTACTCCAATCTTTACGACTACGGTACTCACGCTGGTCTATGGGAGCACTGGATCGGCCCAAGTGCCGCCTTTCAGGTGGTCAACAACCATGGCTGTTATACCACCAAGCATGGCAATCTCCGAATCATCTCCATCAATACCATGTTCTGGGAGGGCGTAAACTGGTAAGTTGAGCTTGACGTATACAGAGCTGTATCACTCACGATACATCACAAGGTGGATCTACAACTCTACAATGCAAAGTGACCCGAGCGCTGTTCTTGCCTTTCTCGTATCTAGTCTACAAGCCGCTGAGGACGCCGGAGAACGCGCATGGATAATTGGTCATATCCCACCAGGGCGTCCAGACGCTCTTTTCGACTACTCGGCCTCTCTCGATCATATTGTGCAACGCTACAGCGCCACCATCGCAGCCATGTTTTGGGGTCACACGCATCGTGACCAGTTCGAAGTCAGCTACTCCGACTACAACAACAGGACTGCAGCAAACGCGAAGGCGATTGGCTATATTGCGCCGAGTCTGACACCAACGAGTGGGAACCCTAACTTTCGTGTCTACGAAATTGATCCAGTGAGTTCCATGATAGCATCCTCCCCGATGGATGCAGCTCAAGCCTTGTGGCAAGACCTGACAAAGTATTGTGCTGACCACTTCATCCACTAGGTCACCTATGGCGTCCGAGACGTGCACGTCTTCGCTGCGAACCTCTCCAGCCCGACCTACCAAACTCAAGGTCCTACATGGGAGCCTTACTACTCTGCGAAAGCCGCATACGGCTCTCTACTGACGCCACCAGTCACCGACCCACACGCAGAGTTGACTCCAGCAGTGTGGTCGCGGATCATTGATCTTTTCAATTCCAATGATACAGTCTTTCAGCAATATATCGACCGCAAGCAGCGCGGCTGGGAGTACGCAGCTTGTGAAGGAACTTGCAAGGTTGATGAGATCTGCCAGTTGGGAAGTGCGCAGAGCCAGTTCGCATGTTTGCAAGCGAGTCCGGCGATGAGAAAAGCGAAAAGGGATACCGCTGAGAGTGGGAGCGGACATGCTGATGAGTGCGGGACGAGCTTCATCAGGGGTGTGCTGACTGGGCATATGTCATAGATGCTTTGTGTTCGGTCCGAACAGAGACATGGGAAGGAAGCCTTGTTGTAGCAGGACATGCAGGTCCTCGCTGACTTGATAGGGCCATTATGTTAGCGAGTGGTTTCGAATACAGAGACCACACTCTCATGCCAGAGTTAGTTGCACTATGGAATTAGTAGTGTACAGTCTCACAGGACTGAAGTCTAAAAGCCTTTTTGGGGAGTGCCGTAAAATCTCGCTTGAGCTTGTGTCCTAGTGACTGTATTAGGCGGTGATTGTACTGTAGTAGACATGCCTTGGCGCAAAACACCTTCCCATAACGTATTAGTGCTATCAACCAGGCAACAGTCACACAATCCCGACATCACTCACCTCGCGTCCCCGCTTACCTTACTTCCTGTTTTCCAACTTTCTTCTTTCGTTTCGCTGAACTTGCGACACGAAGACATGAGCATGTTGTCAGGCGATGAGAAAAGGGGCGTTGTGCCAGCGCCACATTCAACACAACAAGAAGCTTGGCGGACCATACGTGCGGCTCGTCTCCGATTCCTGGTCTTTGCCATCGCTGTCGTCGTATTGCTAGCCAACTATGGACACAGAGTTGTTCTTACGGTCAATATCAACACGTCAGCAGCGACGGCAGAATGTACCGCTGCACAGGCACTCGAAGCTACTGAGTGGACTACCGAGGATTGGGATAAGGTATGTCACGGTCTCCGCCGAATTCGATGTCCGAGAAGAGTGTTGCTTCTCCTGCGAATGTGGCACTACGCTGGAGGTCTACTGTACTAGATCAGAAGTCTGAAAGAGTCCTGGGGAGAGTGCCGTAGGGAATCTGCCCAGACTTCTGTGCTATGTGTGAACTATCCAACGAGACCTATCTCACCAGCCTGAATATACTGTACACAATACACATATGATCACACTCCCTATGGCACTCTCCCCGACACCTTTCAAAGTGATAATCTTATGCGTTACGGAGACTGACAACTTATAGTTGCCCACCTACAAGCACCTGAACTACACGGCATGCTATCCCGGCTTTCAATGCGCACGACTCGAATTGCCCCTCGACCACTTCAATGGCACAACAAATGCCACAATCTCTCTCGCTGTCATTCGTAAGCCCGCTGCTGTGCCTCTTACCTCTAAGAAGTATGGTGGCGCCATCATGTTCAACCCTGGTGGTCCTGGCGGTTCAGGCGTGTCGTTCATGCACTCTGCGGGCTACGGCCTGCAAACCATCGTTGACTCGACTGAGGATGGTCCAGATGCACAATACTTCGACCTGATTAGCTTCGATCCTCGCGGTATCGCCAGGAGTGAACCTGGTGTGCACTGTTTCGCACACCCTAATGCATTCATTCCACGGCTGGCCAAAACGGCCGCCTACGGTATATTGGAGACATCCGATGCTGTTCTAGACCAGCAATGGGCTGCAGTACACGCCATGGGTGGTAGCTGTGCTGCTAATGCTGGCCGCGAGGATATCAAGCGTTACGTCTCAACGGCTTCTGTTGCTACAGACATGCTGGCCCTGACTGAAGCGCACGGAGCCTGGCGGGAGGCAGAATCAAAGAAACTCCTGGCTGCCACATTACCAGGACGCCTTGCAGCCGAGATCACCCTACCAGAGAACCTGCGACACGACAAGGACAACGAAAAGATCAATTATTGGGGATTTTCGTACGGAACAGTGCTCGGGAATACGTTCGCCGCATTATACCCTCAGAGGATCCGCAGGTAGGTGAAGCGGATGTCATTCATGCAATGAACTATAATAACGCTATCCAGGTTAATTTTAGATGGAAATGTTGATATGGTTGATTATACGAAGAACGAATGGCTAACCGCTCTGGAAACGACCGAGGATGCTCTTGACCTCTTCTTCCACCACTGTGCTCGAGTTGGCGCCTCTGGATGTGCGTTTGCAAGTGAAGGTATGACTGCTGCCAATATCAGCATGAAGTTTGACCATATTATGGAGTCTCTTCGTCATGACCCGTTACCAATCTTTGGTCCGGACCCCGACGTCATAGAATATAGTGCACTGCTCCAGACAGTATTCGTGAGCTTGTATACACCGCTCAGGAGCTGGCCTTTTGTGGCTAAGCTTCTGCAAGCAATCGATGTTGGAATCGGGGCAGGCCATATGGTCATGCCGAACCTAACTGTGCTATCTACCTCGATGGGACAGGTTGAAAAGTAAGTGTCTCCGTTTTGACACTGTATATGCACCAAGGGGCAATTTGGAGAATCCCTTACAGCACCAATTCCACATCATTCCAGGTACCTTTGAGGCACGAGCCAACGCACGCAATGCTAACATCATCAAGGGATATCGAGAATAACGCATTCGCCCTCTCGGCCGTGGCTTGTAGTGACGGTGACTCGAGCACCTACTTCACCAAGTCAGACTTCCCCAAGCATATTGCACAGGCAGTGGCTGTCTCGCCACGTTGGGGAGCCCTGATGTCAGAGCTCAGACTAGGATGCACAGGCTGGCCTATCCGTGCTGTATACCGCTTCACTGGCCCATTCATCGGTAAGACATCGCATCCTATCCTCTTCGCCTCATCTACTGCGGACCCAGTCACACCACTAGCTTCAGCAAAGAAAAACTCGAAAGGGTATGAAGGAAGTGTCGTCCTCGCCGTTGACGGCCCAGGTCATTGCTCCATCTCCGTCGTTAGTCTTACGGCAGTGGACCATATCAGGAAGTACCTGCATGATGGGGTTCTGCCACCGGAGGGCACAGTCTGTTCTCCAACTGTCCTCCCCTTCGGTTCAAGCAAGGATGAAGAGGTCGTCACTCTAAGTGTGGGCGACCAAGTGATGGTCGACGCTTTGTCGAACGTTAGGGAAGCTTTGACCTCCGACATGGGATTAGGGAGGACCGGCTTGATTTAGACGTGGAGACTGATGAGTGTACCTAATACTGTATGTCTCCGTTTGGAGAGTCTTGTGGGAACTCATTTTATATGTAGTACCATAATTTCAAGTGATACTAAGCTGGAGGATTACTAGAATGGCGTGAAATGCAGCAGTCTCACAACTTCCTCACATACCACACTCCGCCTCCCTCATCTCTTCCATTCTCTCCACTCTTCCCTCCATCTACTACCTCGCCAAACCTTTCAAAGCCTACCGCTTCATAAAATTTACCCGCTGCCACATTGTCCCCCGCCATGACAAGATGCACACCTTTGACATCCTGCTCTTGCAGCTTCGTGACCAGCGCCTCCATGAGCTTCTTGCCCCAGCCTTGTCGTTGGTATTCAGGCAGGATATCAATGTGCAAGTGTGCTGGGTACTGCTCCAACAGGTGCGGATGATCTCCGTGCAGCATCTCCTCGGGAGTGTACACTAGTCCCCGCAATGCGCCAGCCAGGTCCTCTGACCATGATGGCGGCTTGCCATCCTCCATCTCTGGCGGCTCGATGCCATGCGCGTGGCAATATGGCAGATAGGTGGACTTGTACCATGTCACAAAGGCTGTGGTGTCGGGAACAGAGAAGATGTAGCCGACCACGCGACCCGTGCCATTGTCGAGCACGAAGGAGCTGCCTGGAGCAAGGAGATGATAGGGGCGACACCAGATGTACGATGCAATCGTGAGGACCGCATCGCCTCCTTTCTGTATGTCTTGACCCGCAGTCGTTTTGAAGACGTGAACCAGATCCTCTTCATCCGATAATGCTAGAGAACGCATATGTGCCATGGGGGAGACGAAGAGAGGGATAGTAAGACTTTAGGCTACTTCTAAAAGAGAAAGGAAAGGACGAAAGTTATATTAAGCTTAACTTATATAGAGTTAATTTTATTAATAGGAAGTAGATTCTATAATTAGATTAACTTAAGACTACTAAGGTTATCTCTTAAAACTTATATTCCTTACCCCCGCATTTTAAAGTTTAGCGGTTTAACTAGACTTTTTAGTTAGTATAGGGTTTAGATTAGCTTAGTTTTCTATTACCGCCCGTTTTTATTAGTTATAAATTATAGGATTGGTTAGTTTTTACTTAGTTTAGTAGATCCTAATACCTAACTCTATCTATCTTATAAAATATAGTTATACGTATATAAGATCTTAACTTTTTATTATATTATATA
>Ga0268246_10000704_pt1 | contig 13450 bp, 13 predicted proteins | sample AgamicOrSfe_FD_200242 | JGI IMG/M metagenome (GOLD analysis project Ga0268246, IMG submission 200242) | Agave microbial communities from Guanajuato, Mexico - Or.Sf.e (v2) (version 2) | ecosystem: Host-associated > Plants > Phyllosphere > Phylloplane/Leaf | place: Guanajuato, Mexico | collected...
CGGAGCACTCGCATATCGTGTCCGCACCTCATTCACCAGTTCCAGAACTGCTAGAAAGTCACCAATGCCAAATCCGAAACTCATCTTTGCGGACCGTCACCGGACGTAGTCCCACTTATGCCGAAAAGCCTCGGCGGGAGCAAAGGTGGAAGCTGTACAGCTTATCACTATCGCAGAATTCGCAAGGACGAGATTACCAAGGCGTCGAGCACGATCGCACGGGGAGTGATCCGATAAACACTACCGTGACCGTGAGCTTGGGGTGCACGTAGATGGGACGATACCCGCTTGGTTGCAGTGCGATGTGTTCCTGGTGCACTGTCTGTGCAGCAAGAAGAGCTGGTGGACCGTGCGAGAGGAGAGACAGGCGATACTGTTTACTAGACCCGGAATGTGCCTGACGACAAGGAGATCAGAGCATCACAGCAAAATCCAAACCAATAGAGGCACACAGTACAAGGATCCAGGGAGGAGAGATAAGAAAGAAGACAAGAGCAGAAAGACAAGAGTAGTGTAGATTAGCCGACATGCACGTAAGCACGCCGGCAGACCAGCACAGCCTGGATCGAAGCTCTTCAAGAGCGGGGTCAAGAGGTGAGGTTCAACACATGACTAGTCCGAACTTGGCTGCATGCAGGGACACCCCTTTTCCAGCGATGTGCTTCGCCCCTTCTCTGTAAAATGCTCTCATACAGCTTGTGACGAAGAAGGACACTGTCCGTGCGCTCATCGCTGGTTGCATTTCGTGAGAACTCAGACGTCAAGCAGAGCCGTGGACTCAGTCTTTTTTCCTAGAGCAGACCATCACGAAGTCTACCCAACCACGCAATCACATCATCATGACCGGGTGCTCAGTCTCTTTAGATGATATGTATGAGCTAAATCGTGCTTCAATATTGCAAGTCTACAACGCCAGCCCAGTCCTGACTCCCCGTCTGTCTCGCTCGACCCAACTCCAAGCCTGTTTCTCCGCTATGAAAAGCCCTTATCTACTCAGTCCCTCAACCTGAACCGTCCAACCTGCACGGCCCTTCCCACAACCTGGCCAGTCGGGCTCGCACTTCCGCTGCCAGTGCCAGTACCACTCGAGTAGTATGTGAGAGTCGAGGTGGAAGTGACTGTGCTCGTCTCGGTTGACGTCGACACTGAGGTTGAGATAACGGTAGTTGTGGCTGTTGTGGTTGCGGTGGTAGTCTCGGTTGCGGTGGAGGTGGTTGTTAGAGTGTTTGTTGAGGCTGGGATGGTGATGGTTGCTAGGGTGTGATCAGTAGAGTGAAAAGGATAGATGTGGGAAGATAGGGTAAGAGGTTCGAGAGAAGTAAGAACAAGGAGGTCTTATTTAGGATCGGAAAGCAGCTCCAAACTTACATAGAGATGACACGGTAACTGTAGAAGCCGGTGCAGTGACCGTCGAAGCCGGTGCGGTGACCGTAGAGGCTGGTGCAGTGACCGTGGAAGCTGGTGCAGTGCTTGCAGAGGCGGTCTTTGTGACCGTTGAAGCCGGTGCAGTGACTACATACCAATCAGTACTCATCCTAACTTTCAAAGCATGGAAAAAGCATACCAGTAATAGCGCTCGCAGTCATCGTGACTTCACACAATATATCAGCATCTCCCCCATCATCTCCAACTTCTTCCAAGAGTACATACCTGTTGTCGGCTTTCCACTAGCAGTGCTCGTGGACACAATCGTCAATGGAACAACTGTGGTGCTGACTGAAGTCTTTGTGACCGTAGTCGCCTCAACATCCGTCTCAGTCGACGCCTTCGCCGTCTGGGTCTTTGTGACTTTCTGCACATTCGTCTTCGTAACCTTCTTGGTCTCGGTGCTGGTCGCAGTCACAGTTTCAGTGGCAGTCGAAACAGTCGTAAACGTCTGAGGCTGTCAGCAAACTATGCTCCAGTTCACAAGGAAGTGCTACGAACCACAGGCGACAACTTCGTCTTCGTCTTGGTCAAGACATCAGTCTCCGTGGCAGTAGTCGTAAGAGTCTTAGTCTTGTTGGCATCAATGACCTGCGGGCTGGCGGCGGCACTGCCAGCCAGGATGAAAGCAACGAGAGCTTGAGTGAATTGCATTTTGAGCGTTTTGTAAAATGAGTGTGGTTGAATGAGTGACTATAGGAAAATAGGTTGTATTTGCTAGATGGCAAGACGGAACGCCGCGGCGGCATGGCGAGGTATTATATAGATAGAGTTTCTGCTTTCGAGTCGCCCTGCACGACCTCCTTGGGTAGGATCTCGCGCACGGCTTGTTTGGAAGTCATTTTACTGATACGGCGGAGATTTTGGCGCGTGAATTGCTCAGCGTGTTCGGGCGTGATGTGTGAAGCCGGCGTTGCTGTGAGGTGATGAGTGGGGCCTTGTGTACGAGTGCCTGGCAGGGCTGCGTCGAAAGTGGGTAAATCTCCGAAATAGACGTTGAGATTTGATGCTTGTTTCAGAGGGACTTCGCGGGGTAGTATGCTCAGAATGGTGTGTTTCCTCGAATCAGGCAGCGGCGGTGAGTGTGTCGTCCAGCTGCTCACTCTACACCCCAACTACCTAGCACGTTTCTTTTGACACCTTCCACGCTCGCTCCAGCTTGAGCGCGTTTCTCCAGCGCTTTCAGTCGTCTAACCAAGAGGCCCACTGTCACTGGCCCAATGATAGTGCACAACACGATCGCCCAAGTGACGACCAAGAAGATCGAACTATTCTCGTCTTGAGATGACGATCCGTCCGACGAGTTGGCTGAAAAAAGCCCTTGACTGTTGGCGAGAGACGAGATCAGGAATCCAATTTCCCCGCGAGCTACCATAGCTCCTCCGAGTATCGTGGCTGGGTACAGAGTGAGCGGTTTGACTGGCTGTGTGCTTGTGATAAGCGACTCCGAAGGTTGTGCAGTCCCCATACTTTTCGTGTTCGGAGCAGCTGTTTCCGGCGGTGACCGCATGCTGGCGAGTTCAGTCGACTCAGTCTTATTGGAGGCTCTGTTCAAAATGTTTGATCTCCGTGCCTTAGCTGCCACCGGTCGCCGAGAGCTACTTTTGGTCGACTGAATGATCTTGTGGAACACCTTCGTGATTCTCCAGGTTCGTGGCGCTGGCAATGGTATATTTAGTCTGATCAGCCAGAGACCACACATCAGCTTTCCCAGTATCATGAGAACAGCGTATACAAAACCTCGCCACACAACCGCGCCACTAAACATCTTCGAGATAGGAACCGAAGATCCAATCGAGGCGAAGAAAAATGGCTTGAGTATCCGTGTTGTAGCTTGCTCATAGTATTCGTCGTAGAAAGCTAGTCCACTCGCTGAGTTTAGTCTTGAAGAACGATCATTTGAGCCAATATGTGTTGATGGCGCAGTTTCAGTGCCACTCAGAGTGCTTGCCACTTGTTCTGTATCGATTGTCCGCTTGTGTATATCAATCTCGAGACTGTCCCACCAGCTAATGGTAGCGCCTGCAAGATATGCTGTGAACAAGTTCGAAGTGCCTGCATATGTCCCCGCAGTTACAAAAGCAAGCAGAATCAGAGTCTGCAATACAAAGGCTGTCTGAATGGCACGCTCAGTGCCAGCCGCAGTCACAATACCCGACTTCATCGAGGCATACTTGAAGGTGATTGGTCTCACCACAGCGCAACACACAAACGGCACTACCACAGCGAAAGCAAGAGAGACCAAGACTGGTCTGATGACTTGTACGGCACCGAAAGTCTGGCCAGATTGTGGACCCAGATTGGAGATGACTTGCACCATCACAAGGCCGACGACATCGTCCATCATGGCTGCGCTGGTCAATACCACTCCCAACCTCGACTTCTGCAAGCCACTCGTACTGAGTACTGTTAGGGTTGTGCCAAGACTTGTGGAACACAATGCCGCACCAGCAGCGAATGCTTGAAGAGGAGTCGCATTGGCGAGGCTTCGTAAGACAAAGGAAAGAGCAATCGGCAGCGAGATGCCAGTGATGGCCACTGCAATCGAAAGGAACAGGTTCGCGCGGACGGCATCGATCGAGGTACTCAGTCCGCCCTCATAGACAAGTAAGATCAAGCCTAGATACCCGAGCTGAGAGATTACATTCTCGGTCTCGATAGAGATCCAGCCAGCTCCAGGAGTGCCATATGCCACGCCTAGGAGGAGCTGTCCAATGAGACCACAGTAGATGAGTCGATCAAGTACAGAGTTGATGACATTGAGAAGGAGCAGGAATGATGACAGTACCAAGACGGTGATGATCGATGGCTCAGTATATGGAAGGGATGCCGCACTGCTCATGTGGGGAAAGAGGAAGAGTCGTGAATGCCAAGCGTGCCAGGGTAATGCTGCCACAAGCTCCTAAGTATTGCTATCCTGATTCGTGGTGATTGTCGTTGACGCTCTCGGGCCGACTCCGCATGAAATTCAATCCGCGATTCAAAATTGTTTCAGACATCGACGACACCAACGGACGGCAGTGTCTCTCCTCCGTTCATGCTCAGGATCGATGCAACAATGCCTTCGTCAGAGGCTACCACTTCTTCGGACTGCACGGCAATGTCCCAGCATCGTATGCTTCCGCCGTGAAACTCCACCACGACTCCTTCCTTCGACATGCCGCCTTTTTACTGCTTCACCTTCCCTCCGTGCACTCAAGATATCCTCAGTCGACCTCGAACGGCGCATCTCCAAGATCCCCATCGAGCGTTTCCGCAACTTCGCCATCATTGCCCATGTTGATCATGGCAAATCCACCCTCTCTGACCGCCTGCTCGAGCTCACAGGCACAATCCCACCGGGCGGCGCCAAGCAATTCCTAGACAAGCTCGACGTCGAGCGCGAACGGGGCATCACTGTGAAGGCGCAGACATGTTCCATGCTATATAACCACAAAGGAGAGGACTACCTGTTACACTTGGTGGACACACCTGGACACGTCGACTTCCGGGCGGAGGTAGCAAGAAGTTATGCTAGTGTTGGAGGAGCGCTGCTGCTGGTCGATGCAAGTCAAGGTGTGCAGGCGCAGACAGTAGCCAACTTCTACCTCGCGTTTGCGCAGGGCTTGCAGCTGGTCCCGATTCTGAACAAGGTCGATCTGCCATCTGCGGAGCCAGATCGTGTATTACGACAGGTTGAGGATACCTTCGAGCTGGACACTGAAGATGCCGTGATGGTCTCTGCAAAGACGGGACTTAATGTCAAAGCCGTGCTCCCGGTCGTGATTGACAAGGTTCCTGCACCGGTTGGGAGAAGCGATGCGCCTCTAAAGTTGTTATTGGTTGACAGCTGGTACGACACGTACAAGGGTGTTATCCTGTTGGTCAGGATCTTCGATGGTGAAGTGCGACCAGGGGATCACATTACATCGATAGTTAGTGGCAATAAGCATATTGTGGGCGAGTGTGGCATCATGTATCCAGACCCAACACCACAGTCCGTCCTGCGCGCAGGGCAGGTAGGCTACATGTACTTCAATCCTGGCATGAAGCGAATCCAGGAAGCCAAACTGGGTGACACATATACGCATACGAGGACTGTCGCTGAAGTGCAGGCACTTCCAGGCTTCGAAGAGCCAAAAGCCATGGTCTTTGTGTCAGCTTTTCCTGTTGATACTGACGACTTTCATCATCTGGTCGACAGCATTGAGCAGCTCACTTTAAACGATCGCAGTGTCACAGTATCAAAAACACAATCCCAAGCCCTCGGCGCCGGCTTCCGCTTCGGCTTCCTAGGCACTCTCCACTGCTCCGTCTTCGAAGATCGCCTCCGCCAAGAACACGGCGCAAACATCATCATCACCCCTCCTACCGTCCCCTTCAAAGTCATCTGGCGCACAGGCAAATCCGAAATATTCGATAATCCCTCCGACTTCCCGGACCCGGACACCCTCCATACTAAAGTCGAATCCCTTGAGGAACCCTACGTCACCGCCACCATCACCCTCCCCGAAGAATGGCTCGGCCCAGTAATCGAACTCTGCGAAGCCAGCCGTGGCGAACAAGTCGACCTGACTTTCTTCACCGCCACACAAGTCATCCTGAAGTACGAAATTCCACTCGCGCACCTCGTCGACGACTTCTTTGGCAAGCTCAAGGGTGCAACTAAAGGCTATGCATCCCTCGACTACGAAGACTCGGGCTTTAGACCATCCAAGCTAGAAAAGCTGCAACTCCTAATCAACAAGATCCCCGTCGACGCCGTCGCACGCATCATGCACCATAGCCAAGTCGACCGTCTCGGCCGCGCGTGGGTCAGCAAATTCAAAGAACACGTCGATCGCCAGCTCTTCGAAGTCGTCATTCAAGCTGCCGTCGGTCGTAAGATCATCGCGCGTGAAAGTATCGCGCCGTTCAGGAAAGACGTGCTGCATAAGCTGCATGCTGCAGATAAGGGGAGAAGACAGAAGCTGCTGGAGAAGCAGAAGGAGGGCCGGAAGAAGCTGAGGGCGGTCGGGAATGTGATTATTGATCAGAAGGCGTTCCAGGGCTTCTTGTCGAGATGAGGAAGATAGAGTCTGAAGAGGGCGCTCAGATGTGTGTAGAAAACAGGAAAGCTTAAGGTCGAACTGTGGTTTCAAAGGTGTTTGAGTTCACGCTCAGATATGGGGCGCCGTATATAAAAGGTACTCGCAGCCCATGCACTTGCATCAACAAACTCACAGAACGCAACAATGACGAAAACTTACGGCACACCCCAAAGCTACACCAGCCTCATCTACAACCGCATCAAAGCAAAGCTCTCCCGGGCCAAGCCAACCAAGATAGAGGCAGAACCACTTGACATCTGGCTGACTCCCTCGCCATGGTACTCGCCACCAGCCACCTCGCCCTCTACTGTTTCAACATCATCCTCCAGCCCCAGCAGCGCCATCACCTCGGACACGTCCTTGGACGAACAGCTCGAAGTCTTCACATACCCCATCAACACCCTCCCTGTCTTGTACGATAATGGCATCAAGCCCACTTACGACACCATCACCACCGATCTCACCCTCAATGACGCACGCCTCTATTCGACCATCACCATCTCGTCCGGACCCGTCGGCACTCCCCAGGCTGCCTCGGTTTGCAGCTCCAGCCCATGTCGCGAAGACGAGTACACCTACCGCGACGCCCTCGACGATCGCCTTCGCTTCAAAGTCCGCGCTAGGTCAAACAACAGTGGCGAGCTTGACGACAAGTCCGACGACGAGAGGACGTTGTACGTGCCCGAGGAATGTGCGGGATGCCATGTTGGCATGGGATTGTGTGAAAACTGCGGGATGGAGAGAATCGGGGAGTTGGATCGACAGGCGCTGTGGCTCGAGCAAGAGCGCAGGATGAGCGAGAGGAGAGTCAGAGAGATGGTGGAGTGGAAGGACGAGGGAGTTGTGGGTGGAGGGGTGTGTTTTAGGGAGGTGAAGTGGGCTTGATGTGAGTGTGGCATTGGGGTGAGAATATATGATGGATGTCTAAGCGCGAAAAGTCATCAAGTGCATGGAACGATGAAGGAGGATTCGGTCTGTAAGGCATGTCAAATTGCCTAGACTGTCTATATACTATGAATAAGAACTTTTGAGCATCACAATGGCATCACATAAAGCGACGACTGCAGCAAAATTCACGACCAGGAAAACCCAACATCCATTTCCACCACCTGCCAAACTCGCACAGCCCCTTCCAAACCCTAGCACCTCCTCTGTTTTCTCGTTATTCTCCACAACAGTATTCGTCTCCGTCGTCGTCTTCTCACTCAGCACCGTCCTATACGGCACCTGAGGCCCAAATGGTGTCCACATCGGCGGTCCGATCGGAATGTGCTGCTACGTCCTTTCGATCGTCGTCTTTGTGACAGATGAGGTGCCAGAAGTGCCGGACCGGGTGTCCCTTTTAGTGCTGGTAGTGCCAGAGCGTCTGGAAGAGCTGGATGAAGCGTTGCTCGCGCTGTCGAAAGGTGTTGGTGGAGGAGCGTGATGTTATTGGTATTTAGACCACAGATCTGCTGGCTGCTCATCCGTCGCCGAATGGAACGAATCGTCCTCGATCTCCTCATCAGAGTTCTGGGCTTTTGTGATATCGACACCCGCAGCTCTCAGGACATCGTCCGAACCAGGGATTTCAGGACCGTACTTTCGCATTGATCCACGAATAGGTTTGGCAGACGCTTCTCGTTCCCACATGGGTTGACTATGACAGGTTTCGAACAGCGCGTGAAGATGCTTCCAGGCATCAAGTTTCTGATTGTCCAGCCCAAGACAGTCGACGAGTGGCAAGGTGGCAGTAACCGTATCGGGATGCCAGCCATTATAGACGTCTGTGAATCTCCAAACAAGTGAAGTGAGCGTGTTGACTGCCACTTGTTGGTAGCCTATACCAGACTGTGCGTGTAGCTTGGTACGTGTAAGGCGAGCTTCTAAGGTTTCCTAACGTTTCGGAGGTATTCTAGAGGTCGCTCTCGAGCTCGAAGATTGGTCCAAACAGGACCCGCGAGTCATCTTGCTCGTCTAGTCGTCGCAGAACATTGTATGACGAACTGAACGTCTTGGGTAACAATTTGCTGCTAGTACGTCTGACACCCAGATGTCGTCGGTCAGTTGTATATATATATATATTTGAGATACTGTTACACAGTTGTCGGGATCAAGGAATTAGAAAAGACAGACGCTCTCTACGTTCTTTTATAGACACTGTCAAAATCAGCCATGTTGATCTACTAAGCGCCGAACAGGCATCTGTCGCTGATCAAGAGTTCAGCTTACAGCGTCATAGCGGTATATGTAAACAGAAAATCTGTTTCCAGGGCAGGTTTTCTTTAACTGATTCTGTATGGCTGGAAAATGTACTTGGAGTGTGAATTAGCTTGTGTCGTGATACCTCTCACAGTCTCGGAACAATAACAATGGCACGGTCATCACTGTACGACCACACAACAGCATAGGTCAGTAGCGTCCTTTTACTGGGCAGAGAGGTTTATTGCTGCAGTAGACTACTGGTTGGCGACACGTACCTTGAATATGCAGGCAAAGGCCAACTTCCCCTTCGTATACTGTAGGAGTGGTTGAGGCGGCTACAATGCCTGAAAATGGGCTGCGCTAAGCTAGAGCTGTTTCACCTGGCGAGGAGACTGCGGGCGCCTAAATCGGCATGGGTGATTAGAGAGGAGATAGTCTATTTACAAGCCAATATGCCTGTCATAATCGGAAAGAGCATCGCCGCCGCTAAAGCTGTCCGTGACCAGAAGATTCGATCTGTACTTTTTACACTAGATTCTCAATGCATTGCCTCGAAGATCTCCTCTACTATGGCCCTTCGAGACGCTAAGTCGGCACCGTGACACTAGCCTTTGTCGCCACACTGTCCTCTGCCGCCGTTCTCCCTTCCTCAGTCGGAGTGTCATTTGCCGTCTTTTTGTCCTCTGCAGTTGCAACATCTCCCGCTGTCGCATCGTTCTCTGACGTGGTTGAGGCCGACTCTAGCATACTGATCAGGTTGTTGACCTCGCGCAAAGCCACTTCCCTATCTTCTTTGTCAATCTTGACCTTGTCTCCATTGTATGACAAGCGTCCCTCCTGTGCCAACTTGTGCCAGCCTAGAGCCAGCCTAAGTGGTGTGACACCAGACTGACCAGCAATACTCGGGTCAGCTCCTCCCACGATCAAAGCAGCTACGACATCGGGGACGTAGCCCGCCATAATTGCTTCGTGCAGTGGTGTCCAGCCGCGAATGTCGACTGCATTAACATCTACGTTCTCGTCAACCAAGCGCTCCACCAGTGCAAGAATCCTATGCCGTGCTGCGTAATGCACTGCAGTAAGATGTTCTTGGTTCGTATACATCTTGAGATCAGCACCACAATCGATGAGTGCTAGATATAATGCCTCTTGATTGAACTCGGGAGAGTCTCCGAGTGATCCATCAGGGGCATGGGAATCGGCCTTGAATCTAGCGACTAGTAAGAGTGGTGAGAGACCTTCAGCATCACGATCATTGATGATCTTGCTGACTTGCATGGGCGCTTCCTGCACGATGAAGAGGGCAAGGTTGAAATCCTGACGACGTATAATGGCAAGTAGTGCATTCGAGTATCCTAAACAAGGGTTTGTGATGTCTGCCCCAGCGGTCACGAGAGCCCGTGCAATATCAGGATCGTCTGATGCGGTTGATATAGCCAGCTCAAGTGGGGTGAATCCTCGCCCATCCTTCGCATTGATGTGGCTGATCGCGACTTTGAGTGTTAACAGCTTTCCCAGATACTTTGTAAGCTTCAACTTGACGGCACTATGGACAGGTGACAAAAGGTCGTTCACGATCCTGCTTGCAGAGGTCATATTGGTCTGCTTCGTGAGAATACTCATGTTGTCGGTCTTGAATTCAGAATGGCGATAATAACGGCGAAGGACAAACCCTTCAGAGTCCTCTCCAAAGGCTACGTTGACTTGTTCGCTTGCAATGTGCGTATTGTCTTTGGATACTGAGTGAGGTTTCGACCCAAGAGAAAGCTCTTGGCCATCTTCGACCACAGCACAAGAAATATCTTGAACAACCTTTGACTTTGAGTGCTGGTTTTCCTCATCTCTATCACTTCCACTGGATGTTACTGAGGGTTCGCCATAAAGAAGGATCTGCCGCTCCCTTTCCCGCTTTTCTGCCCATACGTGAATAGGCTGATATGGACTTGGGAAGCCTTCGGAGTCGTCGATAGACAGCGCGCTATGAGGCGGCAGGGTCCATGTATTAGGGAGTTGGCCTGGATGGAAAGCGCTGACTGAGACTTTTGGCACGCTGTCATCCACGTTGTCAACGTCGTCCGGCTTCGTATCGGTCTGTCCGAACATCTGCATGCCTTGCTTTGAGTCGTTGCTCTTGTCTTCCAGCGCTAGTGAACCAAGGTCTGTTGGCTTGTGCTTGGGATCAACGATGCCTCTCATCATACCAATAGCCGAGACCGTTGTCCTGAATTGTATTGCGTCTCCTCTTCTGTAGAGTTCAAGACGGCGCTTTACAAGATCACTTGCATCTGTAGTACCGACCTTGTCCACGCTGGCCTCTTCAACGTTTCGAAAATGGAATAAGGCTAGTTCTCGCTCTCTAGGTCCGAAATCTGCTGAATGTACGGACATCATGTCACTCTCCGTATGCTCTTGCGCTACGAGAGAACCTTCTTCCACTTCAAAAGGTGAGAATCTGGAAGCAATCCTTGACAATGCACTGAAATCCTGATTATAGTCGTGGATTGCACGTAGTGCCGCAATGTTCTGCCTGAAGAAATGGATGTCGACTATCGGAGATAAGAGCAAGTCGCGGTTCACTGTTCTGCGTGTTGTATCGCCTCTAGTTGTCATGAGCGCTTTCTTGATCGCTGCAAGCCGAAGTATAAGATAGTCGAGGCACCACCACAGCCCACCACACGCGCTTTGCCACTTCAGATCTGTCCTTTGAGACATCGAGGTAGGATCCGCATCCTCGAAGCCTCCTAACTTTTGATGCACAGCTATCAATTTTTTGTGTAGGATCAAAAGCCTGGTGATGAGCTGGTCACCTCGGGTAGTAGTTTCAGCCGACACTTCTTTGTGTCCCAGATTCAACATCTTTAACATCTCGAACGCGACCTGATCTACCAGGCTGTTTGCAAGGTCTAAGGCGTTGTACACGGCTTTCTCGCGGACGTGGCTGCATACAGTTAGCTTCGAATCACTGTGCGGTCGATTCAAGGCATTGGCACATACGAAGCGGCAAGACTCTTGAGCTCTTCGTCCTCCCCAACTAATTTCGTAATTTCATCGTGAATTCTTGCGATGTCCCCTGCTTTTTGCCAGACTCGGCGATTGTGCGCTGCATGTGCGACCGGTGCCTCAGAGTCTTCGCCCAGGTCCCCATAGATCACTTCAAGCTGTTCGATCAAAGCAAGTCGGGCGTCGAGCCTTTTCTCAATTTCGTTACGCACATCAAGTTCACTCAAATACGTGGTTTCTAACTCGTCGATGACTGACGCGAGATCACCATTGAACGAGTTCCTGCACACGTGCACCTGGCCGCGCAATTCGTGGATCTCGAGAGCGTAGCGCGTAGCAATCCTCGTCGCCATCGCGACAATATGTGATCAATCGGCGCTTTCAGCACGGCGTCATTGAGTCAGAAGTGTTTGTGAGGGAACGGTCAACGAGAATAGATGACAAGTTGACTTGGAGAAACGTTGAGTATTGACTTGGAAGTGCCAGCACAGCAGATAGCAAACCGTGAAGAGCGTGAGCGGTCTGAAAGCAGGTTGGCGCTTACCGATGCACGTGATTAGTACCACAAGTCGACCTGAAACGATTGTGCGACTCGAGATTTCGTCCGGTGCCCTGCATCACGCTGTCGGCTGTGCCACTGTTCCTGCTTCAGTGGCTCGGAAAGATGCTTTCATAGAATCCACTTTCAATGCAAGGCCTTACCATGCCATTTCCACCGCCTCCCAAGCATTGTAGCTGAGACTTGTGGCATGCAAACAAGCAATAAGCACAGGATACAGAGGGCCATAAACAATACGCGGCAGCACACGGCGTGCTCTTCGCACGAAAGGGCACTACATCATGGTAGAAGCGATGGTAGAAGCGAAAACCTGTCATGGGCCCAAGGAGCGAAGAACGATATGAAGTCGAGAAAAAGGACAAAGGGTTCGTCGCCGAAGCAGGCAGAGAAAATCACATCCGAGGTCTTTCCGAAGAGCTACCCGGCTAGACTTCTCCTCCTCCTCATTCATCATCCAGTAGTCCTCGACAACCATCTTCTCCTCGTTACCACATCATCGACGATGCCAGCTCCCGTCGGTAGTATCCTCCCGCAGCAAGCTCCCGTCCCAAGCTTTCCTCGGCCTCCGGCACAGCTACAGGATGACCATGGCGCAAGATAAGGCAAGGCAAGGAAAAAACCGAGACGAGGGAGGGCCAAAATCCTACAAAGCCTCGCATGCGCCGTTGTGATCTTGTGACGTGTGCTTACTATTTTTGACTTCAGCTACACCCTCCGCTCCAACGCTTCATCCCTCTTGCGGCCACCTGCCGTGTTGTCTGCTGTCCTGTACTTATGAGATATGCAGTCGCCACGTCACATTTGGGCTGTGCCCCGCTTTCCCAAGTGGACGTCCTGTACTATCACTTCTGCGCTCTCCACAGCCACGTTCAGCCGGCGAGCTGCTGCTATGCATTGCTTACCGAGAGGCTAGGGCTGATAATGCTGATCTTGTACACCACGAAGGACTCCGCGCAAGCAAGTGCACCCTGGGACTTCTTCGATGGCGTTTAGAATGACAAGGACCCTCGAGTGGTGGGGTGAATTATGTCTACATTGGCCCTGGGGCTGCTTTGACACAGTTCTGCAGTCATCAGTAGATCAGAAAGATGAGAGGTACCATATCTATATTCGTAGCGAGGCTGCTTGACTCACTTCTGTGACCATCAAGGCTGCTTCTACTCAGGTCTGCGATCACCAGTAGCACGGTACTGTAAGCAGCCTTCCTCTACTG
>Ga0268246_10000705_pt1 | contig 13439 bp, 8 predicted proteins | sample AgamicOrSfe_FD_200242 | JGI IMG/M metagenome (GOLD analysis project Ga0268246, IMG submission 200242) | Agave microbial communities from Guanajuato, Mexico - Or.Sf.e (v2) (version 2) | ecosystem: Host-associated > Plants > Phyllosphere > Phylloplane/Leaf | place: Guanajuato, Mexico | collected...
GGCGGAGTTGGAGGGGAGGGGGAGAGGGGGCGAAGTGGCCGGGTTGAGAACCCCAGGGGAGGTAGGGTGTCATTTGTGTTGTGGAAGGTGGTTGCGCAGTAGGCGGCTGTGTGGCATCTTGATGGGATCTTGGCATGCTGACTGTACTGCTCACGTCCTTGGTTGTAGTGGAGGTATTGTTGGATCTACAGGCTCTCCAGGTAGGATCTCGATCAGAGTAGAGTGCGTGCCAGCTGTTGGAATGTGACGTCGCTTATGAGTTTGATCGAGGTTTCGTGGGAGCTCAGTCAGGGCAGTGTGTCTGTCTGCGCTCAAAGCTACGAGGAACAAGCTTTCACGACAATGCAGGGTCAGTGCATTCGAGCTTGGAGACCTGCCTGCTCAGCGGACGGACAGTCATGCAGGTAGTGTCACGTCACACGAACAGACAAATCGAAAGGAAGCTCTGAACTCTCCAGCTGAAACCGTTTGACTGGGATTTGAAACCCGGAGTTCAAGCCCGCTGCTGTTCTATGCTGTGATCACACCTCACCATCTCTTCGTACGTCGGCATTATAGTGTTTCGTACGCACGCTGTCAAACGCAAGTCATTGTCACGGTCACAAACCCGATGTCAGACACATCAAAATGACAGGCCATGTATTAGATCTTTGCCTGCTGACACCCCCCTGATTGCCAACCTAGCGTGACCTTACAGCTCCTTCGCTCGTTACCGCGTCTTTCCCCATCCATTATTACCACGACCGCCGCACCCCGCCCAGTATATATCTTCCTTGCAATCCCATCACCATACCCCACCCCGGGGGCTTGTATGATGAACGCCAGCGCTAATGCACTTTGCTTTGTGTAAAAATGTTGGAATATAAGCCACCCCATTCCCATAAATAATCCGTCCGCCCAACGCCGTGCTCTGCTCTTGGTCTAAGGAAATGATGTTGAACGCAAAAGACCTCCCCCTTCTCCTACTCCGTTTCAAATCGGAGCTCGTCCACCTCGTGGCTCATCTTGGCTCACCACGCCCACCTCGTGGCGGCACGGTCTCGAATGGTCGTCCCGCTTTCTGCTGCGTGATTCACATCGAGCCTTCACCTTGTGATTCGCTTAGCTCCTCTCATGGACCAGCTACTGCCTCTTCTCTTCTCTTCCCCTTCCTCACGCCATCCCCGTCCTATCATGTCTTCTCCTCTTGAAGAAATCCATGACCCTGCTTCCCGCACTCGGCTTCTGCTTGCTACCATACCCAGCCTTGTCAGCCCTCAACTTATCGCCAACATCCGTCGCCGTCGCCGTACTATACGAAGACGACAGATCGCGCCTTGGATCCGCCGTGGCCGGGCGCTGCGCTTGACTGACGCCAGATGCAATGCGCGAGCCAGGCGCGGTCGCAGTGGTCACTTCTGTACGTGCTGTTGCGGGCGTGCGCTCGTAGCTGGGGTCGTATGTCGAGTGGCGGTTGTAGTTATAGCCGCTTCCAAATCTGGCGGCAGCGCCTTGAGGTCTAGCCTGCGCATCTGCGCCGCCGTCGAACGTCCCTGCCGTGCTCGGTCTCATCATAGTGGCAGTGTCAGCTGTTTGAGGTCTGGTTGACGGCTCACGGCCGTGGCTACTGCTCAGCCGAGGAATGAGGGAGAAGCGCTTTGAGTTCCTCTTCGCAGGATCTTTGTTCAAGTCAATGCTCTTTCGAGAAAAGCCAAAAGATCTGCGTGATGATTCGGTAGACTGTCTTGGCGCGGGCTCGGCTTCCACGGGTCTCATGCTGCTGGGTGGGTATCTGCGGTCTTTTGCAGTACTACTCGGTGGGTAAGTACGGTCGGCCTTTTCCTTGGTTGCTGTTGCTGGTCGTCCATTCTTCGAATTGGAACGTCCAAAGAGCCTATCGCTGAAGTTGCTGAGTGTGCTTGATCTGCGATGGGCCTTTTCTGCTGCTTCGGTGGTCGACGGGTATATGGCCGAGTTGCGGTTAGACTGGCGTATCTCTTCCTCACGTGTGGGCCGTCGAGCTGTTTGTGGCCGTGCGAACGCTTCCTGGCTGATCGAGCCACCCGTGTTGTGTCTTGAAGGAGGCGGCTGTGAGAATCTACCTTGAGCATTTTCGGTTGCTACTGTAGCCGCAACAGGTTGGCCATATGACCCTCGTTGTGGCAACTTTGAGGATGTCATCGCACCTTGCGTGGTGACAGGCCGTATGGTTGAGCTGGATGGCCCAGTGAGGTTGAAAGCAGTCGAGTCGGAAATAGATCGTGGCACATCTCTTGCAGGACGTGTACTCTTCGACGATGGCGCAGGTGAATGCACTGCAACAGGTATCTCGCTCTTCTGCCTCGGCGTTCCCGACGATCCTCCTCTGGCTGCGATGGGATCGGCCAACGCAGCTGACGGCGCGTACTCACCTCTTTGTGTTTGCGATTGAGGTGCAACGTATTCGATCTGCACGGTGCGTCTCTTCGCGTTGTCTCGTGCAGACTTTTGCTTGTCGACCTCTGGCGAACGTGAAACCTTGCCTTGCTTGGAGATCAGGCCGCCAATGGTCGTTGCTTGAGCATGTGGTTTTGTAGATTCTCTCACAGACGAGCTGCGACCGACTCCTGATGATCTTCCTGCATGCATCTCCATTGCTGCCGCTGCAGCAGATGTGGGTGTGTCTTGCGCTGTCTTCGACGTGAACTTTTCCACAACATGGAAGTACTCTGCCAGCCAGCTGTGACGTGCGACTTCGAATAGATCAGCACGGTGTCGCGGGTCTGGGACGAGTATTCGTCTGAGGAGATCGCGGGCGTGTGGTGTGACATGTTCCGGAAAGACCAAGGGAGCAGAAACGATGTACTTGTAGAGGAGGTTGATGTTGTCGCCGTCGGGATTGGCTGGGTCATCGTCGAAAGGTAGGTATCCAGCCAACATAGCATACAAGATGACACCACACGACCAGACGTCCACCTTTCTTCCAGTATAGATGCCGTCGCTGACGACTAGCTCCGGCGCTGCATAACAAGGGCTTCCACACGATGTAGCCATCAAATCACCTCTTCTGAAGCCCTTTGAGTTGACCTCGTCCAGTCTGTGTCTCTTGATGAAACTCTTGCGATGTAGCTTCGACTCAATCTTCTCTCCAAGCTCGTCATTCGGGTCGAATGTGTTTGCAAACCCGAAGTCGGTTATGATTATGTTGTTATTGCGGTCCAGGAGTAAATTTTCCAGCTTCAAGTCGCGATGTATGATGCCGTGCTGGTGCAAGTAGCCAACTCCAGAGATAAGCTGTGAGAAGAGCCGTCGTGCCTCGGGGTCTTTCAGATATCTCTCGTGGAGGATGTGATCGAACAGCTCTCCTCCAGACGCATACTCCAGGATAATCCCGATCGTCCGCTCAGTCTTCACTGTCTCGTGGAGCCGAACAATATTCGGGTGTTCCAGACGCTTCAGGATATCAATCTCCCGCATCGCCTTCGACAATCTTGCCTCATTATCCAGCTTATCGCGCCGTATCAGCTTGACAGCCACCTGTATCCCATCCTTCTTCCAGCCCATCTTGACCTTTCCGAACTCGCCCTCGCCCAGCGTCTGGCCGAGAAAGTAGTCTCCGATCTTGGTGTCCTTCCGCGATGTCTTCTCATTGGAAAAGTCCTGTCTCTTGGGTGCGCTCCGCTGAGCAGGACTTCCAGAGCTCGAAGCTGCAAAAGCACTCTCGACTACCCGTTGAGCATGCGCTGCTTGTGCCGGTTCCGCAGTCAGAGGTGTGGCTTCGTACATTCTTATCTCTTCTCTTCTTGCATCCTCTGCGGGATCTGACACGAAGTCATGGCTGGTGACCTCTTCATGTTCATGTGCCCGCGGGCTTCTCTGCGTCTGCGACATTGGTGATGTGCTAACTCCTCTGTGTAGTTCTCGAAAGATCCCAAAAGCGCTGACAGTAGATGAGCAGCGCGAGCGTGTTCGGGTTGTGGCTGCTGCTGGATATGGTATCGATCGACTTGTTGTAGCTCCTGGAAAGCTGACTTTGTTATCGAATGCAGATCAAACGAAGATCGTCAACAAAGCCGCCAAATAAGCAAGTCAAGGGATGCGTATATCTGTGATGACAATCGCATCAGTAGAGTTCTCGCATTGTGTCGCACCTCATACAATATCCTTCGGGCTTTTCGTCGAAAAGCCAAGGCCTGAGAATGGATATACCGATGTGGTTGAAGACAATGTCGCGCCAGGAGATGCCCACGCTGCGTGCCGTGCACGAAACACACTGACCTCTTCTGCTCTCTCAGTCCGGCTATCAAAACAAGACTCCCAGCTGTCCTACACCGCACTACCTGTTCCAGTATCCTCGGCAACAAAGCACCACCAGCACAAAACGACCGAACAACGCGCGAGAAGAAGCTGACAATGGCGAAGCGAATGCAAATGAAACGAGTGTGTTGGCGCTGCACACCTGCTTGCAAGACAGAGAGCACAGTGGTGTAGGGAAGCGAGCAGCCTAGTGATCTAGTGTTGGTGTTTCAGACGACGGACACCTGCAGGGAGAGGAAGGACGGAGAGATTTACCCCCTGACGCTGTACCGTGGATGGCTGAACGTGAGAGTGGTGTGCAGTATTGTGGAGCATGTTAAGACATTGGTCCCATCCAAAAACTCTAACGACAACAGACGAGCTATGTAAAATCACTGATTGCGCATCCTCGATACCGTGCTTAATTCCTGATGGACATCCTCTTGTATACAGATTCATAGCACGCCGCAACACATTCTATCGCGAATTCAAAAGCACGAAAAAAGCAGCAACACAGGCTCAACTCGCGACGCCAAAACAAGCCGGGAGGACGTGCTCCACCCTCCACCCTCCACCTGTTTGTGACCGGCTGCCGTCTTCCCCTAGATAGCCTAGTTAGCCTATCCTCTCCCATTTAGCCCACGCTAGGGCAGAAGCACCAGAGTGCGAAGCCCAGCCATCTCTCTCTCTTCAGCGCCGATGAAGCGCTCATCATAATCATATGCAAACCATCGTGCTGTAGCCGCGTCCGTGCTCAGGTAGGCGCCCGCCATGCACGCTATGGATCGTCGGTGATAGGCAGTCAGTGCTGTGCAGCCGAGCAGGTTCCTGTTACCCTTGCTATGCAGGCAGCTCTTCTCGCAAGAAAGCTTCACAATTCAGGTCGTGTTTCAGCTTCCTGCCTTACGCATGTGCAATGCACGCACGAGGAGATGCGGTGAGTGCTGTTGAATGGCTAGACCGGGTTCTTGTAATGTTCCGATCAGGTGGGAGGGTGAGCGTGCTCTATATATCTCCTTAGTGTGTATCTGGCGCAAACAACCCCTGTCGGATTTCAAAGCCTCGTGCATTCTGCTTCGCGATATCGGCTGTACGATATGATACCAGGTATCCCTGCATTCGATAAAGCATCTTGAGACTCCTGTGCTAGGCCCTCGAGCGTCGCCACCATAACACGACGCATCCTGCCCTTAGCCACGAAGCTCTAACAAGCAAGCCCACAAAGGGGAGACCACGCCATGCTTCCTGTCTCCTGAAAGGTTCGCCGCAGGTCCTCGGTCGGTCGTAACATAACATAGCATCGTGGCATATCGGGTCCAACATCATCATGTATTCGTGCCGCCGTAATCATCCCATCCTGTCACATCCCATGCCCATCGTTCACGTCAAAAGCAGCGCCTGCTCCTGCGCCAACCGGTCACCCCTATCCAACACGCGTCTCTGCGCCTGACCTTCCACCAACCTGCCCTCCATCCTCTGCCCCTCCAATCGATCCAACCCCATCTGTATATGCTCAATGTGCATCTTCAACGGAACGTCTGTATTGCTCCTCATCAGATCTGGCGCCGCCACACGCTCGCGTAGGTCTTCCAACTCGGCCGCAATGGACTGCAGCTTGAGCATAGTGCCGCTGACGTGATCCCACGCTGTGCGTCTGTATTGTGAAAGTTGTCCTAGGAGTAGGAGTTGTTCGTCATGCTTCTTGACGTTGCTGCGGTTGGCACCCAGGTAAGTGAAGAGGTTGAGGAAGAGCTCGTCGCGGCTACCGCGGACGGAAACGCCGTCGCGCGTTGTGATGCTGTGTATGACTTCGAGACGGTCATCAAGATTTTGCAGGATCCCGAGTAGAGCCTGAGCTTCGAGAATGAGGGCAGCGATCTGTTCTTCGACGGCACCAGTATGTTTCAGGTATTGGTCGAGGACCAGCTCTTGACTCCAGCGTGTGCCTTGGAACGGCGAGAAGACAGTATTGGCGAGGAAGCGTTCGACTGTGCCCTGAGCGGCCTGCGCTTCAGCCATGCCGTCGAGAACGCTTAGAGTCCACTTGTTCGTGCTGGCGACTTGGTCCACTGCACGACCTATGCGAGAGTTGAATCTTGTGAGGTCTCCTGCTGCTTGGCGCGCCGTGTCGATGAAGCCCGTAAGCTCGAAGGTCATCTCGTTTCGTGATGGTAGCGAGGAGTACTGCACAACTTGGCGAAGGTCTCTGATTGATGCTTCGCTTCGCTTCATGTCCAGCGGTAGATTTTGACTTCCTGCGGAGTTTGCCAGAACATCCTCGAATGCAGACTGGACCGTCATTAACTGGTCAAACTCGACAGGACCAGCCTTTTTCAGAGTTGAGCAGAATGGGATTAGCTGAGAGACGCCAGGTACGTTGCAAACGGGCGACAGAGTGCGTGTGAGCGTTGTGTGTAGTGCGTAACTGGCAAGATATGACAACACCCAGAATGCCAGCGCGATGGTGAGGATTGGCTTCATGATGCTGAAGACGAGTGCGAACACAGAAAGGCCCAGGCTGAGGAAAGGACTGAGTATGCGCCACAAAACGCCCAGGAACTCTGATGCTTCCACTTGTTGTTTCTTCTTGTGTCTCGCTTCAGGTTCTTCGCGCCGCGTCTTCTTCGGTCTTGTGACTGGACGTGGCTCGTCTTCAGAGTCTGAATCGTAGTTCTTGGCCGCATTGATCTTTGACGCTCTAGTGTTACCTCTTCTCTGACCTCGACGAGGCGTTGTGTTCGCTGATTCGTGCATTATGGGCATGATAAGTTGTGGCTCTCTGTATGTTGGTGCTACGAGTTGTTGTTCTTGTGGTTGCGTATGAAGCGCTTGCGGTGTCGTGTACGATGTCTTGGGTGCGTCCGTGTAAAGACTTCGTACGTCTTCCGCTTCAGTATCGAGGTCTGATTGTGGGAGCGCAATGTCTTCCGGCAGTTGTTCCAGAAGCTCCGCTCCGTCCAGTGAAGGATTGCTCGCGATGACCCAGGAAGCGCCTGGCTGAAAGTTCCGGCTCGCCTTCGCGCTTGACATGTTATCAATGTTGAATAGCAATAGAACACATCTGCTCACTTCCAAAACCGTGAACAGTCCAAGTTAGGTATGTCTGAGAGCAGAGCGACAAAGTGAAAGATCTTGTGAATGTTTCACAAACAAAACAAGCTGAAACTTAAGATCATGACGCGTTGTGACATCGGGATGACCTCCAGCTAGCAGCTTGTCACGGCAGGGTATAGTGCTGCACGAAGCTGCACAATGCACATCTTGGTCTGTGCACACATTCTGCATGCTGAAGGCTAAAAGCGCATAGGCTATGACGGGCCATGTCCTCACCATCAATTACACTTCTCGTTCCCAAGCTTGTGCACAACGGTATCTCGTCCTAATCGGAGACATTTCGTGTCGCCAACAGTCGCGGCTACAGATACGAGGTTGCTAGGCACAGCTTTAGCGGCATGGCGGGAAGAAGCATCACCCTCACTGGCGGAGAGGCAACGGAGCAGGGCAGGACAACACTGGCGCGGCTGAAGCATGAAGTTTTGAGTTTATGGCAGCTCGTATTGCATAGCTGTTTATATTGTGTATGGCTATCTAAATCGCGGCTCATCTGTGTGGCGCGTCGTTCGAAGCGATGTGGCTGCTGTTGTACCGCAGCTCGGTGTTTCCTGGTCTATGGCATGAAGTCGTAAGTGTTTTGTGTTCGGTTGCAACGAGAGTGCACTACTCTGTAGCGATCGTGATTCCCAGCGAAAATGTACGGTGCGTCGGCGAAGGATGGTCGTTCATCGCACAGCTCGGCTCAGATCAGCCAGCTCTCCCTCATTCGCTCCATAGTCGACTCCTCTTTGAGCACTTTCTTCCCCATCGATGCTGCGCCGCTCCTCGGCCGTGTAGACTTCCTTATTCGGTGATCTGTACTCCTTCGACCTGTTGAGGATGCAATCGACGTAGCAACAGATGTCCGTCTGTCAAATGAGGCGAATGTAGTTTGGCTGTCGCTTCGACATCGTGCTAGTGGTGATATTGGTGATATTGGGGACAACGCCAATTCTTCTTCATCAATAGTGCTTCCCGTGCTCCCAGCACTGCTGTCTGTGACATCGCACTGCTCTCTGTTGTCGACCATGCGCGCCACGAGAGCGGAGATCGCTTCGAGATGGGTAGAAGAGCATTGATCTCGTAATGCTCTTTGTCGTTGACGGCGAATCGTGGACGCTGAACACTCTGGAAAAGTAGTTGTTGATAGTGGTGAGGGTTGTTGTTGTGTAGGTTCGCAAAATGTGCTTGGAGGGAGTTGCGATGGCGGCGGCACCACTGATGCTGTTCGGATGCGTGGGAGAGAATGAGGGCTTTGCTGCCGTGGTGATGGTGTATGACTGTTTCGTGGAATTGCTCGTTGGTCTAAAGTACATCTCGTGCCAAATCGCTGCGAAAGATCTGCTATCGGGCATGTGGGTGCGTTTGTTGGGAATGACCAGTCTGCGAACCCGCCGAAAGGCTGTTGAAATGGAGAGGGCGACATTGTTGGTCCGAACATAACAGCCATCGAATGTGTGTGTGAAGAGAAATGTAACTATTGTGATCGTGCCAGACGATCTAAGGATGAATCCTGTGGAAGAGTGATTGTGTTGATGGTCAAATATGCAAAAAGACCTGCTCGGTGCAAGCTTCAGGATTCAAGAAGTGTCGGGCGATGTCGAGACCAGCAACAACGAACGACAGAGCAGCGACGATGCAAGACAAACTAAAACAGATATCAAACGAGGGGAAACGCTCTTCTTTAGATATGACGGCGCTCGGTCGATGATCACCCAATTGGATCGTCCGATTCGAAGTCTTCTGTGGATCCTTCAACATTCCATGGCAGGGATGGCCTATCGTATCGGTTGGAGTTGTTTCGGTGGCACGAGGCTTTTATGGTATGAAGGTGGGGGAGCTAAGCACCGCCCTTCCGTCGTCGTTTTCCACGCCGTCTCTGAGCAGAGTTTCAGCTAATCGAAATCAGCTACCTCCACCTTATCAGCACTGAAGCCAAAACGTGCCTGTGAGGGCCGTGCATCTGGACTTCACTCGGCTATCGTCCGTGGGCCCATGGACAACACCTGGTGCTATGGCTTTCCCAATTTCACTATCTAGGTGGGTAACATTAGCTAGAGCAGGGGAGGCCTAGAGATTAGACATCTAGACTATGTGAACTATGTACCAATCATGGTACGTCAAATTTGCACAAAAGCTTGGTATTAGTAGTGGCTCGATAGTCAAGAATTTAGCTTAATTATGGTGGCATTTTGAAAACATGGTTTGAAGTTGCACGTTTGTGAATGTGACCGATAGCAACTGCAGTGCTTCGTATGCTGCCGCATACAGAGGCGAGGGCGTTGCAAGCGATGAACGGTGCGGAAGGGCACTGTGAAGGACTGCGTACTGATGTGCTTATTCTGAGTACTGGTTGAGAGAGGCTCAAGTGACTGTTATATCCTTGTGAGCTTGCTTCTTGACTTTTGACACCTTGACTGGTATTCCGCCTTAGCCAGGTAGATCCGCTACCATCTTCGTCCAAGCCCAATCCCTCCAGGCACTCCCCAGCATCACCAGGAAACATTGTGCTTCAGGGTTGATCTTGCTTTTGCCCAGAGGTGTCTTGCGACGATGATCAGTCGACTGGCAGACAGGGCTAGCAATGCCGGTCGCATCATCGACATGCCGTGCCACTGCCTTCCTCTTCGCGTCTGCCCATTGTACATAACCACCCTCAGAATCTGAATCGAAGTCTGCTGATATTCCAAGAGAAGCCATGCGGTAGACGACGGAAGCTAACAAGGCTGTTCCGGCCACATCTGGAAAGTAGGAATCGTCCCCAAGATAATTGCGAAGCAGACCGCTTTCAGTTTCGTGGTCCGCACGCATGGCTCCTTGGATGATCTCGACGATCCAGCTTGTAAGGTCTGTCGTAGCTTGTGCAAGATCGAGCTTCGTCTCTACCATTGTGCCATTCTCATGTTTTTCGAGATGACTAGAGATATTCGGCCATCTAAGTACGATGGGCAATATCCTCACCATCCCGGCAGCAGCCCATGCACAGCCAGTACTCCAGAAACCTTTGTCTTCATGCACAGGTCCCAAGATATGTCGCCAAAGCCCACAAGTTGTGCTACCGTGAGTGCCGTCAACCAGTATGTCGCGATAGAGCTTACACTGCTTGAATGCTTCCGCGAGTAGTGATTCGTCCTGAAAAGCCACTGCCGAGTAAGCTAGGAAAGGAGGAAGCATGTAGATGAAGTCTGACCAAGCCTCGCACACGTCAGTGCGGTGTGATATTGCGCCATTGTCTAGCCGCGGCACATGGTAAAGAACATGCTCAAGTTGTCGCCGTGCAGCATCGAGATATGCTGGGTTGGATTGACCTAGTAGTAGTGCAGACACGCCCAATGAACATGGATCAGCGACTCCGATGTTGTCATCTGGATACAGTGTCGAGCCAGAAAGCGTGATATGCTTGGTTGCGTAGGCCAGGGAGGGCGTCTTGACAGGGTCCGCAAGAGGTATACTGCGGTTGTCGTGCAGTGGGAATGGATTCGAGCAGAAGACACTAAGGTCGGGGTTGCGATACTCGAGCAGCGCTTCAGCTAAAGCTCCCTGCTCCCAGGAGTGCGTGCAAGTCTCAATGGCCCTGTCGAGTGCCGACTCTACTGTATAGCCGACCTTAAAAATATCTGTCATTATTCCTCCAGTATGATACAGCAGAACCCGCGATCCTCTTATCACATAACACAAGTCCACAGAATCCTGAAGAGAGTGTCGTAAGGTCCTGCCCGAGCTTTTGCTGTTCTACCTGTTGAGAGAAAAGAAGAGAAGCTGGACGTGTAGGACTGCCGGGTAGCCACGCTAGTCATCTGCCTCGGCCTTCTTTCGCTTCTTGCTTTTGCGCTTGGTCGCTGCATTCGATGCACCCTCGACATCATCTACTGTCTTATGCTTTATTCTTCGCCTCTTCTTTTGCTTCTTGACCTCGGTATCCACTGGAACATCGACAGCTGTCTGTGCTATCTCAGTTTCGGCTTGCTCAGATCGCTCTTTTGTTCTCTTGCGCTTCTTGTCCTTGGCTGGTTTTGCATCCACGGCTTCACTACTTGCTGATGCCGCACCATTGTCCAATAACATCTCGTTATCCGCTGGATCTGCCTTGTTTTTCGATTGCTTGCGCTTCTTTTTCTTGCCGATACTATCTGCATCACTCGGTGTTGCTACTTGCTCCACAGATATGTCAGGTGCTTCCTTTGCCGAGCCCCTCCGACGTTTCTTGCTGGGTTTCAGTCCGGTCGCTGCCACTTCCTGCGCCGCCGCTCCCGCTCCTGCATTTTGAGCCTGTTCCAGCTGCTTCTCGGCTTTTCTCTGAGCTCTATACTCTTTACTGGCCTTTCTTTCTCGTGGTTCCTTGTTCCTCTTGCGACTTCTCGCGCCTTCAACATCCTCGCTGCCAGCTGGATGCGAGTCTGCCCAAGCTATATCATGCTTTGATTTCTTTGCCTTCGGTCCTGGTCTCGTAGTATCAGAGAACTTCCGTTTGCCTAGGTGAGTCATCGCCGTTGCCTGGGCAGCCTCTTCCTCAGTCAAGCCTAGAACCTTGCGCCCAACAGTTGAGAATGAGGATCGTCGTTGAGCGACTTCTTTCGGATCTTCAGTCATTGGCTTGGTATCTGAAAATGCTTTGCCGAAGAGAGGGTCGTCTTTCTCTATAGTGCTTGCCATGATCTCGGCCTTGATGAAATTTGTATAGAGGTTGTTGTACTTGAAGCCTTTGAGCCGTGGTAGATCTGTAGGCGCGGCCTAAATGCATATTAGATTGACCGTCGTACATCGATCTTTGTAGGCAATAACGGACCGCAACTGCAGGCTTTCCTACACCTTTCAGACTCTTGTCAAAATTGGTCAACCACCACTGATCGCTAAAGTCGTGCTTTTTATTCCCAATGCCAAGTGCGTCTGCTTTATGCTGGACCAGGAGCGGGCGAGCGAGACCGCGATTGGTGGTGTCGAGAGAGTGACCTTCGCCACGCCAGCCTTGACCTTTCAGTAATGTCGAAGCGTCCATAGGTTGTGCTTGCAACTCGCAGCTCTACCGGTACTTTAGTGTTGATCTTATTGGAAACTTTTGTCGAATGTGAAAACAGGGTCCAGTACTCAGTCGGTCCGAGGTGCGGCGCAGCCTGCCCCAACATCATCATCCATGTTTAGGCAGGTAATCTTCGTCGAACAACAACATATAGGACGCATCATGATCTTGTACTCTAGAAGCTACGTGGGTGAAGGCATGGTACAGTGATAATCTCGCGAGCACCTCATGAGCTGTGGAAGACAGATGGAACGTGAGGCTATTCACGAGAGCCAAAACTATAGCAGCAGTTCATCGGAAGACATTGATCTGGTCCTCAATCTGTCAAGACTTGACCGACATGACCGGCATGAACGTATCACGGCGGGCCTCAGTGGCATGCGTCGGCTGATTGCATGCGTGACCACATAGCCTCGTCTTGGGCGGGTTGTCATGGTCGCGACCAATGTTGTGAAGCAAACGCTATTGAACCAAACGACGACGGCAACAACAACAACAGTAGGGTTATCATCACTTAATACAGCTCGCTGCGATTGAACAAGATCAACCTCTGTAACCTCTGTTTCTGCAAATCTATGTATTTGATGAGGAAGTAACTGGAGATCTGCCGTTGTAGATCTGATTCCAAATCCAGCTCGAGTCTCGACCCTACGTTTCATGTTATTCTGAAACACACTCTTTCATCCCCAAAGCGAATACGTCCACACCTCGGTTTCGCGTCCACGGCTAGGGCTGACGTGTTTTTCCCACGTCGATCACACGACCTTCCTCTTCCTTCACCTTTCCCAATTCTCTTTCCAACCTATTTTGCTTTCACCTTGTCTGAATACCAAATTCGCTATTCACAATGGCGCTGTCGAAGTCTGAAACGACACGCTTCGGCTTTGACAAGACCTCGCCGACTCCAAGTCCACGTTCATCGCCACCTACCACAAGCTATCAAACACCCAAGTCGCGTCTTCCAGTCCGCAATCGTCAAGGCACACCTCAAAGCGAGGGCTCAACATCCACCGCAACCCGTGTGGCTCTAACAACAATCATCAACAACAGAAGAACACCTTCGCCTCATCCTAGT
>Ga0268246_10000706_pt1 | contig 13435 bp, 4 predicted proteins | sample AgamicOrSfe_FD_200242 | JGI IMG/M metagenome (GOLD analysis project Ga0268246, IMG submission 200242) | Agave microbial communities from Guanajuato, Mexico - Or.Sf.e (v2) (version 2) | ecosystem: Host-associated > Plants > Phyllosphere > Phylloplane/Leaf | place: Guanajuato, Mexico | collected...
CCCCCCATCCCTCAACGGCGGCATAATAAGCACCATCCCATCCACCGGGCTTCCCGACGGCGCAATGATGCCCTCGTACGTCCCAAACGCCCTCTTTCCCCACGCCATATCCGCATGCACATACGCGCGTTGGGAACTGCACAGCACATTCGTCGTCGCCATCCCAACTATCGCCTTGGGCATGAACAGCTGCGGATTTGGCGCCTTGATGGTCCGATGAAGCAGACTGCCCACGAGATTCGCGTTCACAGACTGCACGGATGTGCGGATCGCGTGGGCAGCGGCTGCGAGGCCGGAGGGGCCGGGGAGGATGACTTCGGAGGCTGAGATCGGAGCGGTGGAGATGAGGATGAATGCGTTTCCGATCCAGCCTGGGGACAAGGGCGCGGGGAGCTGGGAGCGGAAGTCGACGGCGTTGGAGTAGGGGAAGGGGTCGTTTGGCTGGATGATGGAGGCGCTGAGGCGGGCGCGGACGATGGCGCGCCAGATGAGGGCGTTGAGGGCGTCGGAGGTGGAGATCCAGGATGTGCTGGTGTTGGTGTTGGGTGTGCTGGCTGGAGAGGAGGAGGAGGCTGCGGCCTTGAGCTTTGCGGCTGAGGCGGGCGAGAGATGGAATTGCGCGTTTACCATGTCTGTGCGGGGTTTGAGGGAGCCAAGGTGGGACGAGAGGTCGGAGTAGTCTTTGTAGTATTGCAGGCAGGCGTCTGGATCGACGTCTGCGGGGATTTGTACAATGTCAGCGCGGTTGAGATTCAGCTTGGAGGCTAGGCGTGATGGTGCAGTGGCATGACCCTCGCCGTCAGAGATGGCCGCGCAGTGGCTCGCAAACAGGCGTGTGAGCTCGGTCATTGAAGTTCCATCAGCAATGATATGATGGTAGGAATAGGCCAGAAAGAGGCCTCCATCGACAAGATTGGCCTGTATCATGAAGACGTCGGGGGGCGTGCCAGGAAGTGGTGGAGCTATTTGCGGTAGTGGTAGGTAAGTAGTCCACGCGAATTCCGATGAGGGAAAACCCTTTGCTTTCATTGCTGCAAAGCTGACGGTCGAGGTCAGGTCGTTGACGACTAGACGTGCTTTACCGGGCACGATGGAGATGCGGTTGTCAGTTCGACCGACGTCTGATGCGGCGACGGCACTGCCAGCGAGGAAGGGAACGTCGTTCACTGTGGCTTGTAAAGCTTTGAGGAGGACGGACGTGGTGTCTTGTATGTCTGTCGGAAGGCCCTCGAATGCAAGGATCCGGCACGAGTAGACAGAGCCATACATTTGATCAAGAGGTGACAACTCCATCTCTTCGAAATGCGGACCGCTGACAGCGTGGTCATTGATGACTGGCATGATGTGTGAAGTGGTCCAGAATAGTAGCTAGGTTGAGATTAATGTATGATACAACGATAGGACCGGCGAGAGAATAGAATTCACTGGGCTGTATCTGCTTTAAGTACGGAAAGTATGATAGTAACTTGCATGTTGATATTGGGGGTCAGTCCCCAGGGCGCTGCATGGAGGTGTCGATCAAACACACATGCCTGTCGGCGCTCGCTTGAGTGCGAGTCGTCCAGCACTTGGGCCGGCGTAGCCATTTCCGCGTTCGCTGCCACCACCTTACCGCCGCCTCCCCACCTGCTAAGCCGGTTTCAAAAAAAATACACAGCCCTCCTCGCTCCTCCCCTTACTGCCTCAAATGCGTATGATATCCTTCCGTTATCAGTCCCTTCTCGCTGGCACGTGCGTAGGAGGGCATGGTCCACTGGACGGCACGCGGGCGCGGCCCGCTAGCCCCCAGTATATAACCTGGAACCTGGAAGATATGCAACACCACGTCAAGCGCTTGGATCTGCGGCCAAATGCCTCATCGAAACGTGGATTGTCTGACCAAGAGTCCAAGACAGAATAAAGATAATCTCGAGATAGCCCAGAAGCTCGCAACAGGAGCAAGGACAGTCTCCGCTTGCTGAGAAGAGAAGCTATGAGCTTTGATCCTGTTTGTGCGCCCTGATGATGTGCAAGGTCCAGGTTCAAGGTAGTTGGAAACGACAAACGAGACACGTGCCCCTCGTTGCCCCTCGCCCCTTTCCCGTGAAGTGCCTCCTCTCTCTTCTCAAACAGGAAGTCGTGCTTGACCATCAGTGAGTTGACTTGGCGATGGAAGAGGAAACCAACTGTCAATTTCTGCTGACTGGGGCTGGGGCTGGCGCGTGAGGTGCGAGATATAATATAAGCATAAGCTGAATAAGCTTACGCTTGGACGCCTTCAGGTATCTGTACTGCAACGACTGCATGTAGGGAGCCTTTTCCCAATGAGGCAGACAGTAAACGCTCTAGCAGGCCTGTGGTTTCTGATTACTGTATCTCACTGCCATGACTACAAAGTGATATGAGACTATGTGAGATAAAGCTGATGATTACAAGCGCAAGAGCATTCAAATACCTGTTCAAGTCCGCTGTCCTCATGCTTGTTGTTAGTATAGATTGATAAGAACAACAAGCACTGAAAACCAGCCACCATGCCTTCCATCATCCCCATTGCCCCTGCCTCAGAAAATACCACCACTTCCTTCCCACATTGGCCTCTTCAGATCAAGGGCCAACGCTCGAAGTCGACACACACCGCCGTGATTCGAGGTGGCGGCCCCTCGGCCCTCGCAGCCTCCATCGCCCTAGCCCTCGCTGGCTGGCACGTCCAACTAGCCTCCCTTCGCTCCGCCACAATCTTCACCCGCACAGCCGCCATCGTGCTCCGTCCAAATGCCGCCATTCATCTCCAAGCTCTGGGCGGACTACAATACCTCGAGGACCGCGGCGCAATTCCCTTCTTGTCGAGCACACAGATTGACAATCCCTACCTTGGCATCCATGCCACGCTGCAGAATGTCGATTTTAGAGCGCCGGAGTACGATGAGGAGAATCCGATGATGAATAGTGTCACGTTCACTCTCATGCTGAATAGTCTGGAGGAAGCGTTGGCGCATCGGGCAAGGGAGCTGGGGGTTGTGATTCATGAGGAGGCCACGGTGAGGCTGGAGAAGAGAGCTGGCACGAAGCGCATGCATGCGACGTTGAAGTTCACTGGTTCTTCCAGCATGGAGTTGCAGAAGCACGACGTCGACCTCGGTTTCCCTGACCTCGTGGTGTGTGCATCGGGAAAAGGCGACAAGAGTCTCGAGCGCGAACTTGGTGTCGAGCGACTTCACGGCATCAACTATACCGCAGACACCTTGCCGGTGCCCGGGTCTCGAATGTGCCGTTTTGGCGAGGCCGGCGAGATTGAGACGCAGTACTGGTTGAATGTAGGGCCGATGCGTGTACCTGAGGATGGATCCTGCAGCTTCTTGGGCGGGTGGTTTGAAGATGTGTATCCTTTTGACGGTGATGACAAGGGGAAGGAAGTGATGGAATCGGTTTCGCCGCAGAAGCAACCTACAGCCGACTTCATCATGCGCTGGCCGGCACGAAAGGACGACACCAAGCAAGATGGGATATTCAACGTGCTTTCCATGATCCCTCGCGGGCTTGACCTTGATGCAGAGTCCTTTGAGGCGCGCATTCTGGGAAAAGTGAATCATTACCTTGGCAGTGATTTCGAGACCTACGACGACCTTGCAGCAGCGCACCTTGATCCTGAATCTGCGAAGCGCTCCAAAATCCCAGTCAAGGTGGAACGATGCAGTCTCCCAACATATGTCTACGGCTCAAATGTTGTCGTCATTGGCGATGCCGCTGCAAGCTGTACACCGGCGGGAGGCATTGGCGCATCTATTGGGTTCTTCGATGACAATGTGGCCATTAGCATATTGGCGCAGAGGTTTGGGCAAAGGTATGAGGCTAAGTCACGAGGGGAGGAGCCTGAAATGTCAAGGGAGGCTGCATTGGACGAGTTCAACCTGAACAAAGCGAAGGGGACGCTGAAGTGGGTGGACACTGCGTTCTATACGTATGTGACGACCGAGGAGGCGAAAAAGATTGCAGCGAGGGTGAGGGCGGTGAAGGCGGGAATGGTAGTCTCTCGGAGGGAGTGACCTCGAGGCTTCGATGGGTGAGTGGTCAGAGCTGGAGGGAGGTCTTTGGATGAAGCAAGGAGGATGTGAGAGCGACGTCGGAGGAAGAAGGAGTGAGGAGAAAGCTACCAAATATAGAACAACAAAGCGGGGAAAGGTCGAATAGAGTAATTGATGTTCAGGGGCTGAAACTGAAACCGTCGCTTGCCTTGCCCTTGCCTTCTGCCCCAGCCTCGTGAGTGCTTGATCTTCATGCCTTCGTCTCTGCAACACGAAACAACAGGTATACGGGTTTCAAGAAATCACCGAAACGGCAGTCTTGTTCGTGCTCGATATTGTCTCTGTCGTATGCAGAACAGATCATTCTTGTGCAACGCTGTTGGACAGCTTACTTTCTTCCTGTTGTCGTGCCAGGGTCTTCAGGGCGCTTAAGTGTATCTGTACAGTATCAGCTGTACCTGTAATCGTATCACGGCGCGTAGCGACTGCGATCGTCGTACAGATCGTACAGATCAGGTGAAAGCCTCTCGACCAACTGCTACAAAGAGCTCTCGTCGCGGCGGTCTGATGGCGCCGCGTTACGCTGGGTGATGTGTGTCGCAGCCTGGTCACGACCCTGCTACCTACAATCAGCAAGAGAGCCAGCAGAAGCTCACTCTAGTCGCATGTCCCTATCCAGTGCAAGCAAGCTGATGACTAGTCGAGAGCTGAAGTTGAAAGCAGATTGACCACTGATGGACAAAGGTTAGGGCAAGGCTACAAATGACGCTAAGCTTCAGGTTTCTATACTTGTGACAAAGATACTTCGCCTTGCCCCGCCACCCACATTTTAGATCTCTGCTGTATCTATAGGACAAGGCTTCACGACTCGCGAGGCTCTCTTTTCATCGATTGTGCATATAAGACGTCCTGTTGTACCTCACAGTCCTACTTTCATCATCATCAATCATCTCATCATCTCACGTCATCTCACTTCAACTCAGCTGACATCTTGTCTCACATCCCACTCTCCCCGACCACTCCATTCACTCAGCGCATACTTTCTCGAACTCACTACATCCCTCCAACATCTTCTACCTAACACAACAAGCTCTCACCAATAACCCCCAACCCACTTCTTCAACCATGAAGACCTCGTTCGCCCTCGCCTCCGCCATCTTGGCCGCCACAACTTACGCCCAAGTCACCGTCAACGGCAGCCAGAACATCACGTGTGTGACTCCAGGCAACTACTGCGCAGGCCAGTTCATCATCCACTGTTACGGCGCCTCAGGCTACATCGGCAATTGCCAAGACAACCTCGACAACTTCTCCGCCACCTGCGTCCAAACCAACACCACCTCCGCAGACGGCATCTGCTGTATCCCAGGCACCAACTGCCCCGGCTACCCGATCGCAAACAGCACCACCACGACCTCCACCGTCACAACTACCTCCACCACCGCTCTCGCTACAAGCTCAAGCATCGACTACTTCTTCAACACCTCCTCCTCCGTCATCCTCGTCCCCGTCACGCCTGTCACTAGCTCCTCCATCTCCTACGTGACCAGCTCGGTGGCACCCTACGCCAACGCTACCACCACCACCACTTCTGCCGTCGTCGGTCCTACTGGAATCTCGGTCTCGACCCCGATCACGCCTACATTCCCCATCGGCTCGTCCACTCCTCTCGAGACCTCTACCATCGCCACCTCTACGCTACTTGGTACCTCGACACTTGCTACCTCCACCCTCGCAACATCCGCCCTCGCACCATCCGCCCTCGCCACATCCGTCCTCGCAGGCAGCAGCACATCCGTCCTCGTCGGCGGCACATCCACCATCACCGGCACCATCACTTCCACCGCCACCATCGGCGGCTCCGGCTCTGGTTCCGGCTCCGGTTCAACCACGACTAATACAGCCGTCGTGACCGCTTCTCAGATTTCTGACGGTCAAGTTCAGGCGACGAGTGCTGGTGCAGCTCCTACCACTTCAACGGTGACGCCGTATAAGGGTGCTGCGGCGAATATCCAGGCCGGTGGGATTGTGGGGGCTGTGGCTGTTGTGGTGGGGGCTTTGCTGGTGTAGGATGGGAAGTTAAGTGAGGGAGAAAGGGGCGATGGGACGTGATGAAAGGGGGGTTCAATGGACGAACAGTTGGAGAGGTGCTGGTGAAGGAGACGTCGGGATGGCATGGCATGAGCACATATGATGGAATCCGACAAAGTGGAATCGGACAAAGTGGAATGGAAAGACCTGCAATACTGTAGCTATGATCTGACTGCTTCTAATCAATGGATCAATACCAAGACTGCTTTGACTGCTCCCTTCTTTCGCCCAGGTCGTTCCTGTGTTACCTTTGTACTCGGACTTTGTACCTTGCCTTTGCTCCTTTTCCCCTCTGCACGACTTTCGTGCTTGTCCTCTCGCGTGCTTACTTGCTTGCTTGCTTGCTCTTCGCTAGCTACATCCTATCTGTCTTCCTCCAAGCTCTGCCACGTCCGACCTTGATTCGGCAATCATCGCATCTTTGCAAGAACAAGTGTGTCATGACAATGACACGCCGCGCTGCCCCTGCTCTTGTCCTCCCACATCTCACACTGCACCTCCGTCCGCACCCGACCTTACAGGCCGTGCTGCCCGCTCCAACATTTCTCGCAGCTGTCCCGACAAAGCGTCAATCATCACCGTCATCGCTCTCGTCTTGGCATTGAAGCCCTCGCACTCAGTATCCCCGACGCTGAGTGCCTAGAGTGCTGCTACCTTATCCGCTATGCTTGAGAGGCCGCGGTATGTTCGAGTTGGCTCGTCTATAGTGTCACGGTGTGCTTGGTGGAGGTCAATGTGTTCGCGGAGGAGGTTGCTGTGGACTTGAAGGGTATCCAACCACTCGCAATCGATTGGTGGATCGTGATCGTGCAGTGCTGGTGGATCTGGAGGAGGAGGAGGTGGAGGTGGTGAAGCGTATGAGGGTTGGTGGAAAGCAAGGGCGGCTTGTGATTCGAGTGGTGTGTGCCATGATTCAGAAGGAGATGTTGCGATGGATGGACCCTGCGTGATCGTGTGTCAGCGTCTATTCTAGCACAGATGAGTTCGTCGAGACTGCGAATGGGTGGGATTTACCTCGATATCAAAATCACTCTCCAGACTCTCTTGTGCAGTGTCAAGTATGTTCGACTGTGATGGCATTCTTGCACCCTGTGTCTCGGCTACCGCGAAACCAAGCACCGAAGTTGTCGTAGGAGATGTAGTCGCAACAGCCGCATGGCCGATAATGAGTTCGCAGGCGCGCTCAGCTTCAGCTGCAGCTGTTTGTGATTGTATGCCACCAGCAGCGTCATTGGTGGTAGCGACAGGCATGGTCCTCTGTCCCAGCTGAGGAAATTGAGGGTACGGAGGAATCTGAGGAAAGGTAGGGAGGCTATCTCTAGGTAAATAAGCTGATGGCCTTGGCCTCTGGCCTCGCTTCCAAGGAAAGGGATCAGATCTCCTCATTGCTTGAGCTTGATCGAACGAAAGTGCGCGATGTGGGTGGGTCTTGATTGTGAGCGGGCGATAGGGAGGACGGTGACGGAATGTTACAGTCTTTACATGGAGTGCAAAAGAAGGATGAGAAGTGGAAGCTCCTAGATAAGAAATGGAAGGGAGGAGAGAGAAGGGGAAAGGCACTACAAGCAAACAGTGCACGGTCATCTTTTCGAGGTGAGACAATCCAATCATGATTAGCCTTCTCGCCAACCCGATGCATGCAAGCAGGTACAAGCGCAGTAGCCACATATAGTGAGAAAGCATTGGACAAAGCATCTATTCAGCACTTCTTTTCTTTCAAGTTGTCGGAAATGAACCCGGCGATGCAAGCGACCGGTGTTACACGGCAGCGCTGGTAGGGCGCGCGGAACACCTGCACCACTGCACGCAATGTGTACACACATAAAATGGTCTTCCGGTCCTCACCTTGAACCACATCCTGTAGTGGTCCGATGCTAGCACCGAAACAGGAAAGAGGAACAAAGAGGAGGTGTTGATGGTGATGGAGTCTTTAGAAGTTCAAGTTTGGGGCGTGTGTTCGGACCCGGAAGAGTTGGTCGGTTTTTGATTCTGGAAGCCATCGCTGCTTGGCCGACAAGCTCATCTGTTGATCCACGCCACAGCATTTGAGTCTATTTGGCTTGGGGCTGTCAAGTGACTGTATGAGCTTGCTTACTGGTCTGGAACAAAGCGCGGGCAATAGCCGGTTGTGCAGAAGAATAGGAGGGAAGGAGGGCGGGGTGTAGACGCATGCAAGTCGGGACGCTTCATTGATACCCATGATGAATGCATGGACTGATCTTGCTTGCACCAGCAGTCATATGCTATGGAGATTGTGAATTGATCATTACCATAAAGTCATTACATGCATCTCCCAAAACCTCATTGTCTATAAAAGTTCCTATCATTCCAAGACCTCGGAAACACCAACCTGCAGCCTCTGCGTCACATCCTCATCGCACCTCTTAGTTCCTCCACCGCCATACCTTGAACCACGCACAAATCCCCGTCCACAACACCGGCCAAAACACCCATGGCACATTATCCCTCAGCACCTTGTAAATCCATTCCTCGATCCCCTCATGCAGCCCACCCTCCGTGAAGAACTTAATCGACATAAGATCGTACGTCAACTGCTGCACCTTCTTCGCCCGCACAAACATGTCCTTCTCAAACTTCTTCACCTCGCCCGCAAGATTGCCCTTCTTCCCGGACTTCGCAGTAGCGATGATTGCGTCTGCGAGCCTCATGGCGTCCGTAAGTGCGAGATTGACGCCTTCGCCTGCATAAGGCGTCATGACGTGAGCTGCGTCGCCAATGAGCGTGACGCCGGGCCGATTTACCCATTTGAATCCGACCGGGAGCATGTAGAGACCCGAAACCCAGGGCTCGGCATCTGCGGCATCAATGAACTTCAACAACCTCTCATCCCACCCCTTGAACTTCTCGCGCAGCGCCGCCTGTATGGCCGGGACGTCGTTGGCGTGCTCTTTGAGGAAACCCTCCTCCACCATGAGCGTAGGTCCGAATTGGATGGACCCATCGCCGAGTTGTTGCGCGTTGATGTTCCTGGAGTCGGAGTACGAGAAGAGCGAGCCGCGGTTCACCAGGGCGTAGAGGTCGGGATAGCGAGTCGCGGCGTCCGGGATCTGCATGCGTATGCCTGTGATGCCAGAGTAGGCTGGTTTGACGGTTGAGACGAGTGGGCGGACTTTCGACCAGGCGCCATCTGCGCCGACAATCAGGTCGAAGTCTGTCTCGATGCCAGATGCGAAATGCATGTTGAGCTGCTCATCGACCTTGAGAAGGCGGTGGTTCCAGCGGATAGTGCCTTCTGGCAGTGCAGACACAAGCATGTCCCTCAGGGCTTTCCGGTCGATCTCCGGGCGCCCTCGGCTCGAGCCTTCTTTGGTGCCACCGAGCTGGAGGAACATCTTCATGTTCTTGTCGCAGAGTTTGAGGGCTTCGGCGTCGTAGCGTGCGTGCTTGGAGAACTCGTCCCAAAGACCCATGCGGCGAATGGCGGCAAGGCCGGTGCCTTCGTGGAGGTCGAGAGTGCCGCCTTGGGAGCGCACATTGGCAGAGGCTTCGCCTTCGAAGATGGTGACATTGATGCCTTCTTTGAGGAGGAGTTGCGCTAACGTGCAGCCTGCTGGCCCGGCTCCAATCACGGCGATACGTATGTTGGACATGGTGGGCTGAGGTGTGGTTCGTGTGGCAGGTCAGGTCGATTGTAGTTTTGAGTAGATAGACGGATTGGTTGTAATTTTGAGTGGAAGATGTGTTGTGAGGTATGGAAGCACCGGTGGAAGTGGTGACTTATATAGATGTTGTAGTCACATCGCCGACACTTTGTCGTTGGACAGATTCAGCCACCGTCGTCGCGCGGTCGCGCGGCATAGAGGTTTCGGCCATACATACGGCCGGATTGTCGTGACCGAAGATATCTAAAGCCGAGCCGTCGTTGCGAAAAGTCACGTGCACAGGCGCCGGAATTAGTATCGGCGAGATCAAACATCATGCGATGCGCCTCACCACTTGGCCCGTCCAAGCCGCTTCCACTCTTCCCACCAACTTCTGAGAACACTCCTGCCGCCTCCGGCCATCCCCTCCATGGTCGCGCTCAAGCCGTCTTTTCCTATTACCTCGAACATGGCCCATACTGCCGGTGTCAGCGCTTCTCTTGCGCCATGACCAGTACCAGCCAACCTGCCTTTCAGCTGACACTCGCAGAGCTCCATGAGGACGAGCTGTACATACTGTCCTGCATATCTCTTGGCTTTCCGCGTCTCGTCAGTCAATGGACCAGATGCGCCAGCCTTGGCATTGGACCGCACGGCAGATAGCGTAGGATCACAAAGTGCTGTGATGAGTCGGGTGAAAGCAGCAACCTGCTGCGTGTCAATGCCATCCTCGACACTGCTTGAGATCTGCTTCCAAGGGATCCAGTGAGGTTGCTGCAGTTGACCAAAGGTAGAGGTGCCGGAGCCGATGAAAAGGCAGCGCAGTAGTGCTTGAAGAGCTGGGATAAGGATGTCGAAGCGTCCGCGCAGTTTGCGACGATGGTGCGTGAGGAGACTTTGTAGTAGAGCTGTTGTCAGCATGAAGACTGTGCGAGAGGCTTGTGGCGACGGTGTGATCGCGATAGTGCCTGCCGGGGAACATATCGCAACAATAGTTGACAGTGTGGATTCGATGAGCAGTTGAGGAAGATGTCGAGCATGAGAGTCAAGTAGGATGCGCAGTGCGCGTGCCGCATATGTGAAGGAGGTAATCGACGGCGCTCTTGTCATGTAGAACTGTAATGACTCCGTGATGGAGGGAATAACCTCTTCAGGTAGAAGCTGTTTGTGAGGCTTCCCTTGTGTTGATTTGACAAGGCAGTATAGGATACGCAATTGCTTTTCGTCATACTCTGCGAGCTGTCTTGGCTCGAGCTGTCTGAACAGAACAACCCTCGCATCCTCTTGTGATGCTGCCGTCGTCTCGACTAGAGATTTTTCTAGGGATCTCACACTACTTTCCGAATTCAGAGATGTTAGTAGGGTCGCTGCTTTCGCAACATCCGGGGGCAGTGAGCGTGCGAGCTTCATACGGCAGTCTAACCGGAAGAGTGCAAGTTGCAGTGACACGGACGTTTCTTGTGCTGGAGCTAATTTACCCACGACGGACGCTATCTTTTCCTCTTCGGTAAGCAAGGTTGCGAGGTCGATTGCACAAAGCAAGTGAATTCCTGCGACAGTAGACTCGATCGTACTGACAGCATCTTCTAATAGTAGCTGGCAGGTTATGGTGCACACCCGCCGAATGTCAAGCTTGGGAAGCTGGGCCTGAATGATAAACTTCAGCAGTGTCAAAGATACTGCACTGTGGTTGAGATTGTCGTCATGAAGCCTCGAAGCTTGGAAGGAAGTATTGAATGATTCCGACAATGCTTCCAGATACCTCTCACTTGCAGTCTCTTCCTTGTGCGCTATATGGAATGCCACGATTTGCTGGCAGACAGCGTGGAAAAAAGGAAGAATGATAGCTTGATCGTTCGTGCGGGAGCTGGAGTGATTGATATGGCCATCAACTTGAGCTCCGAGTGCAACCAGTGCTTCGCAGTCGGAGAGCAAAGATGATGTAGCCTTAGCAGCAGAGCGTGGCAAATACCACAGAAGAAGACTCAAACCGCTGGACATTTCCGCACAGTCAAGGCCGGGTGGTTGTCGCAGATAGCCTGCAGTGTCGTCAAGTAGTTCTGGAGGAATATCCTCGGAGTCTGGTAGTACTGCTTTGTCATATATGTTCTTCATAGAATATGTCAAGGCCGACCTCTCATGAGGAGAAGCGCCAGTCCACGCTCCAAATTGAGCATTGATACTAATGCACATCTCTTCCACCTTTGGGCCGACGATCTGCCTCCAGCTCATGATGAGATCATGTAGTTGTGGAGCAGGCTCACTAGCTTCGAGCAGCCATCTGTGCAGATCACCTTGCTCTTTGCCATATAGATCTTCAACCGTAGCTGGTAACAAAGCAGGATATTGAATGAGTACTTTGGATAACTCAATGTGATTTTGCAACGATTCTGGCTGGCTGTTGGTTTCCGAAATGCACAGCTGCTCGAGCAATTGACCAAGTTGTTGCAGAAGCCCAAATCTGGTCTTGGTGCAAGTGTGATTTCTACTCTGGAGGTCATCGTACAAGGAACCAACAGCTGATATGCAGTTCAAAATCTCGAAGTCGATACTTCCTGATTCGATTGCTCTGGCAAGGGACTTCTGTGCTAGAGTCTCGAATTCATGAGGTTTGCTTGTTATTCTTTCAACATCTTCCTCTGCTGAGACTGAAAACAGCACTTGATGCAGGGCTGCAAAAAGGTGCCAGAGACGACCTTGAACGAACGTTTGTGGATGGCTTCTGGACTTCAAGTGTGCTCGTACTCCTAAGTATAGTTCTTCCAGCTTCGGTAGCGCAGCCCTACTGTTGTCTACACTTCGCATAGCGAGCAAAATGGAAGAAAGTAAGGAAGCGTTTGCAGTGAGTACTTCAATGCTAGTCGTTCGCTCGGAGTCTCCTCCAGCGATGATTCCTTCAGAATAGCCCTCAAGTATGTCAGAGAGCTGGCGTGTAGTGAGCGCAGTGTCAAGATGTGAGCTCAGAGCCTCCACGAGCTCAACGTCTTCCCAGATCAGTCCTTGCTCGGGTGCCGGTTTTTGTCTGAACGGTGTCGTCAACGCGTCCTGCCACATATCCAGGAACCTTTTGAGATTGCGAGCTGCGACGAGCGCCTTGAGTAGTGGTAACAGAATCTCATCTCGAATAGTGGTATATTGCGCATCACTTGACACGACTGGTCCCAGCCGCTTGAACACGGCCTTCAAGTTCGCCTCGTTGTCCACAAAGAGACCGCTGTCAATTTTGATGAGCTCGCCGAGAAGTCGCCAACTGTCTTCAGCTATGAAAGCGTAATTCTTGATGATTGCTTCGATCGTGTCTCTCTTGAGTATTACGCGATGCTTTGAGATAAGCTGCACAAGCTCGCCAAATTGCGAGATGTTGTGCGAAGATGCTGAAGGTGACTCCTGTGGATTGCAGCCAAGACTTATTGCCAATGCGATGAATAATTGCTCTAACCAAGGTGACTCTGCTATACGTCTTTTTGGAGTCGACGTTGGTATGCAACGGATCGCGAGCTCGAACAGCGTAGGAACAGCATCAAGAGTAGCAGAATTGTCGCTCAGTGGTTTGAGTATCTCGCCTAGGTTAGTTTTAGGTCGTGTGCCTTCGTCAGATTTCGTAGATTTGTCTTGAAGTCGCGCTTGTCGTTTAGTAGGCAAAATGACATGCTCTGCCAATAGTCTTTCTAACAGAGCTATGAGTCGACTGTTCTGGTTGCCTTGACGCTGATGAAGATTGGAACCGGGAGAGTGCTTCAA
>Ga0268246_10000708_pt1 | contig 13411 bp, 16 predicted proteins | sample AgamicOrSfe_FD_200242 | JGI IMG/M metagenome (GOLD analysis project Ga0268246, IMG submission 200242) | Agave microbial communities from Guanajuato, Mexico - Or.Sf.e (v2) (version 2) | ecosystem: Host-associated > Plants > Phyllosphere > Phylloplane/Leaf | place: Guanajuato, Mexico | collected...
GAGGAATGAGAAGAGGAGGAGGACGAAGGGGGGAGAGGGGGTTAAGAGGGAGGAGGTGGAGAATGGGGGGGTTATTAGTAGGGCTACGATGGTGGTGTGAATGATGGTGTGAGCACTGTATGTGCAGACGAAAAGCACTACAATCTGGCCATAGTCACGTCAGAGCGTCCACGCTGTCGACATCATCAGATCCTACAACGAGCTACGACCAGCAGATTAGCTACGGGTTGCAGCAGACAGGAACCGGAACATGAAAGTCGGTGCCAAAGTTCTGCAGGTAGTCATGAGGCCAGCATACACAGAGCAATTATTTGACATGCTTGGATCTCATTCGTGGGTGGACTTTGGGGAAGCACATCCTCAAGATCTACAGCCGAACGGCATTCAGGAAGAGGAGAAGAGTCTACGACAAAGAGGCGCCATGATTGAGGCACGTCATGGAGATCTGCTCGGTCCTCCAGTCATCAGTTAGGTGCATGGCTCCTGGGTGACTTTGCGAAAAATAGCCAAGTCTAAATACCTAGGAGGCACTTGATTATCAGGCAAATGGCTACCATTCCCATCCGGGTATTTCACCTGTCGCTTTGCTCGTTCTACTCCCTCAACGAGCTGAGATTAAATGGTACTCGCGGATGCTGATGTCTTGCCATATATGAGATGTCTAACACTCTGAAGAGCTGGATCACGTGAACGTCGTAGTGAGGCGAAGATCCCGTTTAGACCCTGTAAATAAACAATAGAGTTCAGTGATTGACTCCATCCGATCTCTACCTATTACACGCTCTTATAGCGCGCTCTCTGCCTCCATCGCCGCCTCTTTACTAACCTAGCAGGACTCTCAGACATATGCGCATAATCTAGACGACATCTCACACGCGTCAAGGAGCAGATATGGACTCTTCAGTCATCTCCTTCGACGGCGGGGCGGACTCCGATGCATTCTCACCTGAAGTGAAGAAGGCCAAGGCAGCACCAAAGAAGGCTGCCGCTGCGACAAAGCCCAAGGTAGCGCCCAAGGCAGCGCCGAAAAAGACCACTCAAACCACGCTCAAGACGATCGCTACCAAGAAGCGCGCAAAGCCAGATTCGGAGGATGATGAGAATACAGACCAAGATGATGACTCCCTCCTCTCCAAGCAGTCTGGGACACCTCCAAATGCGAAGAAGCAGAAGGTGGCGCCGGTCAAGAAGTCAAGTGGAAAGCCTCTAGGTCAGATCGACAATGAGAGCTACGATGTCGATAGTGTGGCGGAGGGACGTCCAGCCAGCGCGAAGAAGAACAAGACTGGCACAGAGCAGTACCAGAAGGTGTGCTACTTGCATGCGTCTCTGCTGCACAGTATTGCTAATACAATTCAAAGATCACACAACTCGAGCACATCCTCAAACGTCCAGACACGTACATTGGATCAGTGGAAAGGACAGAGACCAAGATGTGGGTCTTTAACTCTGAAACAGAATCAATGGAGTCGCGAGAAGTCAGCTTTGTGCCTGGTCTGTACAAGATCTTCGACGAGATCATGGTGAATGCGGCAGACAACAAGCAGAGAGACAAGAACATGGATGAGATCAAGGTTGAAGTCGATCGTGAGAATGGCTTCGTCAGCGTTCAGAACAACGGACGTGGTATCCCAGTCGAGAAGCATGAGGTGAGCCATTCATGGATACATTGATTTGACTTCCTCACTAACAATCATCGCAGAAAGAAGGCATCTACATTCCCGAGATGATCTTCGGTCATCTTCTGACTTCTTCCAACTACGATGATGATGAGGCCAAGGTCACTGGTGGTCGCAACGGATATGGTGCCAAACTCTGCAACATTTTCAGTACCAGGTTCATACTGGAAACGCAGGACTCCAAAAGTGGTCAGAAATATGTGCAGACATGGCACAACAACATGAGCAAGATGGACAAAGCGAAGATCACCGCCGCAAAGGGCAGCGATTACACAAAGATCACGTTCTACCCAGACTTCAAGAAGTTCGGCATGGATGGGATGGATGATGACTTTGAAGCATTGGTGAAGAGGCGTGTGTACGATATGGCAGGTACCGTTTCAGGTGTGAAGGTGTTCCTTGACAAGAAGAGAGTCAAGATCACCAACTTTAAGAAGTACATGGAGATGTTCACGAAGGCATTGAAAGAAGAAAGCGCAGGAGTGAAGTCCGAGGAGACAACACAACCAGACCAGTCTACTGTCATTCTCACCGACAATCCACACGAAAGGTGGGAGATCGGTTTTGCTGTTTCGGATGGATCATTTCAGCAGGTTTCTTTCGTCAACTCGATCGCAACGACATCCGGCGGAACACACGTCAACTACATTGCCGATCAGATCGTCACTAAGTTGGGAGAGATCGTGAAGAAGAAGAACAAGGGTGGTGTGGCATTGAAGCCGAACCAGATCAAGAATCACATCTTCCTATTCGTCAATTGTCTGATCACGAACCCGGCTTTCACATCTCAGACGAAGGAGCAACTCACGACGAAGCCAAGTCAGTTCGGTAGCAAGTGCTCAGTCTCCGAGAAGTTCTTGAAGGATATTGCAAAGACCGAAGCAGTTAACAACATCATCCACTTTGCGCAGCAAAAGGCAGATCAAGTACTGAAGAAGTCGGATGGCAACAAGCGAACGCGCATGAACAACTCCAAGCTCACAGATGCAAACAAAGCCGGAACGAGAGAAGGTCCTCGATGCACATTAATCCTGACCGAAGGTGACTCTGCCAGTCTTTTGGCTTTGGCGGGGCGAGCTGTCGTTTCTCCGGATCACATTGGTGTCTTTCCATTGCGTGGTAAATTGCTCAATGTGCGAGATGCCTCAATTGATCAGATCTCGAAGAATGCTGAAATCCAGAATATCAAGAAGTTTATGGGATTACAGCACAAGAGGGTCTACACGAACACCAATGATCTACGCTATGGTCATCTGATGATCATGACTGATCAGGATCACGATGGTTCTCACATAAAAGGTCTACTGATCAACTTTTTGGAAGTCCAGTTTCCAAGCTTGCTCAAAATCGATGGCTTCTTGCAGGAATTTATCACACCCATCATCAAGGTCTGGAAAGGCGATCCGAAGAACCCGAAGCAACTACAGTCGTTCTTCACAATGCCACAGTATGAAGCTTGGAAGCAAGAACCGGGCCATGAGAAGGGCTGGGACCACAAATACTTCAAGGGATTGGGAACCAGCAGACCAGAAGATGCACAGGACTACTTCAAAGACCTTGATCGCCACCTGAAGCAATTCGCGACGATCAAACAAGAAGAGCCTGAGCTCATCGATCTTGCATTCTCGAAGAAGAAGGCTGATGCCAGGAAGGAGTGGCTACGCAACTTTCGTCCCGGCACTTATCTTGACATGACGACTGAGGAGATTACTTACACCGATTTCATCAACAAGGAGCTGATCCTCTTCAGCATGGCTGACAATGAGCGTTCCATCCCGTCTGTGATCGACGGCTTCAAGCCAGGTCAGCGCAAAGTCTTGTACACTTGTTTCCGCCGCAATCTGAAGAAGGATGTCAAGGTTGTTGAGCTTGCTGGTTCAGTATCTGGTCTCACTGCTTACGCATACGGTGAAACCTCATTGCAACAGACAATCGTCGGTCTAGCTCAAACCTTTGTCGGTTCGAACAACATCAACTGTTTGGAGCCTAGTGGTAACTTTGGTTCTCGTCTGCAAGGTGGACAGGATTCTGCGAGCGCTCGTTACATTTACACGAGACTGTCGCCATTTGCTCGGAAGATCTTCATGGCAGCGGACGAGCCTTTGCTGACTTACAACACCGACGATGGCAAGACCATTGAGCCTCAAGCATACGTGCCTGTGGTGCCCATGATTCTGGTCAATGGAGCCAACGGTATCGGTACTGGTTGGAGTTCGACCATTCCCAACTACAATCCTCATGAGATCGTCGACAACCTCAAAAAGCGCATGGAGACTGATACCAAAGACAGCATGGCTCGCATGGAACCGTGGTTCCGCAGCTGGACGGGCACAACCGAAAAGATGAGTGCAGATCGTTACAAGTTCACCGGCACTATCACGCAGACTGGCGACAATGAGGTCCAAGTCACCGAGCTGCCCATTCGGATGTGGACACAAGACTTCAAGAACTGGCTTGAAGAGGTCATCAAAGGTGAGAAAGCACCTTCTTGGATCAAGGATTACACCGAGTACAACACCCCAGACAAGGTGCATTTCATCATCAAACTCGAAGACAAGCACATGGCAGACGCGCTTGCGAAGACACTTGAGGAGTCTTTCAAGCTTACACAAAGCATTGCTACTTCCAACTTGGTTGCGTTTGATGGTCAGGGTCGTATACAAAAATATGCGAATGAGCTTGACATCCTGGAGGAGTTTTACCACATTCGATTGGACTTTTACAGGAAGCGAAAGGTTAGTGTGTGAGGGGACATTCATTGTTACTCTGCTAACAATACCTAGATGCACCTCCTGCGAGAGCTGGAGCGCGAGCTTGACAAGCTCAACAACCAGGCGAATTTCATCCGCATGATTGTCGACGGCAACCTTGTGATCTCTAAGAAGAAGAAGGCAGTCCTCGTACAAGAACTTCGCAGCAAGAACTTCAAGCCGATCCCGAAGGTCTCGGATGCTCGTAAGGAGGGTGAGTTCGAGCCAGCTCTTCAGGATGAAGACGCAGAGGACCCTGAGCAGGAGAAAGAGGGCGCTTCCGATTATGACTACCTCTTGGGCGTGAGTGATCTCCTCTATCTTTGATCAAGCAAGCTCTAACCATGCGCAGATGGCTATTTGGTCCTTGACTGAGGAACGCATTGAGAAGCTCAACAAGCAAATTGGCGACCTGGACACCGAGCACAAGAAGCTCAGCAAGACGCCTGAGAAGGAGCTGTGGAACACTGACCTGGACGAGTTCATTGCTGAATGGGACTTCCAGCTCGAAGACGAGAAGAAGCGAGCACAGAAGCAGGCCAAGGGTGGGAGACGTGCCTCTACAAAGCTACGCATTGGTGGCAAGCCTACGAAGAAGCGTGCTGGCGACTCGGATGATGACGACGATTATGACTTCGTGACCACCAAAGCCACCAAAGCAAAGGCTGCTGTCAAGACTGAGCCCAAGAAGCAGACCGGATTGGTCGACTGGGGACTCAAACCGAAAGCAAAGACAGCACCTCTCGTGAACGGAATTGAGCAAAAGCCTGTAGCAGCACCACCTGCGGCTGCCGATCTTTCTGATGACGATGTGAAGCCAGCAGGGCGAAACGTTGCGAAGAAGCCTGCAGCTGCAGCTCCTCCAGCCAAGAAAGCCAGGGTATTCAAGATCGATGATGAGTCAGATGGAGAAGATGTCTTCGCTGCAGTAGCCAAGGAGGCCAAGGTTGCTCCTAATGGTCGCGCTGCACGCACTGTTACAAAGAAGTCTGTCAAGTACAACAACTCATCCGACGCCATGACCGACGATGGCGACTTTGACGTCAGCCAGATGGTGAAAGGTATTGGCAGTACGACATCCGCAGCCGCGAAGTCACTTTTCACAGAGTCTTCCGGTCGAGTCTTAGCAGCTACAGCAGCTGCCTCCAAACTCAAGGCTTCCCGCACCATCCCAGACGACGACACCGACATGGACATGGAAGAGACCAACTACGAAGCCTTGATACCCAAAGGCTCTCCCGCTAAACCAGCTGCCAGAAGTGCCCGTGACATGGCTGTCACGGATGAAGACGATTCCCTGCTGAGTCTACATCCAGCACGTACTGCACCACTGAAATCCAATGGCGCGTCAACCAAGCCTGCACCAAAGAGCAAGACACAGTCTCCAGCGGCAAAAGCATATGCCAAGAACATCGCCAAGAAGAACGCTGATGCTGCATTGGAGAAGGCGAAGCCTGCGCCAGCTAGACGAGGCAAGAGAACTATTGTGTCGGAAGACGAGGATGAGGATGAAGAGATGCACGACGGATTTGAGGAAGTTGCAGACGACATCCTTGACATGGATGACGAGTTCGACTCAGACATGGACCTGACCAGGGCGAGCAAGAAAGCTGTGAATATTCCGCCTCCTGCACAGAACAAGGCCAAGGCCACGGCCAAGGCACCTGCGAAGCCTATTGCGAAATCGAAGAAGGCAAAGGATGATGACAGTGACGATGAGGTCAGTATGGCTGAGCTGGATGATCTGCCGGCTGCTAGACCGAGCAGAAGGGCGGTGGCGAGTAAAAAGGCGACGTATGTGGATAGTGAGGAGGATGAGGACGATGAGGTGGAGGAAGATGAGGAGGCGAGTGAGGACTATGATGATGAGGATGATGAGTGAGTACGACAATCATGAATCATGAGAAGTCATAATGGCGCCAGCTGGAGCAGGTTGAATTGGACACGTTGCTGGTTGCTTGGGTAGGCGTGCGGCGAAGCGTGCAGCGTGGTGGTGATGATGGCTTTGCATATGGTGGCGTCCTGGATGAAGATGATAAGGCATGGAGGCGGCACACGCGATGCATTGCATGGCTCAGCGGCACTGGCGCAGGCGTTCGTGTGACCTGAGAGTCCACGACAGGGTGATAGGAAAATTGGGTGTACACTAGTTAGACAGGCAATCTTCGAATAGCAATGACACGAAACAAGTTCGCCTGTGATCAAAGACATTTTGACAAAATACATGCTAACTTTGAGCACTATATCAGAAAACAAGTCTGAGTGGAAGCACTTACAGCATGCTTCTCGGGGATAGGATCACTCTAGACTTGTGACATCGTTCAATGTCACTATAATATGTCACCTCATCGACCTTACTCCTCTATGACCGCCTTCTTCCATTCTCCTGCTTTGCTAGTGCTACTCTGCTAGTCCTGCTCTGCTAGTTCTACTCTGCTTTGATCAACCTGATGGTTGACTGGGAGGCGAGCAATGCGACGCTCGGCGGCAGTGTGAGTGTCGTTTGGGATCAGATTCTCGATGCGGGCGTTCGTCAAGACTAATCTCATGCATTAGCTCTGATGTTTAGTATGCACCATATCACCTCACATACCGATTTGGTCAACGCGGGCATGCCTTTGTTGAGGTAAATCAGGCGGTGCAGCAGCACCAGCGGCCTGAGCCATAGCCTTCACCTTTTTCTCCCTGCGATTGAAGTAGTCCTGCTCTGCTAGACCTGCTCTGCTAGACCGGCTCTGCTGGTCCTGCTCTGCCAGCTCCGCTTTGCCAGCTCCGCTTCGCCTGGTTTGCTTTACCCGTTGTTTCAACTCGCGAGTGCTGGGATCGACGTACAGCCAAAACCGCATTAGCCTCGACGATGTTGTATTTTGAGGATGAGTCGTTGTTCCTGCCAGATCATGCCGGGTCGTTCTTCGCTGCTGTAGATAGTCAAGAGCAACAAGTCGATTCTGTTTGGTTTTGACCTCAGCGATTGTCGATGTGATGGTGGATATGTTCTCTTTGTTTTCATCGCTTGTCTTCTTTGTCTCTTCGATGGAATCGGTCATGTTTGCCACTGACGTGGCGAGTGTAGCTATAGATTATCAGAAGTACAACACGTCCTTTTGGTGCAGATTGGACTGCTGTGTTAATTCCTACAGGGAGAACTGGAACGTCCTTGTCGACATATCAACCACAGTAGTGTCTTTCTTGCAGTTCTCTAATGACCTGTGGGAATGTGTCACCTGACAGCTGCTATGATCCTTCTCTACGATGGTTGGGTACAGGCAAATACGTAGCAACAAGGTCCCACAGCTGCTATTCTGCAGCTTCACGCTGGAACTCGAGCTGGATCCGGCAAACCTCCTCGAGGTGAGCAGTATCGCGAGCAGCTTCCACCTTCAACACGGAGACGCCTGGCTTCCCTAGCCTTGCGCTTGTCACGTTTAGCACGACTATGGTCAGCAGTCATGGCATCACGCCTCGCGAAGGCCTCCGTCTCCCTACGTTCTAGCTCGCGAGCCGCCTGTATCGCCTGCTCATGTGTGATGATCCAGGGAGGAAGTGGTACGAATGTACTAGGAAGCATGGCGCTGAGCTGAGGCTGTCGGACGAACGACAAGAAGCGCAGCTGAATGCAGTCCGCCGAAATGACCACGGAACTGTTCAGGGACCTACAAGAGTCAGTTAAGAATAGCATGCGAGCAAAGAAGAACTCACCTGCAAACAACCATCGACTGAACGGTGCCCATCAGCGCATGCCTGAATCTTTCGTCGTCCTTCCGTGTTCTTGTTCATTGTCGGACGCGTCGCGCTCCCATCATCCGCGTCCTCAGGATGCCCTTGAAGAAGACTGAGACGTTGTTCTGCTGCTCCCATCGGCTTGGTCAGTACTAGTAGTATACTCCTTAGAACAAGCCGTAGAGGTGAAGAGATCAGACGCGCCAGGACCCCGGCTTTCCCAGATCTTGATGCCAGCCATGACATTGATGAGCTTGCATAGGATGACGGTCCTTTTGCCTGTCTTGCCATCTGGTCGTCTTCGTCCGTATCTGTGTCAGCCTCGGCCACGGCCTCGATAGGGTGACTCGACGTTGTGCGAGTAGTGGTTGTTTGGGAGAAGAAAGAGGAACTGCGTCTTACTGAGGAAGATGGCCAGTTACAATATATTCAACTGGAAGAGGCGGAGACCCGATTGGCGGAAGCTGATATAAGAGAGGTTGTTGAGGACGGGTTGTTGGAGTACTTTGTATGGTGGAGCTGGAGTGCGATGGTTGGGTATGCAGCAAGTTGGAGTGTAATGTTCTGGAGGAACTGCGTTCAGTTCACGTGAACAACCGACGGCTCCTGCGCACAATCGCAGAGAAGCAAAAGAACAACGAAAGTCTACGAACACGCAACAAGCAGCTCATAAGTGAGCTTGCTAAAGCGAAAGACCGCTACGGCCATTGCGATACAAGTGGAGAAGGGTCACAATTGGAGAACAGGTCGACATTGATAGTTCCATCCGTCCTGAATTTTTGAAGAGTGTTTGCTGGTAGTCCCATTCTGTCCAGGAGAGCTGACCAGTCGTAGTTCATGTTGTCATCCATCACATCCAGCAGAGCTTCAATGTTCTGCCCATCGAGCAATTCTTCCACCCAGACGGCGGCCATTGGCTACGGTCAGGACAAACAGGATTGATCCTCAGAATCCGTCAGTGTTTGCGACAATCCCAGCAGAAATTCCAGGTTTCAGGATACGCGCAGCATAGGAAAGAATGCGAAGAGCTCTGCTGCTGGGAACAGGAAGAACCCGAGGAAGTGGACGCCGCTGAAGATGTGCTCCCGTCTTACTGCCTGCTGACTCGGAGGTTAATCATTCGTTGTCTCGCCCAGACATCTTCAACGTCGTCAAGGTCAATTGACTCTTCCGGTATCTCTGCAGTGGAGACTCTATACTGTTTTTTTTTGGTCCTTCCCCACGAAGAACGTGGTTTGGAAGGTATGACTTGCTGGATCGCATAGTGCCAAAGAGGTGTGACGATTTGTGCTTTCGAAGGGGTTGGATCATCCTGATCGTCATTTCCGCACCAACACCGGTGGGTGTGTGAAACTCCCGTGTCGACTGTGTCCAGGAGTGATGGGTTCCAGGAGACCTTCTTATCCACCGAGGTCGTCTCCCCTACCCATCCACACTTCGAGGCTCGCAATGATTACCATCAAACCATGAATGTTGAGACAGAACAGGAGTTCGGTCGTGTATCAGGTACCGGAAACACGGAAGAAGATCTTGCTCCCAGTGATTGCTCTCAAGATTGCCGACGGCGTTCGCTATGGCCCTTGCAAGAGCCCTGATAGCTTCGGCGGTTCCTGACTGTACTGCCGTCATTCATCTCGATGCAAGCACCAAGTGCGGCGAGCACCATTGGCCCAGAAGGCAAGGAATTCGATGTTTCCGGGACCGTGGACAGCTACGTCTCTCTTATCATTGAATGCGCTGAAGAAGTCAAAGAGATGGCACGAGTGACGTGGCTCACCACTGCCACCACTTCTCGCCGATTCTGTTGGCGTCTGCGAATCTTTTCAGGCCTGTTTGAGGCGACTCGGCGAACTTGTCTGTGTTCGGATCAAGCCAGGCGGAGTACCGGCCACTGCGCATTCCGACGTGCATCAGCCAGAGTGGGTGGGAACGGCCGACCACACGAGGAAGAATGAGCAGAAAGCTCGGCGTCGACATAGCGAATCGGGTCAGGCCTAAGGCATCAGGAACGGCGACGCGAGTCCATGCTTATCGGGATGAAGGCACTTTCTTCGTCAAGCTGCGAACCGGTCTTTGTAGCTCTTCGAATGTGGTTGATCCATGTAGTCGTAGAAAGAAATTCTCCAGAATCTTCTGCTGATTCGCTGTGAAGTCGTCCCTAAACTCCGTCTTCAATTGATCCATGGTTGATTGTTTACTGTGCCGAATACCTTCCTCCGAGTCGCTTGAGCACTAAAAGGCGATTCATAGGCCAGACGCGAAGCCTTCAGTAGTACCGCCTCGATCAACTTCTGGTGATGGTCTGTTATGAAAGCTTCTAGAAATTGGAAACTCGTGATCCGTATGCCTGTGCCGACGGCTTGCTCTGTACCTCTCCTCTAACAATGGCAGTATCTTCCCCAGCAGCATCAGCGTCCCCGATAGCAGCCGCCCCAGGAGTAACATCAGGTTATACGAGTAGCATTGGTTCCGCGTCACCTAGGGTAAGAAGACCGCTTGGCAAGGTGTCTTGATCCGTATACTCCTCGTATGGAAAGTAGCAGGAAGGTGGAGGAATGGTAGCTTCACTAAAAACTGGCTCCTCGCGAGCAGACCAGCACGGCGGCAGACATCTCGTATAACACTAATTCCGCTCGACGTGCATGCATCTCGGCTGATATCCATGGAAGCGCTACTCCGGCTTCGATCAGCAAACTCCTGCTAACTGTCGTTTGTGAGTAGGCCGCGTTGACGGTCTCAAGCGGGTTATGTGGCATGCGAAAACCTTATTAAGAAGTTGATCGGCCTCTCCGAGGACATGCTACTCGGTGCCAATATCATAACACTGTCTCAACTGTCGCGATCATCATCGAAACAGTCTTGAAGCCATTGATGGGGTTGCATATGATGCGCCACTCTGAAGGGGAGCAGGTCAAGGACGAGCTTGCGAATATTAGTCGGGGTGACGACTTGGACTTGTCTGGCCAGGCGAGTTGGCGTGCACAAAGCCTGGCATCTATGGCTCACGAGCGCTGGCGGCTGGATCCAGAACAGCAGCGCGGATTTTCCGGGTGGTAAGCTGAGGTCGGGCATCGATCCGTCTTCGTGGCCCTGGTCAGCCGAGAAATGCCGGTCTCGGGATGGTACAGCACAGCTTGGGAATGAAAGGCAAGGTGGATCTCCGCTCTGGTAGCGGAGGTGGCAACATCAAGGACCTTGAAGTGCTGGGCACTAAGGAAGTCGTGGTCAGACGTAAATCCAGAAGGAGGAAGCATCAGCTAACTTACATGCTGATAGCGTTCATCTCGGGAACGTGACGGCCTTGAGAAGACATAGTCGGTTCAGGAGGTAGACTTTTCCGAAGGATGCCAGTATGTGCAAGATACAAGCTGAAAGGAGTGCTAACCTAGGCATTGTCGAGTGAGTTGCGCTGTTGAAGTATGAACATAGTGGATTTCATCATGGTGAAGTAGACTTGACACGATCTAGACCAGTGGAACGTGCCGTCTCCCTCTACAGCGCTGCCTCCCATGTCAAACCACCAATCACCATGCTATCTCCTGGCGACAAAGAGCAAGTTCATTCCCAGGACTGCCATCGGGCCTGGACAGCTTCCGCAGAGTACCGTCTACCTCCAGACTCCTTCCCCATGCGCAGGACCAGCAGCAGCAGACGTGTCAAGAAGCCAAGCAAGTAGAGGACTAGAGTGTCTCACTGTCTTGCTGCCTCGCCGCCTGCCTCTTCCTGCAGGCGTTCCGGCCTCCCTCTTATCGCTCGATTCTGCCTCCTTCGTCCATAGAGGGGTCGTTTCGGCTCGTCCGGGCAGATCAGGCTCTTCTGACTGGGGGCGATGAGGTTTCGCACTGTCCGTGCAATGAGGAACACTCTTTCCAGCAGGTCGATCCTGTTCATCATCGTTGCTTGGTTCCTGTAATTGCACATCTGGTAGTCGCTCATGCCACTCGTGTCCTGGCACGATTCGTCGTAAAAGAAGAAAAAACCGTCGCTTGACCTCTCAGGCGTCACACGCCGGTCACTCATGCCATCCGTTAACATGGTCGCCAGAGCCGTAGTGTCCACGGTGTATGGTTGGTTGACGATGTCGGAGTGTGTGCTCACATTGCTGATAACGGAGTCGGAGCACTGTCTGGCTGGAGTGAAGGCCTTGTCCCAGAGCGATATTAGGAGACTGCCGTCTACCTCTGGACCCCTTCTCCTCCTCCGTGTTCATGACCAGCGATGGCAGCGATATTAAGCAGGTAAGCAGTGAGTGGCCGCTGCCGCTCACACCCTGCATCAAGGGCGAGGTGTACCAATCAGCTATGTCGAGGAGGTATGTCCTGTCCAGCAACGTAATCTTGTATCAAGTCAAGTTCGCGCTCAGATCAAAGCACGGCGAGGATTGCTGATCGTCTTGTGACCACGGTGATTGCCGGTGTCAGCGGTCCTACGTCGTCCTCCAGGGGAGCCATGATTGGTGATTGCGCCACAAGGGTGTCTCCAGACTGCCTACGAGTCTGTGGCCTCTCAATGACCTGCACAGACGAACGCGCTTGTGGTGCACCGGCAATGAATACACGACTGCCCGCCAAGGCAATGACGTTTGTGTTTTGCCTACCATCCTGAACAATTGCCGGGATGGTGGTGTTTGAGATTGGTCTGAAGACATGGTTGTATATATATAGTTTTGGGAGACTGCGAGATGTCTGTCTCGCAGCCCCCTCCCGACATTGGAAGGAGAAAGTAGCCACAATGGTTCAATCGCAGTCGTTTCCGTGGCCTTGTGGTATTCTGTTGCTTTTGAGTCGGAGAAGAGGAGGTATGTCGAGAACTCTTACAAGCACTTCGCCACAGCTTTGTCTTTTCTGCGGAATGCAGCCGAACATGGTGTGCCAAATGCTGCAATCCCGAGTGTTGGCCTAGCCAGGCGTACAGTACAGTCGCTTCTGCCACATCGGACTCGCGAAAGTAAGCGGCCCTTCACGACATAGATTGACGACAGCACGACTGCCGCTCTGGTACTGGCTCTCTCGTCTCACATGTCCAGAGTCAGTGGAAAGATACGACGACGTCGAACTTCACTCTCAAGCCCAAGGTATCTCTACCTGGTATCTTGCTCAAGTTGCATTCACACAGCAGAATGATAATCAGCAAAGAAACATAAAAGCAAAGAAAGTGCTGTAGTCGGCCCATTGGCTAGGTCGATTGGCTCAATCCAACTCGTATCATTCATCACGCAGCCACAGTAGCGCTGCTCTTCCTCCCCTGTGGCATCGAAGGCCT
>Ga0268246_10000713_pt1 | contig 13382 bp, 13 predicted proteins | sample AgamicOrSfe_FD_200242 | JGI IMG/M metagenome (GOLD analysis project Ga0268246, IMG submission 200242) | Agave microbial communities from Guanajuato, Mexico - Or.Sf.e (v2) (version 2) | ecosystem: Host-associated > Plants > Phyllosphere > Phylloplane/Leaf | place: Guanajuato, Mexico | collected...
AACAATAAGCCAGTTGAGCACGACTGCAAGATACTCTGTCCATTTTGTCATACTGGATGAATCAATCTCACCTCATTGACATCAGTATGAATATGATTTGACCACAGTCTACAATCTCTGGCGAATTGTATGTTTCAGATATGGATATGAATATGAATAACAAATGGTACAGTAGAAGAAACTCATGCACCGTCCAATACTTCGTCCTTCGTCCTCCCTGGCTCGGCAGCAAAACAGAGCAAACCCCATCCTGTCAATCCTCCAACATGTCGTAATCGTCGGCCCAATCACTTAGCATATTATCGTCTTCGTCGTCGTTGCCAATATCAGCATCACTGGTGAGAAAGTCGTCGTCCACATGCAATACACGGGCGCCGCAGTCAACTGTTTCAGGCTGGAGAGCCTGCCACATTGGTCTTGGTGGAAGAGGCTGCTGGTGCTCCGCTGCGCGATCATTCACTGCACGGCCGGCCAGCCAGGAAGATACGGCTGATTCCTGGCTTGTTTGTGGCGTCTCATCATGGTTGTACGTGTTGTCGTCGAGCAGGAAAGAGTCGAAAGTGCTGTCCGACAGGATCGAGGTATCGTCTTGGTCGCTACTTATGATAGAGCTGATCTCCTCGGCATCGGATATCATTGCATCGTCTGCATTGACTTCGGAGGAGAGTAGGCCATCATCGTTGTCGTCATCGCCCAATAGACTGGACATATCGTGATCGTACTGGCCGGTGATTACTTGTGAAGACTGTGTGCGCTCAAGCTGTGCTAAGATGTGGTGCACGTTCACCGGTTGTGCTAGCAATCCACCGTCCCAGCCATCTTGATGTGGCAGGTTCAGGCTACCAATCAATTGTGGCGATTGTGTGAGTAAATTCGCGATGTCATCATCGTTGCTAGACCGGGGAAGACGAGCTGCTGCAGGATCTCGGGAGTTGTTCGTTGTCTCCCACTCATCATGGCCATCCTGACTTCCAATATCAGACAGGTTTCCCTCTGGTATAGTCAAAGGCTTCAGCTCGGCACTAGCATCTTCCTTGTAAACCCCAAGCTGCACAGTCTTCCAAAGCTTCGCTTTCACCAAGTCCGAGAGTGAGTGTATCACTGGTGGTGAACATGTCGCAGGACTTGTGGCACTGCTATCAGCCAGACTCTGCAACCTCAACAGTTTCTCCTTCAAACCAGTCGAACGCACTCTTCCTGCCAGAGAATGCGACAGTGCATGTGTGATTATCGGCAGGAAGCAAACTCGTTCTGACACAGCCTATTCCTCATCAGCCAAAGTACGAAGCAGGAACAGAGCAGCACGAACTGCTGCATATCCTGGCGACCATATGGTCGGCGCTATCATAGATAATGCGCTTGTTTCTGCCGTCTTGGGCAGCCATATGCCCAAGGATAGCTTGGATGGCTTTGGATAGATAATACTGCGAAAGACTGCATCTGCTAGCTCGACAGCATCCGTGGTGTTCAAATGTCGCTGTTCAAGACGTGGGGGATCGGAGAGGCCTGCATTGGCATTCGAATTTGTGGTAATCAGCGATCTGCTGTAGTCCAAGACGATATAGATCTGCTCAAGTCCCGACGCAACAATACCATCTGGTGGCAGCAGGTCCGCAGCAGAGGTTCCAACAGGCAGCCGATGAAGTCGACGTACTTCTTTGGCGTCCAAGTTTGTAGCATGGCGAATCTGAAGAGTGAAGGAGGACGAAGGATGTGTTGAGGGAGACGAAGCAAGGTCGAATAATGTAGCATCGAGCTGGAGTTGTTTCCAAAGCTTGAGAGTGATCAGTGACAGCTGCATCAGTGTGAGACGGAATACATACCTCTGCATTCGCCACTGCATCTCGCAGAGCATGCAATACGCTCTGCTCGGCACCACATTGCCGCAACGTCCGTCCTTCTTGCAGTACCTGGACAACAACATGAAGACCATTGGCGCGGCCGATCCAAGGCCGAGACTGCTTCAGCCAAAAGAGCAAGTCGCCACTTGGAAGGGGATGACTCGAAATGTGCGCGTGCAAACGAATCGAGGTTTTTGCGGTGAGATTCCAATCGTGGTTAACACTGACGGCGTTGACCCGTCCTAGGTCAATCTGTAAGGACATTCAGCTTGTGCATAGTCAGGTTGTGGTGCATCGAGCATGTTTCTGAAGGTGAGAAGTGAGGCAAAAGAGGTAGGTAGGTTTGTAGGGAAGGAAATAAATGAAGGAAGATGGTCGTGAAGGTAAGTTATTTAGCACAGACCCTGCAACGTTGGTGCATATCGATTTGGAATAAGGTGGTTGTGGGGCCAAAGCCTGTGTCATGTGCGTTTCATGCTCAAAGGTCATATTTGATGCCCGGAGCATGCCGTTGCTCATTCTCGCCAAAGCCGCTGGATTTGCGAGGTTATGACAATACTTACTAGACCTGCGCTGGCATTTTCGTGGTGATCTTACATCTTACATCTTAAAGTCCCTCACATGATCTTCCTCCACTTCCTACGAAGTCTGCAGCACAGTCTGATGCACTCCCTCCGTAACCTCATCTATTCCCTCCTTCGACGACGTCAATTTCTGCGCTCCGTCCTTCTCCACATTTTCCACACTCAGCTTTCCAGGAGCCGCTGGTTTCGAGCCTGATTCCTCATCGCCCCCGTTTTTCGCAGCCTCCTCCGCCTCTTTCTTCGCAGCCTTTTCCGCGGCATGTCGTATCTTATCCGCCTTCTTCTTGGCCGCCTTTGCCGCTTTCTCCGCTTTCGCCTTGTTGGCCTCCGCGCCACCATACTGCTCACGCCATTCCTGCTCTTTTTCCGCCTTGATCTGCGAGAAGAGATACGCCGCCTTGCCGAGCTTGTGTTCGGGCTTGATCGTATTGGGCGTCCAGTGGTCAGGGATGAGCATGGGTTCGGCGTTGAGCTGGGCGAGGATCGATGCAGAGGTGGCGGGCATGTACGGCTCGATGACCGCAGCGACGAGATGGACGAGGTTAATCGCGAGACCGACAACGGCATCGCACTTGTGGCGTTGCTCCTCGAAGAGCTTGTTGTCGAGGGTGTTGTGTTGGAGAAGTAGGTTGCCGAGACTGGAGATGTGGAGAGCTGTCACGAGACCGGCTTTCAGCTTGACGGCTTCGAGTTCGGTGTTGTACTGGGCAAGGGCTTTGTTGATGTCGGTGATGTGTTGGGAAAGGTTGGATTCGCTGAAAGCGAGGGCCTCTTTTGAGGTATAGTCTGGCATGATGGAGTTGTAGTTCTTGGCGTTTACGAATTTGACGATGCGGTTAACATAGTTGCCCAGGTTTTTGAGTAGTTCGTTGTTGTTTACGTCGATGAAGGCTTTCCATTCGAATTCGGAGTCTCCATTTTCTGGTCGACGTGAGAGTAGGTAGTACCGCCATACATCTGGAGGGATGCCGGTCTCCTTTGCATTCGTCCCGAAGACACCAACATTACGAGACTTCGAGAATTTGCCATTCTCATAGTTCAGGTACTCTGTAGTCGAGAGGTGATGCAGCATAGTCCACTTGTCGCCGGTACCTTGCTGCGATCCAGGGAAGATGACTGTATGGAACGGCACATTATCCTTGCCCATGAACTGATAGAGCTTGACGTTCTCCGGATTGCGCCACCACTTCTCCCACTCTTCCGTGTAGTTGGCGGTAATCGACACATACCCAATACACGCGTCAAACCAAACATACAGCACTTTCTTGTCATAGCCCTCCAACGGTACCGGCGTCCCCCATTTCAGATCCCTCGTGATTCCTCTCGGCTTCAACCCCTCTCTCAGCCAGTTTTCCGTAATGTTGATTCCGTTCGATGACCATGCCCCTTCCGTGCTTGCCTTTTTGTTCCACTCTGCTATGCCGTCCTGCAGTTTATCCAGTAGGAGAAAGACGTGTTTCGTATCTCTAGGTACCGGTGTAGCGCCATCCAGCTTACATCTCGGGTTCTTCAACTCCAACGGATCCAACAATTTTCCACACTTGTCGCACTGATCACCTCTTGCGTCCAAATAACCACACAGCGGACACTCTCCTTCCACAAATCGATCCGCAAGGTACGCCTCATGCTTCTCGCAATACGGCTGGACTGTCGTCTTTTCCTCCAGGTAGCCATTCTTGTGCAGCTTGGTGAAGATGTCCTGCGCAATCTCCGTCTGCTGCCGTGTTGGTGTGCGGCCGAATATGTCGAAGTCGATGCTGAACCAGTCGTAGGTTTCCTTGTGGAGGGCGTGGTATTTGTTGCAGAGCTCTTGCGGTGTGGTGCCTTCTTCGATGGCTTTTGTTTCTGTTGCTGTGCCGTACTCGTCTGTGCCGCAAACGAACAACGTATTCACGCCTCGCGCTCGCTGATATCTACGCAGCAGTGATCAGTAGCTAATGATCTCATGAGGTGACCACTATTCTCACCTTGCAAACACATCTGCAGATAACACACTTCCAATGATATTTCCCAAATGCGGTACGTTGTTCACATATGGTAGAGCACTTGTGATGAGGATATTCCGCTCGCCCTCTTTTGGCAAGATGTTGCTTCTTTTTCGGTCCACCATAGTATAGGATGTTTGATGAGTGTAGAGCTATTAGATTAGCAATTGACCTCGAATATCAACAGTGATCGTCCTATCTTCTTGTTCACTCTGAGTCAGCGTGCACGTGCCTGCAGCTTCTCCAGGATCGTCATTGAGATTATTTACAAAAAGTCCCGCGCGACCACCATCAGCTTGCACATCCGCGCGCAGCAGTCTCCCATTACGCACAATGAGTGCCTCCCTTCCAGGTCCGATCCCCACCTCTTCCCACGGTCCAGCGCACCACCTCCCAGAACGACCTGATGAGCTCGACCTGGACCTCGACTGCCTCCTCAACCTCGAAGACGACTTCTACACGTCCGGCCACACCCAGGGACTCCAGGACGGTCTGCGTCAATCGCGGTTCGAGTCGCGAGTCTTCGGTGTCGAGCAAGGATTCCTGAAAGGTATTGTCATGGGACGACTACAGGCGCGAGCGAAGCTTTGGTCTGCGCGACTGCGTGTGCCGCAAGAGAAGGATACACTTGGTGCAGCAGATCTAGATGAGTCGAAGACACTGCCGCCGTTGAAGGCACAGGAAAGATTGCAAAAGACATTGGAAAAGCACGTGGAGCGGTTACTCGTCTATGTCGATCCCAGCACTCTTTCGCCAGCCAACACTGATGATGAGGTCGCGGAGTTTGATGACAGACTTAAAAAAGCACTTGCCAAGGTCAAGGTCATTGAGCGTATGATTGGCGAAAGTGAGGACAGTCACCTGGATAGCAGTAGTGAGAAGCCAGCGATGAAAATGACAGACTTTTGAATATGCTATTCTATGCAGGACTCGTCAAATGCCCTTATACCTGCTCAGCCGAGCGTTACTCTATACCGTCCGACCAAAGTTTGTACAGAAAAGTCAAGAATCCTCGCCGAACGATCCGATGCAATGAACATTATTGAAACTCCAGAGGCCGATGAAGAGGAAACTGTCCGTGATGTATACAAGCTTTAATATCTTGCTGCATTGCCAGGATTAAGCGACCATGAAGGAGATAGTGAATAGAGAGTAAAGGAATCGGAACCAGCTTAGAACCACATAAGAGCTGCGAGGATAAGACCACTGAGTCCAGAGTTGATACCGACGGAGTTCGCAACACCAGCGCCCTTCGACGATGATGCATCTGCACCATTAGCGGCTCCACTAGCACTGCCTGCGGCAGCGACAGTCGTCTTGCTCGTCAAAGCGGCAGATGCAGCAGTACTTTGGAGGCTGCTCCGCACACTTTCCGCGCTGGACTGGGCAGTCGATGCGGCAGATGTTATCGATGCAGGCTGGCTCGCGCTAGTGGCGGGAGCGGCACTGATTGAGTTGAGAGACACTGCGGCAGCGCCAATTGTCGGTAGTGGAGGGTTGCCGGAAACTTCCCAAGTCCCTGCAGTGTAGGCTGGGCAAGACGGTGTAATGAGTCCAGTTGGCTCGTATGCTGCCGACGAAACGACCGATGGGCTGACGGTCTTCCAGGCGCTCAGGAGGTTCGAGAAGTCGGGGCTGATTGGCGTAGGTGTGCCTGACCGGGAGAATCCACCAGCAGGTGCTGAAGAGTCGAGTGCATCGGCATTTCCGCCACCGTAAGTGATGAGACCGTAGTGGTTCTCTTCTTGGATCCATTCATAAATAATCGAGCCGGACCAGGTACCGCTCATGGGTCCAAAGATGGCAGCTTGATCCTCGAATGTGCGAGGTTCGGGCACGTTACAACCTGTCTCTGAGACGAAGATAGGTATTGGGAAGCCTACAGTCTGGTTTTGCAGTGCTTCGTAACCAGAAGTCATGTAGTTGTTGTTGCCGCACCACTCGTAGAGGTTCTGGAGGAAGAAAGCGTTAGCTCTGTCCCGGTCTGGAGGATCCAATACCACATACCAATGAGAAGAAGTCAAGATTCTGAGACTGATCAGTACCACAGATGAGGTAGTCCTGAAGAACAGGTCGTAGGCCTGCCACATCAGCGTGACTGTACCCGATTGGGATCCTTCTGTAGTTTTGCTGCGCCTGGTATGCTTTGAGGTCGGCGAGAGAGGCCTATGGTATGTCAGAATGACACTCTACATGTCTTGTGAAATGCTCTACCTTGATGTATGGGGCGGCCATCGTAGCATCGCCCACGGTATTGATTATCTCGTTTCCAATGTAGAAGCCTGATTATGCATAAGTCCATAGCGCCGAAGATATGATGGATATAATGAATTTACCAGCGACGTTGTCGTACTTGCTAAACACGTCCATGACCATCGCGTATGCCTGGAACTGCTCTTGTGTCCATGCTGGTGCTGTCTCGACAACGGTGGTGTTGAAGGTATCGAGGTCGATGAACGCCTGTAATCTTTCCGTATCAGTTGGCAGCTCTTGTTTCTTGCCGTATCCTGCGATGGATCTTACGTATATGCCCGCGGCATCGAAAGCGGCCATACAGCCATCGTGGTTAACGTATGGGTCCACATCTACAACATGCCCATGTCAGTTGCCATCTCTTATCTCTTGCCGTTTTGCGAAGCGAATCTTACGGTAAACCTGCAAGAAGTTGTGTCAGTGTGGAGATCTTGGTTGTGCTCTTTAAGTTGAACGTACTCTGATCGCATTGGTTCCCAGAGTTGCCATGAGCGTAGCATCCATTTGACATTGCTGGGTCATGTACAGAGGGTCAGTGGGCAAAAGCTGGTACGCAACGCCCTTGATAATGAACTGATTGCCATTGCTGTCGAAGAACTTGTTTCCGGTTGTACTGATGGTCGGCAGAGCGGCGTCGACAGCGGTGAAGGCGGAGAGCAGGCTAAGAGCCGGGAGGACGAAGCGGGCAGCCATGAGTGCTCGGCGATTGGAGTAATAACGAGATGGACGATCCCAACAAGCTGTGGCGCGAAGCAGAAGAGTACTCAAAAGGCCAAAAAGAGCAGTACCGTAGAGCTGTGGCGAGGTGCTTGCCAAAGAGAGGTTAAGATGGATGCAAGGACAACAGAGAGAGGATGGCAAGCAAAGAAGCAAGAGCAGACCTAAGAGTCAATGGAGAGGAGAGAGTGTGAGATGCAAGATGCAGGATTGGTGAGAAAGTAGACCGGAGTTGAGATGTCAAACGATGTACGATTCAACCAGGCCAGGCTCGCTCGCTCGCTCTTCCTGCACCGGGCCTACTCCTGCTCCTGCATTCGTAGCCAGAAAACATGCCTGTACGGCCTATCAGCCGGGTTGATGGCATTGGCATAACATTGGCATTATTTGCCTCGATAGTTACCAGCAAGTATCGCTAGCTCGACAACGACTAAAATAGACTCTGTAAACCCGCTGAGCTCGTGCCAAGTTTCTTTCTAATGCACAGATCACTTGGCAGGGACCGTGCTTAAGATTCGCCTTCGCCTCTGCTCAGTTTTACTACCCTTGATACACGTCGCGAGACCACATATATGAGATTACACATCGAGTCTGAGTACAGATGAGCTATATTGAACAGTGGCGTACTCTGTCGGCTCGATCGGCAGAGTACTGTACGCAATCAAGACTTTTGAAGGATCTCGACCCGCTGTGCATTGTAGATCCGGGCATCGACTGCCGGCGTTTCATCTTCCGGCAGAGGGATTTGCGGGGTGCATGTCTCAGGTGTGTGGTGTCGAGATCACAAACCTTAGTCTGCAGCAAAGCATGAAGCGCAATCATGTCATGAGATCTACCTAAGCGTCCTACGTAGTGTGAGCACCACTCTTCTCAGCATACATGCAGCCTGAGTGCATGTGGCAAAGCACAATACTTGCGTGACTCTGCACATCCTGATCCTGAGTACCTATCCTGATTCCATCTTTGTCCATCACATTTTGTCATCTCTTCATAGACGTGAAGTCTCCCACTTGCCTTCACATTCCGCACGTCGCTGTGCTGTTCGCAAGTTTACGCTGTTCAGACCTCCTCGAACTGCCCACCGAAATGTCCATCTCATCCTTGGCGCCCTGAGTCCCGCTCAATGCGCCTGTGCAGTTCCAGTACTGGTTCTAGCATTGCCTTTGCTTGTAGCGGCGAGACCATGTTGCCAATCTGTTCCAGCAGTTTAGTCTTGTTGCTACGGCCTTCAGGTCCGAGATCGTAGTTCCATGGCAAACCCTGGAGCATGGCATACTCTCGAATGGTGAAGTCGCGAGTGCCGCTAGGGTGATAGCTGCCAATGGGGCCTTGACTGCCGCCGGCACCGTGTGTCGTGATGGTAGGACAAGCAATGGTGTGTGGATCATACGGCTGGCGATTACGCGGCGTCGCCTTTGAGGAATCGTTGTGCGTAGCACTAGGATGACGGCGTAAATCTGCAAGAGCGTCGCCTATGGTGCGGTAGGGAAGCAGGCCACTGCCAGGTGGACCATGCGTTGGAACAGCAAAGGATGGTAGAGGCATTCCAGGACAAGCTGCGTTCAGGAGAAATCGCATTCGTTTAGAGGCGCTGCGAGTATCGCGTGCATCAGAGATTCTCCAGGCAATGGAGTAGCCATTGTTCAGGCAGTCTGTTAGGATATTGCGGTACCAATCCTTGTGGTTTTTGAGATTGTCTGACTCCTCGAGTGATGCTGTCATCGGACGAATCGCGGACAAGAGCGCGTGCATGACTGTCATCGTATTCTGATTAGCCTCATCATGCTGACCCGGTCTGGTATGGCACCAGGCAATAAACTTGCATGATGGGGAAGCGTGCAAATGGTGGCAACGCCACTTTTGCGGAAGGGGTTTTGTGGTAAGACGCTCGAAGAAGTCGCCAATCTCTTCGACGTAGGTTCGCGTGAACGGGTTGTTGAGGGCGTAGGTCGTCATGGCGTCCCTATCCTTGTCCACGGCATATCTCACACGAAATCCAGCTTGCAGAGCACCACAAGACATTCCACCGCCGCCAGAGAACATGTCGACCATTGTGAAAGTGTTATCGATTTTTGGAGCAGAATCTCCGCAGTGCTCGTCACGGAGAGCGGCGTCAGATACACGGCAGGTAGCGGGCACTTCTGCCTCCTCGAAGCGCCGTACGATCAGCTGACAAAGTCGTTCTGCTCTCATTGCTGGAGCATCCTTGTAGTATGACACCATCAACCATCGACAAACCAGTACCTCCTCTTGCCAAACTCTGGAGCGCGCCGTATGACCGCTCTGAATGTTTGGCAACCTGTCACGGAAACTGTATGCGGGAAAAGAGGCGTTGGTAAGTCGAAGTTCTCGAACCGTGACGATATCATCCGAAGTAATATCAATCAGGTTCTGATCGAATGGTGATCTTTCGTCTGCAGCATTGACCTTTAACATAAGTACAACCTCGTTCTCCTCGGCAGGAAGGAGTGCTTCAGCTGCTTGCAATGATGCTCGTTCAAATGCCAGACCACGAAAACGGATCGTGCCGTGCTGGCCGTCTTGTAGGATCCAGTAGATGGTGAAGAGCCTGCCCATGCGCTCGAGAGTAGTGCCGTACAGCTCTTCCCTAATCTCGACAGTATCGCCTGGCTTGAGATCTCGTCCTTTCCAGTGGCAGCTTTGTAGAATGCGTAACTTGTTCTCGACCTGATGATACTGTCGCGGCGGAAACAAAAGGAAGTGGGTGGCTTCAAGACTGAGATTGCGTGCGATCCGGTGGAAAGGCATTACGATCGGGCGACCTAAAGTAAAGTTACGTTAGTTATCCTAGCGGAAGAACTTGATCAGGCCCGAGGACCATGACGACTTACCCGTGGCAACTATATCGGAGTCATCACGCAAATCGAGCCTGATTTGACTTGCCGCGTTACCATCCATCTAACGATGAACTTCATCATTATCGTCCTTAGTTAGATCAAAAACGTGACGATCGGATACCATGCTCGAAGCGTGCCCTGAGTCGAGCTCGATGACTATGTGAGATCCTCACTCAATACCAGGTAGTGATTGAGCTCTCGAAAAAGTAGTAACTAAGTAGCATGCTGGCAGAGGAGGAGAAGGAGGAAGGAATAGGAAGGCATATACAAGCAAGCGGCGGGAAGCTTGAAGCGGGGTAGAGATATCCAAGTGAAAAAGGTGCCGCAAAAAGGTTGAGATTTTCTGGTGTGAAAAAGCAGATCTGAAGTGAGAGATCGTGCTACGTGACGCGTGACGTGTTTCAGATCTGACCTTGAACTTGAATCTAGACATTATGACAGCCAGGCAGAATCTGCTGCAACCACTTCGCCTGAGCTCGTGATGAGTTTGGCCCATTATCACCAGCCTGCAGGCGGTTGATGATCTCGTTCCAATTCCACTCGGAATCATACAGCTTCCTACCTTGCAGAGCGCATAAGGAAGTTTGATCTCTATCACTGCTCGAAGCTGTGTCGGTAGAGGTAAGCTCTGCATTCAGGAGTTGCCCGTGTTTGAAGTCGAGCAACATGTTTACAGATGTTGGAAAAGGCTCTTGCTGTTGTGCTGTTTTCCGTGTGCTACCCTCAATCGGCTGTGTCGAAAATGTGAACTGTGGTGTTTGACCGTATGTCCAGTCGAGCGTCTATACTGGGTCAGTTGGAAGTCATATTTCGTGGCGGGAAAACACAAACCTGCATTTCTTCCCACATCTCTTTCACTCGTGGTACCTCGAGTGCTCTCTCGCCGATATTTACACTCACATCTACATTATCCCCTCGCGCATACATCTCTTCGAAGCCTTTCCTCACAGCATCGCGAAAGATGACAGTGTCAAGCCCAATGTTGGCAACAGGCGAACTCACACTTTCCACACCTTTGGCCTTGATGTGGCCCCGCGCGGGTGAGTGCAGATAGTGCGGGATTATCTGCAGGTTTGGCGAAGACAATAAGCATGTTCCATGGTGCAACGCGCGTCCTCTGGTCAATTTGTAAGCGGACCCAGATACTTTGAGCGGCTTGGGAACGACAGTATCATCCGAGTCTGGCGCGACGGTGTAAGGTGTATGGTGCAAGCTTTTCCAATCTGCTGGCTCATACCTCTCGTGGCCTTGGTCGAGCACAATATCATGTCGCTCATTGACCCTCGCCCGCTCGATGCCCTCCTTTCGCAGCGCACGCACAATCATTTCAGCATGTTTGTCACGCGTGAAGATCGAAGATGGACAAATGATACTCCAATTGACATTGCCTTCGTCATGGAAGACTGCACCACCACCTGACCGTCGTCGTACCAAATCAACCTTGCCCAAGCCGTAAGGTTCGGTCTGTGGCGGGTCGCTGGAAGATGTGCCTGCATGACGTTGTGATGCAGCAGCCTGCAGCAGCCTGAGGTTGACTTCCAGCCATGGGTTCTGGTTCCGACCGATGACTATACAGGGACGGTTTACATATTGGAAAAGTATACATGAATCACTTGGTGTACGCTCGAGGAGGAACTGCTCGACAGCGAGGTTCAGGAAAGGGTCTGTTGTCTGTGACTTGTAAATTTGTAACGGATGCTTCGGATTTGACGCGTTCTCAGCCCATGTTGCGAGTGTGCGTCGAGTTATCCTGTGCGTGGTGTAACCGTGTAGCGACAACCTCGTACGCAGATGATGGTGAAGCATGCTGTAAGGGAATACTCCAGGACTGGGCCTGAGGTCCATTGGCCGAGCTCGGCCGGGACGATCCCAATGAACCCTTGCCATGTGCTCGACCAAAATGTTATGGCGGAAATCATCATCACGATCATTTTGTAACGATCTTGCTGCGATCCATATTCGCACTTCTCTAGACTAGCTACAGATCAGAGGAAGTCCAGCTCAGTGGAAAGAACTAGTATAACCACTCGCACAAGATGTCCACCTTTGGACACAACTTCCGAGTCACGACGTAACACATCCTCGGCCTACCATGAACGATGCATTTCGAAGTCATTCTGACTTTACCCTAGTGCTGGTGAATCACACTGTCGGTCCGTCACAGTCATCATCGATGGCTGCCCTCCAGGCATGGAGCTTACAGAAGCCGACATTCAACCACAACTCACAAGAAGACGTCCTGGGCAGAGTGCCCTGTCAACACCACGAGATGAAAAGGACAAGGTCGAGATTCAGTCGGGCACAGAGTTTGGGATCACATTAGGGTCGCCGATATCGTTAAAAGTTATGAATGAGAACCAGCGACCGCATGATTACAAGGGAGACAAGATGGACCTTTTCCCTCGGCCTAGTCATGCAGATTGGACGTACTTAGAGAAGTATGGCGTGAAGTCTAGCAGTGGTGGAGGACGGAGTAGTGCACGAGAGACTATCTGTAAGGCTACCGCGAGATGAGACTCACGTCCAGCAGACTAATGCAGCATCTTCCAGGCCGCGTAGCAGCAGGAGCTATAGCAGAGAAGTTCCTCCGCCTCGCCTACGGTATCGAAATCATTGCCTACACCGCCTCGATAGGCAACGAGTTCCTCTTCGCACCCACGCCCGAACACCCCTCCGCGACCACAAACCCTGAATTTCTCTCTCTAATCAACACGATCGACCGCGAAACCGTCGACTCCTTCATTCCCGTCCGTTGCCCAAATAAGGACGCCACAAAGCGCATGGAGGGCGTAATCTCCGAGTTCAAGCAGCGCGAGGACAGCATCGGCGGTACCGTAACCTGCGTGATCCGCAACGTGCCCAGCGGTCTCGGCGAGCCCTGTTTCGACAAGATGGAAGCCCTCCTCGCACACGCCATGATGAGCATTCCAGCAACAAAAGCCTTCTCCATTGGTTCCGGCTTTGGCGGGTGCCAGGTTCCAGGATCGCTACACAACGACGCCTTCGTTGCTGTACCTAGCGCACCCCCCGGGCCTGACGGCCGTCCTAAGCTCACTACCAAGACGAATAACTCGGCTGGTATTCAGGGCGGCATCACTAATGGCGCGCACATCTACTTCGACGTCGGCTTCAAGCCGCCAGCGA